>Ga0247598_1000001_pt1 | contig 47575 bp, 2 predicted proteins | sample 70RmetaT_FD_186084 | JGI IMG/M metagenome (GOLD analysis project Ga0247598, IMG submission 186084) | Metatranscriptome of seawater microbial communities from Monterey Bay, California, United States - 70R (Metagenome Metatranscriptome) | ecosystem: Environmental > Aquatic > Marine > Coastal...
CGTCGCTGGTGGTACAACTGCTGCACACATACTGTCAAATGACAAGCTTCAAGCAATGAATTAGGTAAATGTCACTCACTCGTCCGAGGCGTCCATGATGCCAACCTCGTCCAACAAACGACAAAGTCGGAGAGCCACTGTGACGACATGTGGCTCATGAAGCATGGTGAAGTGTGTGCCAGGGATGCGCAAGCTGGTAACAACACCACCTGAGCACCAAGGCGCCACTCTGTCAGCAACTGCACCGTCATCCTCAAATGTTGCAGCCTGGAATTGTCTCACCATTGCTTCAGCCTTCGTGCCAGTGTCAACTGCCCCTTCTCTCCATGTTTGTGCTGCTCGCAAAACAGCTGTACGCCCTTGCAAAGAAACGGAGCCTTCTGCGTCTGGAGTGTAGCCTGCCAAGAGTGCGCTGTACCATTTAGTCGTCTCATGAATATGCTCGAGTGATGATAAGAACGCTGTAGGGAGCATCTTTCGAACAGCTTCATCACGCTTGCCCTCTTCAATGTGAGACAGCTCTTCAAGCTGCTCTGCATAGCGGGATCCATCTGAGGCACTCTGCGAAAGCAATGCAAGACTGTCTGCGAGGCCTGTTTGTGCAAATGCAGCTGCAATGTCCACAGCAAAAGGAGGCAGGCTTCTGGGATCGAGGAGGGTAACCAATGCAACTTTCTCTCCAAGAGATTCCACCACCCGTGCCATTTCTAGGCATACAGTTGCACCGAAGGAGTGTCCTGCAAAAGCATACGGACCTTTTGGTTGCACCTGACGAATGGCTCTGAAAAACTCTTCCGCAAATTCTTTGAGTGAGGAAGGCCAGTGCTCACGTGCTCTCACACCCTTTGGCCAAGACAGACCATAGGCTGGAATGGGAAGCATTGCTGCAAGTGCCCGGAACCCACCTGCTTGCATGCCTGCACCAGGCACCAAGAAAATGGGTGAACCACTACTTCTGTCATTGAGCTTCTCTACCAGGGTAGCCTCTGCAGCAATGTCATTGGCTGAACTCTTTGGTTCTGATGGTGCATCAGATACTGGAGCTGCTGTAGAAAACTGGTCACTGAGGAACCCAGCCAGTGAAACTACGTTAGGATAGTCAAAGACCAAAGAGTTAGGAAGTCTGACGCCCTCAAATTCCGATTGCAGGCGATTACGGAACTCAACACCTGAAAGCGAGTCCATACCGGATTCCAACAAAGGCGAATCAACTGCAAGATCAGCTGAATCTACAATGTTACGTGCTATTTCGCGGAGATTGTTACGGATCGTGTCAAGCCTTTCCTCAGGAGAGAGCCCAGCAAGTGCAGAGTTTGCAGCACCTGAGCCCTCAGTAGTTGCAGCATGGGCAGATTGCTTAGCTTCTGCATGCATGTCTTCCAAGAAATGTGGAACCTCCAAGTATGCACTCCGCAAATATTTGTTCCACCGCACCGGAGCAGCCCCAACTACAACCTCGGGGCCAACTAGTATACTAGCCATTATGCCCATGCCGTGTGCTGTACTAAGAGCTCCAACTCCCATAGCCTTTGCACGCTGCAGTGTGTTCTTTTGCACAGCCATACCGACCTCTGCCCATGGACCCCATTGCACCGACCAAGCATGTCTCTCCTTCCTGGCAGACCAATGGGGCGCAAGGGAGTCGAGCACAGCATTGGAAGCAGAGTAATTCGCTTGGCCAGGTGATCCAAAGAGGGCCGATGTTGAAGAGAACAGAACAAATCGAGCGTCCTTTTCAAACTGCAGTTTACAAAGATTGTGCAAACCATGAACTTTAGGACCATATGAGCTCTTCAAGTGCTGATGAGTCAGTGCAGGCAGCATTCCATCTGCCAGCACACCTGCCAGGTGCAATAGGCACGACAAGGGAGAATTCAGCACCTTCTGAAGCGCAAGGACCTCTGAGAGATTCGACACATTGCACTTAGGTGCCAGGACTTCAGCGACTGATGATGTGAGCCAACCCCATGCAGCCTCCACGTCAGATGATGGCTTTCCGCTGCGTGAAAGGAGACACACCGACTTAGCACCCTCTTCAACGAGAAACTGGGCTGTTACCACCCCAAGTGCCCCCATGCCACCACTCAGCACGGCAGTTGTATCAGGTTTGCAGAACATCTTACTTGGTTGACACACCACAACTTTTCCGATATTATTTGCGCGCTGAAGGAACTGCAGCGCAGCAACACCCTTCTCCAAACCATCGAATATGTGAAGGTTGATAGGACTCAACCCACCCTTCTCAACCCGGTCCAGTAAACGACTCAAGTAGCTGTTGTACTTCCACGGCTCCTTCTCCATCATTGTATCTGCAGCAATCTTCTCATACATTACGTCTGGGCGGGCCTCACGCATTGCGTCATGTGACCATATGCCTCTCTTCCCAATCTCCATGAAGCGGCCACCCTTACGCAGAAGCTTCAATGAACGTGGAATGTAATCATCGTGACTAAGACTGTTGAGCACCACATCAAGACCATCTGCCCCTGCATCTTTCAGCATTCTTGTCATGTCTTCCTCAAACTTGGCTCCATTGCGGCTCGAGGTGATGTACTTTACACCAAGGCTGCGCAAAAACTCATGCTTCTCCTCTGCTCCAGCTGTGGCATAAACCTCTGCCCCAACATGCTGGGCATACTGAATTGCAACAAGACCAACACCCCCTGCTGCTGCATGGATCAGAACTCGCTCACCCTTCTTCAAGCATGCAAGATCCCCTAAACTCTCCTCAACAGTGACAAATATCACTGGCATAGCACATGCAGCTTCATAGGACCAAGATTTTGGTTTTTTTTTGCAAGGAGAGCTGCAGGGCCAGTATTGTATGTGCTTAAGCACCCAGGGCACTCTCCAAAAACATCCTCTCCAACTTTGAGGGTATCCACAAGATCACCCAACTGGATCACTGTTCCAGCACAGTCAGCACCTGGTGGGCCTGGATCACCTGGGTAGAGACCCATGACATTAAGAACATCGCGGAAGTTCAAACCAACTGCACGAATTCTCAGCTGCACAAACCCAGGAACAACATCACGTCGCTCGTTTTGTGGAACGGGTCGTAAGTTTGTCAAAGCTCCTCGAGCAGCCATGTTCAATCTGATAGAGCCCGTATATTGAACTGAACTCCGAACTAACCGCGAGATGCGAACACTGTCCTCTCGTAGTGCCAACTCACTCTCACCACTGGATTGTAGAACTGGAAGAGCTGCAGACAAGGCAGACGGTAGGCCAGTTGTCTTCATCGCGTCCAAATCTAAACTGCCGACTTGAAGCATACCTGGATACTCCATCAGAATGGCACGAGTGAATCCCCAAAGGCCTGCATGTGTTGGTGATCCACTGGCTTGTGAATCGACACTTTCAGATGCCAATGGCTGTGCTCCCAAAGTTACAAACCAAATCGGTGGAGCTTCATTTGGCTTTTCCGCAGCAACTTGCATCAAAATCAATGCAAAATTCAAAACGTCCACATCATCAGTGTCAGAAATGCCATGGACAAATGCTATGCCTGCCCACTTTCTTTCTTGGAGGAGTCCCATGACTACGACTTTGTCCAGGAGATTGGCATCCCGTTGATGTGCGATGCATCTATGCTGCTCTGACCCAAGCTTTACAATCTGATCTTCTTGACCAAGGAATAGCCAGGTATCATCTAAACTTGCGGCAGCTTGCTCAGGAATCGACAAGTCCTTCCACTGCACATTGTAAAGCGCCTGCTGCTCAGAGCCCTGACGCCCAGAAGCTGCGAGAACCTTTTGGATGTGCTCGTCACGGACTTCTTGGAGATGCACGCGGTCAAAGTAAAGCAGAGCCTCACCTGCATCATTCAGGAGCCACGATCGGAACACTGTTGAATGGTCGGTGAAGTCAATGAGCTGGAAGTAAGACCACACAGCGATTGAGTATGATCTTCCCAGTGGCTGCAACCGACGGATGGACAATGGGATCTTCAGTGTGCCAATTCCCACGTCTGCATCTGCAAGTGCCATTGAAGCCTGGAAAGAGCCGTCGATGACGGACGGGCCCAACCAGAAACCAACTTGCGTGCCATCGCGCTCCATCTCAAGACGACCAATGGATTCACGGTCACCCTTCTGTACATGACGAACTGTGCGGAATCGTCTCTGTAGAGGCAAGCCACTTTTTTGACCAAAGGAGTACATGAGATCAATGTCAACCTGTTCCTTGCACTTATCCTTGAGCGTCACAAGGTCAAAATTGTCCTCTTGCTTGTTTCGTGCATCCTGCCATCCATCTGGCTGCAGAACAAGAGAAGCTTCAACATGTGTTGACAAGATGCTGTCATCTGGATCGGACCCAATCTCACTCTCCACCTCCAGACGTCCATCTGTGTGGATGACCAGGCGCATTTCTGTAGTTTCCTCAAGCTGGCCATCCAGAAGACGGAGAACAAGTGGCTTTGCAAAGCCCAGGTTCTCAACACACCATGCTTGGCCCTTGCCGACATGGTCCGTGCAGCCCGCCAAAATCATCTCCAAGTAGCACGCGCCAGGGACAACGACTTCACCATGAACAATGTGGTGGGATAGAAGCTCAAGAACATGACCTCCAATCTTGCTTCCATATACCTTTGCACCATCCGGTCGTGTAGACACATTCCGAATCAAAGGATGCGACATTTCACGCCATGGAAATGGTTGTCGATTCAATGATGCTGTGACCTGATGTGCCCCGCTTGCCAAAGATGCTTGTGCAGACTTAATGACCCCCACCTCATCTGAGCCCTTTGGGTCCATTGATGGCAACCAATTACAGTTGCGCGACAAAATGCGCTTACCCATGCCCAGCAGTATGGGTGTGGCACCGATCTCTAAGTACACGTCTGGCTGGACAGAAGATTCTACTGCTTTCAGTGCACTTTCGAATTCGACTGTCTTCTTTATGTGATCTGCCCAGTACGTGCGCTCAGTCAGTTCCTCTGATGCGCTGCGCCCCAGTAGTGTCGAAAAGAATGGGACAACGGGTTTCTGCAAGCTCACGGACTCCAACTCCTTACTGAAGGGCTCCAATGCAGGAGCCATCAAAGGTGAGTGGAAAGCATGTGACACATTAAGTTGGCGGCTTGTGCAGCCTACTTCAGCCACGACTTTGTCCACATCATTGGACCGACCACTGACCACAACCATCTTGGATCCGTTCACAGCTGCAATAGACACTTCTGAACTATCAATGCCGCTGAGAACTTTGGACACTTCAGGGACAGTGGCAAATAAGGCAACCATTGATCCAACACCAGATTCACAACACTCTGCAATCAAACGGCCACGTGCAGCGATTAGGTGTAGTGCATCGTTCAATGAAAGCACCCCTGCAACAACTGCTGCGCAGTATTCCCCAACGCTGTGTCCTAGGACAGCACAAGGCTGTATGCCATGTGAACGCCAAAGCTCAGAGAGTGCATACTGTATCGCAAAAATCGCAGGTTGCGAATATTGAGTCTGGTCAATCAGTGCACGTCCATCTGCGCCCTTACCGGTGGAGTTGTACAGTATATCGAGCAATGGTACGTCTCGCAAAGCCTTTGCACATTGGTCGATTGCTGTCCTGAAGACAGGCTCCTTCTCGTACAACTGCTTACCCATGTCAACATATTGGGATCCTTGGCCAGTGAAAAGGAACACTACTTTCTTTGTCTTCAAATCCGATGGTCTCTCGAGTGGACTCTGCAACAGCACATGCCCATTAGTTCCCCCAAAACCAAAAGACGACACTGAAGCTGTCATAGCCTCTCTTCCACCTATAGCGATCTTTTCAGTTGGTAGACGAACAGCAAAGCTCTCCAGATCCTCGTGCACATGCTCATTAAGCTCTTTGAGGTGCAAGTTTGCCGGTATACAGCGCTGTTCCAGCATGGCAACCAATTTAGTCATTCCGGCAATGCCAGCACCACCTTCGAGGTGACCTATGTTGGTCTTGACAGCACCAAGAAGAAGTGGCCTTTCACGGGAAGCCCCACCAAGTGCAGCTTGCAACGCTCCCACTTCAATGGGATCCCCCAGTTCAGTTCCTGTACCATGTGTCTCCAAGCAATCTAGGGCAGAAGGCACAACTTGTGCTTCAGACAGTGCGGCCAGGACAACAGCTGTTTGTGATGGACCATTCGGTGAAGTGAGATTTGAGCTGCGTCCATCCTGATTTAATGCGCTACCTCGGAGCTCGGCAAAAGCTGGTGCATCCCTCAAGCGCTCAAGCGTGTGTGCTCCACTGCCTTCTCCTCGCGCATAGCCTGAAGCACTGTCATCAAATGTGCGGCAGCGGCCTCCTTCAGAAAGCATGTGAGCTTGACAGCAAGCAACAAATGTTTGTGGTAGTAGCAACATATTGACACCACAAACAGAGGCAAGATTGCATCGCATGCGGCGGAGAGTTGCTGCTGCTGTGTCTGCTGCAACAAGAGATGATGAGCAGGCTGTGTCCACCGTGGCACTTGGGCCTTTCAAGCCTAGCACATAAGAAATGCGATTTGCAGAAATAGATGATGAACCACCTGTGGCTGCATATGGTCCTCCCTGAGCACCTGTCAACATACGGTTCCAATCACATTTGTCTTGACCGACAAATACACCAGTGAGGCTTCCCATGAGGTCTCCTCTTGAGAAGCCTGAACATGTGAAGGATTCAAACGCAGTTTCAAGCAAGTGCCGTTGCTGTGGGTCCATTGTTTCTGCTTCGGGTCGCCCAATGTTGAAAGTGCTTGCTGCAAACAACTCAGCTCCTTCAATGAAACCCGCATGTTTCACATACATTTTCAATCCAGTGCTTGCTTCAGGGTCATAATACTCGGTGGCATCCCATCTGTTGTATGGCACCTCAACAATGCAATCTGTGCCCAAACTGAGGGTTGTCGCAAACGCTTTCAGTGACATGCTATCTCCAGGCAAATGGCATGCAACTCCCAGAACAGCAATCTGCTGACTACTTGAAGGACGACTACCCATGATGCTTGGCTGAGGCTGCACAGAGACAGCAGAATCACTATGAACGATCTGGCTAGAAACATATTGAGCAAGTGCCAATGGGGTTGGATAATCAAACATCAATGTGCTTGGCAAGCGCACTTCACGGAATTCACTTGCAATCTTATTCCTGAATTCAACTGCAGAGAGGGAGTCAATGCCAGCTTCCATCAGTGGTGTTTCATCATCAATTTCCAGCGACATCCCAGATGCAGCGCCACGAATAGATTGGAGGATGGCACTCTCTCGCTCTTGTGCTGGGAGACCTGCAAGTGAATCATTCTTTTGGCTTCCCTTGGCACCTGCTGCCTGCTTTGCCTCAAAGTCTCGTATTTGTGGAATTTCGAAGCCTAGCTCACGCACGAATCCAGCCCAATCTGCACGGGCGAGCATGATCTGGCTGCTCGGCTGTGCACGAGGCCCATTTTGAACAAGCAGTACACGCAGAGCACTTGCAACTTGAGCAGGAGAGATTGTCTTCAGTGACATGCCTTCTAAGTGCCCATCGCTCCCTGCAGCTGCGGTCATTCCCACCTCCGCAACTGGGCCCCACAGAATACTTTGACCACCTTTGCGTTCCCATCGCCATTGAGCCAGCCCATCCAAATATGCATTTGCTGCAGAGTAAGAAGAGCCACCAGCCAGTCCAAGCATTGAGGATACCGATGAAAACATCACAAACAGCCCCAGGTCGCAGTCTGATGTTGCTGTGTGCAAATGCCATGCACCTGATGCTTTTGGTGCAACAACGCGTTTCAGCCTTTCTGCATCTAGCTCTGCAAGAGGACACCTGTCAAGAACTCCAGCGGCATGGATGATGCCGCGGATTGGACTGATTGATGTTGAGGCTTCTGGAATGAGTGTTGACACCTCATTTGCAGATGCAACGTCACATTTCCTGATATGCACCTCACCACTGGGAAGTTCCTGAAGCCACTTCAACCTCGTCTCCAATCCTTGACCTTCTGGAACCCGACCACTGCGGGAAGTCAAGAGTATCTTCGGTGCACCAAGCTCCGCAAGTTGCTGTGCTGCAACAAGGCCCAAGCCTCCTAGTCCACCCGTTACTATGTGCAAGCCCTCGGGAAGTTTCTTGGCATCCTGCATGGAGTCTCCCCTTTGCAGAGCGGAAGCTGCAGCGGGCGCTTCCGCAAGGCGAGGAACAGACCTGTTGCCAGCCTGGTGCATGATCTCGACATCAGGACCATCCGCACGCAACTCTTCAGAGACCACGCGCGCAACTTCATCATCGCTCGCATCTACTTGCACATCAATGGTCTTGATGGTTGTGCGAGGCATCTCCAGCCGAGCAGATCTCACTAAACCCCACAGTGCTCGCCCTGCATCAAATTGTGATCTCTTTGCATCGTGACATCCTCTTGTAATAACAAGAAGAGTTTGTGGTGCCTGTTGACTGTTTTGCGCAGCTTGCAAGAAGCATAGCAATTCCTCAAGGCCGGCACCTGGAATTTCACCATCAGCAGCATCTACCATGCGAGAGAACACCGCTGCTTGTGTTTTTTTGGCAGAAAATGCTTGTTCTACCTCCTCAGAGCTGTAATCAGAAAGATCTGCTTGGAAAGCTCCAGTGATGCGGCGGGACAGAGCCTCTGATACCTGCCCATTCCCAACAATCAAGCAAGCCCCGTCCCACACAGAAATTGGAGACTGAGGAGCCGGTTTCCACTCTTCGAGGTACATGATGGTTTGAAGCCACTCCCTCCACGGTTTCAACACACGTCTGTTGAATTTCATAATTGGTCGGACCACAGCTTGACTAGTGGATGATGAAGGAGCCTCCATTACGGCGTGCCCATTTGTGCCACTGAAGCCAAAAGAAGATATACCAGTCCGAAGTGCCGCTGATTTCCACTCCATTAGATTGTCAGGCATCACCACATCAAAGCCCGAGAGGTCAATGTTCGGGTTAAGCTTTTCCAACCAAAGGTTAGGAGGCATTTGACCATGTTGCATAGTAAGGATGACCTTGCTAATGCCAGCAACACCAGCGGAACCCTCTAGATGCCCAAGATTGGACTTCACTGCCGCTTCAATGAGTGGGTTTGCCTGGGAGCGCCCCTTGCCATAGACAGCCTTCTGGGCACCAACCTCAATTGGATCGCCAAGCGCTGTACCAGTACCATGGCACTCCAAACAAGTGACATCTTCTGCTGAAGTCCCTCGTTCGCCGAGTGCGCTTCTCAGAACACGCTGCTGTGCTGTCCCATTTGGTGCAGTGATTGTTGCTGCTCTCCCATCGTGATTTGTTGAGACACCGCAGAGTACAGTCAATGCAGGCATTTCTTCCGTCAACGCAGCTGACCTCTGTATGAAAACAGCACCCAAGCCCTCTCCACGTGCGAAGCCATCAGCGCGTGCATCAAATGTCTTGCATCGGCCATCGAATGCAAGTCCGCGCATTTTTGAGAAGCCGACCCAAATTGCAGCAGACAACTGAACATTGACACCACTACCAATTGCGCACTTGCACTTGCCTAGTCGCACAGCTTGACAACCAGAATCCAGTGCAACAACTGTAGAAGAGCATGCTGTGTCCACGGTAAAGCAGGGACCACGAAGTGACAACACGTGTGAAACTCTGCCTGACAGGCCAGAGTACGCTGCACCTATATTTGAGAACGGACCCAGAGCATCAACATCCACATCTACACCACCAAGAGTTGCGCAGCCAACATACACACCACACTCCAGTCCACTCAATGAATCCTTTGTGTATCCAGTAGCATACAACCCTTCGTATGTGATCTCCAATGCAAGCCACTGGTGTGGGTCCATTGCTCTTTGTTCTGCATCACTAACACCAAAAAACTCTCCATCAAATTGGTCAATCCCCGTGATGAAGTGGCCGAGCTTGACGTAGGTTTTTCCTGGTGCATCAACATCGCTGTCAAAAAAGGCGTCAATGTCCCAGCGCTCTGGTGGTAGCTCAGCAGTTGTGTCATATCCATGACTCAGAGTATGCCAGTACTCTGCAATGCTACTGTTGAGACTTCCAGGGAAACGGCCACTGTGCCCAGCAAGTGCAAGTGGATCTCCTGAATCACCAGCTGTCAATGCGCCGCCAGCCTGCTCCTCTTCAGACGGGCCAACCTGAGACCAGATGAACTCAACCAGGTCTGGCACAGTTGGATAGTCAAACATCAGCGTAGACGAGAGCTGCAACCCTTCAAATGATGCCTGCAATCGGTTTCGGAATTCAACACCTGCAAGTGAGTCAAGGCCCATCTCCATCAGAGGTGAGGACAAGTCGAGTTCTTCAGGGCCGCCGTCCATGACATCCTGGAGGACAGAGACAACGACCTGCTGGATCTCATCCTGACTTGCCGCAGAAACGACAGCAACCGATTTCTTCCCTCCTGCAGATCCAGCAAATTTGCTCAGCAAAGCTGGTACAGTTGGCATCTGGCCCAAGAGTGACTTCCACTTAATTCGCGCAATTGCGATGACTCCACTGCTGAGGTTTGCCTGTGACCCCAGAATGGCTTCCATTGCGCCAAGCCCTTGAGTGATCTCAATCCTTGGGATACTGCCTTCTGATGTTCCAGCTCGTGCTGCCATGCCAACCTCAGCCCATGGGCCCCATTGAAGGCTGATGGCAGGCAGCTTGTTTGCACGACGGTGTGAGGCAAATGCATCCATGAATGCATTGGCTGCACAGTAGTTGCCTTGACCTGCGGAACCAACTAGTGCAGCAACAGACGAAAACATCCAAAAAAAGTCAATCGATGTGTCTGATGAAGCCGAGTGCAGATTTAGAGTGCCGTCTACCTTGGTCTTCGCCACCGTCTGAAGATGCTCTCTGATCATGTCAACTATCAAATGGTCATCAAGACTTCCAGCAGCATGCACCAGCCCACGGATACCGGGCATTTTTTCTTGAATCATCTTGAAGCAATTGACCACATCTCCCTCACAACTGATGTCACACTTTTCGACCGATGCGCAGGACTTTAACTGTTTGAAAGCAGCTTGAGAATCTGCAGGTGGCACTCCACTCCGTGAGAGTAGTGCGAGATGCTTTGCTCCTTTCTTGGCCATCCAACCAGCAAAAACCAATCCCAATGCCCCAACACCACCACTGATGACATATGTCGCATCCCCAATGAAAGACACTTCTTCTTGAGTTGTGATATTTCCCGTGCTGTCAGTCAGTCTTGGCGAAAAGAACTCGAGCAAACCAGAACCCTGCTCTCGGACAACCAATTCACTTTCAGAACTCTTGCTAAGTAAGTGTGCTGCATCGTGCAGATGCTGCACAGTTGAAGACAGATCGAAAGTTACCACCCTCAACTCTGGATGCTCACTCCGGAGGGCCCGTGCAAGTCCCCACAGACCAGCATGCAGTGGAACACCTGCACCTGACATGTCCAACTGTGTGACAGACTGAGCAGTTCGTGTCAGGATCCATAGCTCAGGGGCTGATTCCTTGAATTTGACAAGAGCTTGCATCAAACGCAAAGAGCGATCAAGGACATCAATTGGTGTGCTCAAGTTGTCGAGGCCAATGATGCTTATCAATTTGGAGTACTTGTCCAATTCATCCATAGGGCCTTCAATGTCCATGTAAGTATGTTTGTCCCCAAGCTCCTTTTTCACTTCTGACAGATCAGTGCCAACACTGGACACAATCAACCATCCTCTGTCATCTGATTCGGCAGGACTTGTGCCAGATTCAGAATCGTCCTTCAAGTCTCCAAAGGGCTTCACCCACTCAACTTCATACAGCTTCTGGGAATCTTCTGGTTCCTCTGGTGCTCCTTGGGCTAGAATTGCCATTTGGATCTGCTCTGGTAGCACTTTGCGGAAAACGACATTGTCCATGAGCATAAGTGGAACGCCTTCTGAATTCATTACTGTCAGGTCAAATGTCTCAGATGCTTCCAACTTTTCAGTAATATCCAATCGGATCCAGTACTCTTCTAGCTGAGAAAAGTTTTCTTGTTGAAGAACCGTGACACGTCCAACACCACCAAAAATCTTGAGGTCATTGACATTCTTGCCAACTGATGCAGTACCTAGTGTGTGAATGGTACCATCAAAGAGAGCTGGATGGAGCACATAGCCAATATTCGGAACTCCAGGCTCAAGCACCAATTTGCCAAATACTTCATTGGAGCTCTCAGTCTCTTTTCTCCATAGTTGCTTAGCGACTTGGAACATTGGGCCCAGCCATAACCCAACACCATCGATTGCTGCATAAACGTCAGCAGGATCCACCACTTCATCAATGCGTTGTCGGAAAGACTCCAGGTCTTGCACAACCATGCGGCTCTCAGCAACTTTTGACCTTTTATCAATGCCACCCTCGGCATGAACTGTCACCTTACCTGTAGCTGATGTGCTCTGAATTTCAAAGCGGCTTTCACCGCGAAGAACAAAACGCATTATAGCTGACGGCTCAGAGCCAGTTGTACGTACAGGGATAACAAAAGGAAAAACCATTGTGATGTCAGTAAGGTGTGCACCATGTCCAAACAGTTTCCGAGTTGCCTGCAATGCCATCTCCACATAGACAACCCCAGGCACCACGATGGAGCCAAAGACAACATGGTGCTTGACAACATCGTAAACATCGGCTCTCATGGATACCTCAAAGACACCTTCACTCGGTAATTGCCGCAGAAACCTAAATCCTGCTTCGCGCCAAGGGAAAGGCCGCCTTTGATATGCCATAGGACCCACTCGTGATGGTGGGTGTAGGACCTCTGGTGCTGTACTGAAGGCTGCATAGGCATTGGTTCCACCGAAGCCGAAGGAAGAGATGCTGCCATTACTTGGTCTACGAGGGCAGAAAGCCATGAGCTCTGTTGCATATTTTGCTGGCATGTCCAATACAAAGACATCTGGGTTCAGTGCGCGCAGGTGTATACCTGCAAGGGCAACATGGGATTGAAGAATTTCGACGGTCTTCAAAATCCCGCTTGATGCTGCTGCTCCCTCAAGGTGGCCCACATTTGATTTCACCGCACACATCACCAAAGGTGACGTCATATCACGTCCTGCATTAATTGCATGCAGCGCACCAACTTCAATGGGGTCACCTAATGGGGTTCCTGTGCCATGGCATTCCATGTGGCCAATCTCCAAAGAGGTCAGGTGTGCTTCCTGGAGGGCTGCCTTCATCACAAGCTGCTGGGAAGGCCCATTGGGCGCTGTCAATGTTGAACTTCTGCCATCTTGGTTTATTGCAGAGCCACGAAGAACCGCTCGAGCATAATCACCTCCAGGCATGGGGCCCAGCACAGCAGAGCCTCCACCTTCTCCTCTTTGATAGCCATTGGCTGAATCATCAAATGTGAAGCAGCGTCCAGTAGGAGAGAGCATTCTGGGTTTGCTGAAGCTGATGTAGGTGGAAGGACTTGCCATGATGTTGGCTGCTGAGTTTATGGCAGAAGTACATTGTGTACGACGCACTGTGACTGCAGCATTGTCCAATGCCACAAGAGCCGAGGAGCATGCAGTGTCCATAATGTAACTTGGACCCTTCATGCCCAGCACATAAGACAGACGGGCAGCAGAGATGGAAGCAGACATACCCGTTGCTGTGTATGGATTCACCTTGCGAAGGTCCCAGCTTTGCATCTGAATCCAATCATTGTTAGCTTGCCCCACCAATACGGCAATGTTTGATCCAGCCAAGTTTTCTTTCTGGAACCCAGCATCCAAAAATGCATCAAAAGACACCTCAAGCAAGATTCGTTGCTGTGGATCCATAGCTCGAGCCTCCGGTGATGAAATGCCAAAGAAAGCAGAATCAAAGGTGTCAGCACCACTTATGAAAGCACCGTGGCGAGGGTACATTTTACCTGGCGCATCAGGATTTTCATCAAAAACTTCTTCCAACTCCCATCTGATGAATGGTACCTCGAGTGCACCATCAGATCCATTCGAAAGTGCATTCTTGTACATGCTGGAACCCTGAGATGCAGCTGGGAAGTTGCATGCAATGCCTGTCACAGCTAAAGGTTCGTCCATAGCACCAGCAGTTGCTGGCATCTGTGGTCCGCCAACATGAACAGGCCCAAGCTGGCTAACAGCATAGTCTGCCACACTTGATATCGTGGGATAGTCAAATATCAAGGTGTTAGGCAATTGGAGGCTTGGCAATTCATTTGTCAATCTGTTGCGGAACTCAACTGCGGACAGAGAATCCATGCCAGATTCCATTAAAGGCTTGTCTTGTTCCACCACTCCACCTGTGGTGTCACCCGCAATTTTCGTTAAAAGATCTCGAACTGCATCTGCACTCATCTGCACTGCCTGGCCTGTTCCCATCTGACTCAACGCTGCTTGTCCAGCTTGTGTCATGGGACCCATCTGTGAGACAGCAAAATTGGCGATGGAGGAAATTGTTGGATAGTCGAAAATCAAAGTATTTGGTAGTTGAACTTGTGGTACTTTGCTTGTGAAGCGGTTGCGGAATTCAACGGCCGATAGGGAGTCCATTCCAGACTCCATCAAAGGCGTCTCATGGTCAACGCTGCCACCTCCTGCCACTTCAGAAGCAATAGACTGCAGCAATTGACGCAAACTTGCTTCACTGACTGCAGCTTGTGGTGCTGCGACCTGAACGGCAGCAACAGGCATTGCTCTTTCCGCTGGCTTTTTCGCTTTCTTTAGTTCAACAGCGAAGCGAGACAAGAATGAAGGGACCGTGGAATACTGCTTGAGGTAAGTCGACCATGTAACAGGTTGTGCAGCCAGTGTGCTGGCTGAAGCTTGCAGCGTGCTTGCCAAAGCAGCCATACCAAGTGCATTGCTAAGGCTGCCAATGCCCGAGGCCTCAAGCCGTTTGGTGGTGCCCTTTTGTGCTGCCATGCCGACTTCACGCCATGGGCCCCATTGGATACTCCATGTCTTCTCGCCTCGTTGCTGCCAATAGCGTGCATGGCAATCAAGTGCAGCATTGCCTGCTGAGTAGTTTGCCTGCCCAGGGGAGCCAAAAAGTGCTGACGTGGACGAGAAAAGCAGCATGAAGTCCAGAGGGTTTGCAGAACAGGCAAAGCTACAATGAAGATAGCGTGCTCCCCAGACTTTCGCACCATACGACTTTTCCAAATGCGATCTTGCAAGCTTTGGCAGTGTGGCGTCATCAAGCACAGCGGCTAAATGAAGAATGCCTTTGACATTTTGTGACTTTAGCTTGAGGGCCAATCCTTGCACATCATCCATGCTGGCAATATCACAAGCCTTGGCACTCACTTCAGCACTGCATGACTGGAGCCACTCCCATTGTGCCTGTACATCAGGAGATGGTCGACCACTTCTTGACAAAAGACTTACTGATTTGGCACCTTCTTCAACTAGGTACTGTGCTGTCACCATACCAATCGCTCCCATCCCTCCACTCAGTACATAGTGGGCATCAGGCCGGCATGCCATTCTGCTTGGCAGGCTAATCACCACCTTTCCTATGTTGCGTGCTCTTTGGAGGAATTGCAGCGCGTCAACACCTCTTTGAACATTAGTAAAAATGTGCATGTTGATTGGCTTTAATGCACCGTCATCTACTCGCTGAAGAAGTCGTTGCATGTATCTATTATATCTCCATGGCTCCTTGTCCATCATTGTATCTGCAGCGATTTTCTCATACATGACATCTGGTCGGGCCTCCTGCATTTGCTCATGGGACCAGATGCCACGCTTGCCTATCTCCATGAAGCGGCCTCCTTGGCGCAACAGAGCCAGGGACCTCTTGATGTAATCATCGTGGCTGAGACTATTAAGCACTACATCTAGTCCTTCAATGCCAGCTTGCTTCAAGAAGAGCTTCATGTCTTCCTCGAACTTGCTTCCATCTCGAGTGCTCGTGATGAATCTAACACCAAGTCCACGCAAGAAGTCCTGCTTCTCCTCCGAACCTGCTGTTGCATACACATGGGCACCGACAAATTGCGCATACTGAATGGCTACGAGCCCAACACCACCAGCTCCTGCATGTATGAGCACATGCTGCCCCCGCTTGAGGGCAGCGAGATCTCCAAGTGCTTCTTCAACAGTGACAAAAATCACTGGCATGGTGCTTGCTTCCTCAAATGTCCAGGATGGAGGCTTGTGGGTCAGCAGAGCAGCTGGGCCAACATTGTACTCGCGCAAGCATCCAGGAGACTCACCGAATACATCATCACCTGGTTGCAGGTGTGACACATCCTTGCCTACCGAAAGGACCGTTCCTGCACAATCTGCACCAGGGGGGCCAGGATCACCTGGATACAATCCCATGACATTGAGAACATCACGGAAATTCAATCCAATGGCACGAATCCTGAGCTCGGCTTCCTGGTTTGCGGGAGAAGACCGCTTCTCTTGCACAACGGGCCGTAGATTTGAAAGGCTCCCACGGGATGACATTTGAAGACATGTAGGTTTCTGAATGGTGGCGCTGCTTCGCGTCAGGCGCGCACCGAGCGGAGTTAGTTTGCCTTCAACTTCTCTTACTGCAACTTCATTCTCGTCGGATGCTTTGGCATCTTGCATTTGCGACATCCGAGCGTACAATTGCTCAGCTACTGCCTCTGGACTCACACTGGTTTCATCGAGATCAAGACAGCATAGTCGAACAGATCGTTCTTCCATTCGGAAAGTGCGAGCCAGCCCCCACAAGCCAGCATGCAAGTATGTGGTGGTGCTACCAGAAACCTGGGTGCCCCAAGTCACAAACCACAAAGGAGGAACTTGTCCCCGACGAGCAGTAGCTGCTGTGATCGCTGCTTGTGCGACAACCAGTGATTGATGCAGGATTTCTAGCTCCGGTGTTGTGTCCACGAGAGCCCCCAAGTAAACCACTGAGCTCCACTTCTCCTTCTGGAAGTCCTCTGCATCACCGAAGGTTGCAATTGCGAACTTTGCTTGCAAGGTTGCCTGCAGTTCAGTACTTGCACCAATGAAAAGCACTTTGCCTGTCTGTGCCTGCATGGTGACGCTGCTACCGAGAGGCGTCCACTCAGTCTCAAGGAGATCCTCCTCGGTACTTCCAGCTGACTGTGCAATCATCTTTGCAATGTGCTCAGGGCGCACTTCCCGCAAGCGCATGCGATCCATGGTAAGTAGTACTGTCAAAGCATCGTTGCCAAGTTCAACATTTGTCGCCATAGTCTTCTCTGTGTTTTCCAGAAGTGTATGGTGAACCCAGACTTGCTGGCTGAAACCTTGACCATACAGGGTCACCTTATCGATGGATAATGGGATGCGAAGACTTGGCAGTGCCTCAAGATTTTGGAAAGCGCAGCTTGCTTGGAAAGATCCATCAATTACCGCAGGTCCAAAAAGGAAGCCTGCTGCAGTGCCATCCTCCTCTGCTGCAACCCATGCAATGATCTCATCAGAACTCCGATTGATCTTGCGAACTGTTCTGAATCTAGGTTGCAGTGGAAGGCCAATGTTTGCAAAAGGAATATACATACGCTCATCTGCAACTTCCTCAGGGCATCGCTCGCGTATGTCAGCCAACTCCAATTTGATTTTCTCAGATGGTAGCTCCACCTTGGAAAGGATTCCTTCAGCGTGTGTGGCACAAACTTGTCCACTCTCTGTGCTATGCATCTGCCAGCGCCCATTGTCGTGCAAGTGCAAGGTGAATTCAGTGGACTGCACCAGCTCATCTCCAACTGGTCGTAAAACCAGTGGACTCTGGAACCCAACAGTCTCAACTGAGAATTTTGAGTTTGCTTTGCCCAGGCGATAGGAAGCTGTTGCAATTACCATCTCAAGATATGTTGCGCCAGGCACCACAATCTCCCCATAAATGATATGATGCGACAGCAGCTTCAAAACATTGCCTCGAATGGGTGCAGAAAATACAGTTAACCCTGCTTGTGCATTGTACTTCCCTGTTGCAAGCAGAGGATGTTTCACCTCAGACCATGCAAACCTTTGCCTGTTAAAAACCAGAGGTTCCACCTGCGCTACTGACTCCTCTTGTGTGGCTGGACCTTCTGACATGACGTGGGTATTAGTCCCACCAAATCCAAAAGAAGACAGCCCAGCATTGTTGAACTTTTCAGCAGCACACTCAACCGCCTGGTCCCCAGGAAAGGCAACTTCGAAGTCATCAATATCAATGTGTGAGTTTAGCGTTTGAAGGTGCAGATTGGGTGGTACAAGACACTGCTGGAGTACAGATACAGTTTTCAGCAAACCTGCAATGCCTGCAGCACCTTCAAGATGGGCTATATTTGTTTTCACAGCTCCAACGAGTAATTTCTCTGATCTTTCTGGGCCCATTACTCCGCCCAAGGCACTTACTTCAATTGGATCTCCAAGACCAGTGCCAGTACCATGACTTTCCACGTAATGTGCATCTTTTGGAGCCACATTTGCCTCCTCCCATGCCATTGTGATGACCTCTTGCTGTGAAGGACCATGAGGTGCAGTCAGGCTCGAACTTCGACCATCTTGATTCACACCAGTTCCTTTGATTGCCACCAGCCTCTCGTGTGAAGTTGTCACGGTTTGTCGCTGAATGACAATTGTACCACAGCCTTCACCTCGAGCATAACCATCCGCGGTGGCATTGAAGGTCTTGCACCGCCCGTCTTCCGACAGCATCCGCGCCTGGCAGCAAGCTATGAAAGGTCCAGGAATGAGGTTCATGTTCACCCCTGCAGCCGCCGCTGCACTACACCGACCACGCCACAGGTTCACTGCAGCAATGTCAACGGCCACCAAAGATGATGAGCAGGCAGTATCGGATGTCACACTTGGGCCCTTCAAGCCCAGGACGTATGCGAGTCGATTTGCAGATATGGACAATGATCCCCCGGTACCGCTGAAAGGATTCATTTTGTCTGTTTCCAGATTTTTAAAGTGACCCCAATCATTATTGCATTCACCAACGAAAGTACCAACATCCGCACCCATTAGTGTGGATTGTTCTCGTCCAGAGCGATGAAATCCTTCAAACACAACCTCAAGCAGGAGACGCTGCTGAGGGTCCATGGTATGTGCTTCAACAGCTGATATGCCAAACAAAGTGGTGTCAAACAATTCTGCGCCTTTGATGAAAGCAGCATGCCTCACATACATCTTTCCCACTGTTCCAGGGTTTGCATCATAAAATTCTTCAAGGTCCCACCGCTCATAAGGGACCACACTTACTCCGTCGGTCTTCGATGTGAGTGCTTGCCAGAACTTTTCAGGTGCTTCCCCGTCTGCTGGAAAGTGGCATGCAGTGCTCAGTACTGAAATGGGATCGTGGGCTTCAGTTGGGAGAGCTTCCGATCTTTGCCGCACATTGCTGCTTCCAGTTGCCGCAGGAGCAAGCTGCTGTAAGGCATATGCTGCAACAGCATGTACTGTTGGGTAGTCGAACATAAGCGTATTTGGCATCTTGATGCCAGGCAACTGCTTTGCAACTTGGTTGCGAAAGTCAACTGCTGATAAGGAGTCAAGCCCAGATTCCATCAGTGGTGCATCAAGCTCCAAAGAATCTGCGCCCAGGATGCCCGCAGCAGCACTCAGCACAACACTCTCCACTTTCTCCTGGAGTGCCTCAGGTGAAAGTCCTTGATACAATGACTTGGCTCCCCCCACTTCAGACTCCTGAGCAGTGGCATATTCAAGCAACACAGGGACAGAGGATCCCAGCTCCTGCAAAAATTGACCCCAGTCTGCGCGTGCAAAAAGCAGAGAGCTCGGATCAATTTGATTGAAGAACACGCGCTGGAACGCAGCTTGCACTTGCTTTGGTGAGACAAGCTTCAGTGCAGAATCATGGTGTTTATCCTTGGAAGCCATCCCAACATCGGATACAGGACCCCACTGAACACTGTCACTCCGAAGACTTTGGTGGCGCCTCCATAATGATAGACAATCAAGGTATGCATTTGAAGCCGAATAGGTGGTTCCACGTGATAAGCCAACGATTGCAGATATAGAAGAAAACACAACAAATGCCTCGAGGTGGCAGTCATGTGTCTGTTGGTGTAAGTGCCAAGCTCCTGAGATCTTAGGCTTGAAAACTGATGACATTCCTTCTGATGTGAGAGATGTCACATCGCAAAAATCGATCACTCCTGCAGCATGTACCACAGATTTGAGTGGGTATGCAGGCAAATCCTCCGAAATACGGCGCATCATGGAGTTCACAGATGCAGCATTGGATACATCACATGGCCATGCATTGACCGTGGCAGAAGATGATTTCAAGCGTTCAAATGCGCTCATGAGAGTCGCATCTCCCCCTCCGACTTTTCCACTTCTTGACACTAGGACCAGCGAGCGAGACCCCACATCAACAAGTTTCTGGGCTATGGACAAGCCGAGTCCGCCCAAGCCACCAGAAATGAGACAAGTTGAATCAGTAGAGAGGCCACTACCGGATGATGAGGGAACAACTGTCGACACTAGGCGGGGCACGAGTCTCTCACCACTTTGGTATGCGGCTTCTGAGTCTGCAGCATCCCTTGGTGCATTCACCTCCTTTGCAATCAGACTTGCAAGAGCCTGTTTTTCCATTTCTGATTCATGCGGCACATCAACACAGCGCACATCAATGTTTGGCATTTCGAGTCTCACAGAGCGCATGAAGCCCCATGCAGTAGCACCCAGCAAACCTACTCCAACAGATCCTCGGAAACTTGTTGTGGCTTGAGCTCCACATGACAAGAGAACTACTTTCACAGCTTTTGCGACCGAAGCAAGCGACTGGTGCACAGCAAGTAGCAGGGACATCGTGGGACCCTCTACGTGTACATCGTCTTCTGTCAATGTCTCGGCGAAGACTATGCAGTCGGGGTCAATCTTTTGAATAAGTTTTTCCACATCAGCAGAAGTTGTTCCGGAACCAGCAAGAGTTGAACCAGGTAAGCCCTGCTGAATCACTTCAGCCAAGGTGCCACCACCGATGATGATTGTGCCAGAAGCATCGATTGACTCCTCACTTGGTGCTGCGATTTGTTGTGGTTTCCACTTGACTGTGGTCCACAGAGCGCTGGACCAATCACGATATGACAGATCCTGCCGATTCCAAATCATCGCACCATTTGACACGACCTCGTTGGCCTGCGCTGCCTCTTCAACATTGACATGTGAATTCGTACCACTGAATCCAAAAGAGCTGATGCCAGCACACAGAGACCCTTTGGCAGACCATGAAATCACAGAATTTGGAATCACTGTGGGGTAGTTTGATAGGTCAATATTTGGATTCAGCTTCTTCAGGTGAAGATTTGGAGGCGTCTCATGATGCTCCATCATCTTCACAAGCTTAGTGATACCTGCAACACCAGCTGCACCTTCCAGGTGTCCTATACAGGATTTGACAGCTGCCAAGATCACAGTATCGTTGTCAGCACGTCCTTTTCCGTACACTTTCTCCTGAGCACCAACTTCGATGGGGTCCCCGAGCGAAGTCCCTGTCCCATGGCATTCTAGCAAGGAAACCTCCAAATTTGATAAATTAGAATCTTTCAGAGATGAACTGAGAGCGCGTTGCTGTGCTGGTCCACTGGGAGCTGTGATAGTAGCGCTACGCCCATCTTGATTAACACAACTGCCTCTGCAAGTAGCAAGGGAAAACTCACCATTTTTCTCAGCCAAGCTTCTCATGCGTAAGATCAGGGAGCCTACCCCTTCACCTCTTGCAAACCCATCGGCGGATGCATCAAAAGTCTTGCATCGGCCATCACCTGCTAGACCTGTCATTTTACAAAAACCGATCCACATATCGATTCGCAGCTGCAAGTTTACACCAGCAACACACGCCATCTCTTGTTTGCCAAGTCGGCTGGCCTGCATGGCCGAATCTAATGCGACTAAAGTTGATGAGCAGGCAGTATCAATTGTGAAGCAGGGCCCTCGCAAACCAAGCGCATGAGATATACGGCCTGATAGCCCACTTTGTCCAGACCCAATATTTGTGAAAGGTCCGATATCCTCGGGATCAACAGTAATTCCAGTCATTGTACAACACCCCATGAAGACACCGCACTCAACACCGTTCAAGGTCTCCTTAGACTGTCCTGCAATATGGAAACTTTCATATGCAACTTCAAGCTGAAGACGCTGATGTGCATCCATTCCGCGTGCTTCCGGCTCAGCGATTCCAAAAAACAGTTTATCAAAATCCTCAACGCCGGGAATAAAACCGCCATTTCGAACATATATCTTGCCTGGGGCAGAGCGATCCTCATCATAGTATTGATCTACGTCCCAACGCTCAATTGGCACCTCGCATATTGGGTCCTGACCGGTGCACAACGCTGACCAAAACTCTGCAATGTCATTGTTGTGAGCCATTCCAGGATAACGACCAGCTATGCCAACCATGGTGGAAGCCTCACGAATACCAGCTGCTGGGTCTCCCAAGGCCGCAGCAGAGTCTTCCTCGTCTTCTGGGGCAAATTGTGAAAGAATGAAGTCAGTCAAGTCTGCCACTGTTGGATAGTCAAACATCACAGTTGAGCTGAGGCGTACACCTTCAAAAGAAGACTGAACACGATTTCTGAACTCAACAGCAGCAAGTGAATCAAGTCCCATGTCCATCAGGGGAGCAGAGAAATCACTTAAACTATCATCGCCAAGCACTTCTTTCAGAATACTTTCAATGCCACCCTTGACCAGATCTTTAGATGGCGCTGCACCCATCGCCACAGCCCCTTTGCTTTCTTTTGCTTTGAACTGCTTGAAGTTCTCAAGGAAAGGCGGCACCTGTACAATTTGTGCGAGGAAGGATTTCCATTTGATACGAGCTACTCCCACAGCCCCACTCAATAGGCGAGGCTGTGAGGACAGAATTGCAGCCATTGCATCCAAGCCAGCAGTCAGCTCAATTCGTGCAATCATGCTTTCTGACGTGCCAGCTCGCGCAGCCATTCCAACTTCTGCCCATGGACCCCATTGGATTGCAACCGCAGGGAGGCCTTTAGAGCGGCGGTACGCTGCAAAAACGTCCATAAAAGCATTGCCAGCACAATAGTTCCCCTGCCCAGCAGTGCCAATAAGTGAAGCCAGAGAAGAAAACATTGCGAAGTAGGTCAGTTGCAAACTGCCTGATGAGTGATGTAGGTGCAGTGTTCCATCAACTTTGGGCTTGACAACATGCTTGAAGTGTTCAAGCTCCAATTCAGCGAACAGGTGATCGTCAAGACTTCCAGCTGCATGAATGATGCCTTCCACAGGTGGCATTGCACTGCAGACATGCTTCATGAGACTTTCTACGTCTGTGCTACTTCCAACGTCACATTTCCTGATTGTTGCCATGGAGGCAACCTTGTCATATGCTGCACGCGACTCATCTGGTATAAGCCCGCTGCGCGACAACAAAATGAAATGTCGAGCTCCTCTTTCCGCAAGCCACTTGGCAAAGAGGAGACCAAGAGCACCAACACCTCCTGTGATAATGTGAGAGCTGTCATCTCTGAAACTGGGCATCTCTGCTACATCAATGTCTCCGGTGGAGTCAACAAGACGGGGCACATAGGAAGCATTGCCCTCTGCCTCTCCGTGAAGCCGAACAGCGATCTCTGGTTCGAAAGTGCTCACAGTACAGGCAAGTGCATGCAGCAGCTCTTTCCCCACGCCAGCACCAGTTATGTCCCCAGCTCTGATGTCCACACACCCCACCTTTAATTCTGGGTACTCTGCACGAAATGATCTCACTAGGCCCCAAAGACCAGCATGCTGAGGTACAGGTGCATTCTTCATGTCGGTGTCAGTTACACTCACGGAACACTGAGTAACAAACCAAAGCTCTGCGGATGTACTTCCAGTGCGAGCAAACGCCTGCATCGAAGTTAATGCTGTCCCAAGCACATCAAGGTATGACGCACTGCTGCTCAATGCTGACAAATCTATCACTTTTGGATATTGACTGAAAGCTTCCAATTGTGCTTGCGGAGGTGCCACATATGTATGTGCCTCACCCAGTTCAACTGCGACCTCTTTTTGCATTTCATCAGGTACAACAACTAACCATGCAGCAGTGGTGTCAAGAGTGGCGGCTTCAGGTGCTTGGAGAGGCGCCCATTCAACTTGGTAAAGCTTTTGGTCATCTTCAGCTGCTTGGCTCTGCATTGCTTTCTGAATTTGCTCTGGCGTGACACGACGGAACACGACGTCATCCCCTTGAAAGAGCACATCTCCATTCTCATCAGCAACTGTGGTTGTGAAGGTCTGCACTTGCTCCGAAAACTCGATCAGGTTTAGATGCACCCAATACATTGGCTCGCGTGAGAAGTCGCGATGTTGCTTGACTGTAACCTTCCCCATACCTGCAAAAACTTTCAGAGGCGCATCCCAACCAACCATTGTAGCACCCAACACATGGATAGTTCCGTCAAGCATTGCAGGGTGCATGAAGTACCCTTGGTTTACACCACACTCAGGAGAGTGTTCTAATCGACACAAGATGTCATTGTCTTTCCTAATCATAGTACGACACACCTGGAACTTGGGACCAAGCCATAGACCTCCTTTGTGAATTGCAGCATACACGTCCGCTGGATCGATAATCTGTGTGCAGGTCTCTTGAAGCTGTGCCACCGGAAGCACAGATTGCTCGGCAATTCCTTTGCCAATCCTGCCCTCGCAATGGGTGACCATATCACCGTCGCCCCTGCGGCTGCGAATCTCGAATTTGTCAGCACCCATCTGTGCAAAACGCAGAAAAATAGGCGTTGCATCAGGACTGTCTGCATTTTTCGGTACCACAAGCGGCCATACCATTGTCAGATCTTTAAGGTATGATTCTCTGCCAAAAAGTACCCTAGTTGCCTCCATTGCACTCTCAACATAAACCACCCCTGGGACTACAATTTCACCAAAGACCACGTGTTCACTGACAACTTTGAACAGATCTGATTTGATGGGCACTTCAAAGTGCACATCGTTGTTCACTTGGACCTTTCTTCGAAGCATTCTATAAACAGCGTCTCGCCATGGGAACGGTGTGTGGTGGAACTCTATTTGAGCTGCGCTCACTTGTTCACGTGAAGCTGAAGCACCACCCGCAGTCACAATAACATGGGCATTCGTGCCACCAAACCCGAATGAAGAGACACCTGCTGACGGATCGCCCTTGATCATTGTAGTCTCAGTCGGGATTATGGCAGCGAAGTCCTCAAAATCAATATGAGGGTTGAGTGTCTTAAAGTGCAAATTAGAAGGAGCCTGCTTGTGATACATCATAGATGAGCTCTTCACAAGACCAGCGATGCCTGCTGCTCCTTCAAGGTGAGCAATGTTTGTCTTCGCAGCTGAAAGCACAAGGTCGTGAGCTCGATCATCGCAAAGTGTACCCTTCAATGCATCCACTTCGATGGGATCGCCTAATGGAGTGCCTGTCCCATGGCACTCAACGACTGCCAGATTTCCAGGTTTCAAGTCTGCGTCGGCAAGAGTTCGTCTAACAACCGCTTGCTGCGAAGGGCCGTTGGGTGCAGTGAGACTGGCACTGCGACCATCTTGATTGGCCATTGTGCCACACAGCTTCGCAATAATGCCCTCCGAGCCTGAACCAGGCTGACCAACCATTGAGCCTCCACATCCTTCACCGCGCGCATAACCATTTGCGGAAGCATCAAAAGTTTTACACCGGCCATCCTCCCCAAGCATCTTAGCTTTGCTGAAGCTGATATATGGTGCAGTGCCGAGAATGAGATTTGTGCCTGCTATCAAGGCAGCTTGGTTCACTCCTCTCCGGACAGAAGAAAGAGCCGCATCAGCAGCTACAAGTGAAGATGAGCATGCTGTATCGCAAGTCATGCTGGAACCCTTGAGCCCAAAAGTGTATGAAGTGCGATTGGAACTGATGGAAGCAGACATTCCAGTACCTGAGTAAGGGTTGAATGTTGTGCCAACACTGGTCAATACAAACCAGTCATACTGACACTGTCCCACGAAAACCCCCACCTCAGCACCCATCAGCGTCTGTTTATCCCAACCTGAGCATGAAAATGCCGTGTGTGCAACTTCAAGTAGTAACCGCTGTTGTGGATCGATGGTCTTTGCCTCAACAGGTGAAAGAGCAAAGAGGGAGGCATCAAAAAGCTCAGCACCTTCTGTGAAGCCACCATGTCTCGCATACGTCTTGCCTGGGGCGTCCGGATCAGGATCGAAATACTGATCAAGATCCCACCTTGTAAATGGAATCTCAATCACTGAATCACGTCGATTGGCCAAGTCTTCCCAGAAACCGCCGTTGCGGTCACCTGGGAAGTATGAAGCCAAACCCAAAATGCTGACAGACTGATGTGTGCCAGGCGATACAGCATCTGGGCTAGTGGATGCAATACCTGGAGAATCTAAGATTGGCGTGATCTGTGCCGATGTGAACTTGCTGATAGCACTGACAGTAGGGTAGTCGAAAATTAATGTGTTTGGCAACTTGATGCTGGGGAGTTGCGATGACAGCCTGTTTCGAAACTCCACTGCTGCGAGTGAATCCATGCCTGCTTCCATCAGAGGTTCTTCAGGATCCACTGCCCCACTTCCCATAACTTCGCTTGCAACATTCAATATCAAAGCCTCTACCTGCTCAGGCCTGATGCTCACTGATCCAACTTGATCAGAGGTTCCAGATTGCTGCACTGCCATCTCCTTCTTGAACCGAGACAGGAATGCAGGAATTGATGTTCCATACTGCTTCAAGTACACACTCCAGTGCACAGGGCACGCAGCAATAACGCTGCTGGAAGCAAAAATAGATCCACAGAGCACTGCCATCCCAACAGTGTTCCCGATACTTCCAAGACCTTGAGCTTTGAGCCTGTCAACCGTCCCCTTTTGAGCAGCCATGCCGACTTCACGCCATGGTCCCCACATAACGCTCCATGTTTTTTCCCCTGCTTGTTGCCAATAGCGGGCATGCGCATCAAGTGCTGCATTTGCTGCTGAATAATTTCCTTGTCCAGGTGATCCTAGCAACGCTGAGGTGGATGAGAAAAGCACCATGAAGTCCATAGCTGTTGGCGATGAATCAAGGGCGCAATGCAAATGACGGGCTCCCCAAACCTTCGCACCATATGCATTTTCCAAATGCTTTCGGGTCAACTTTGGCATAGTGGCATCATCCAAAACAGCTGCTAGGTGCAACAGACCTTTCATCTGTCGAGCAGGAGACGATTTGGCAAACTCTGTGTTCAAGTTACCCACAAGTGAGTGCACATCCTCCATGTTGCCAACATCACAAGACTTCACTACTAGGTCACAGACAAACTTTTGAAGCAAGCTCCAGCGCTCTTCTAAGTCTTTGCCGATCCTTCCACTTCTAGAAAGTAACACAAGTGATTTAGCCCCCTCCTCCACAAGCATCTGAGCAGTCACAAGTCCAAGAGCCCCAACCCCACCGCTCAACATGTAAGCAGCGTCTGTCTTGCAGCACATTCTTGAATCCTGGACTAGGACAACCTTGCCGATATGCTGCGCTCGTTGCAAGAAGCGCAAGGCATCAATACCCTTGTCAAGTCCGTTGTATGGTGAAATGGGGACAGGTTTCCAATATCCTTGATCCATCTGCGATACAAGTCTCTTCATAAGCGCATTGTACCTCTGTGGATCGAACTCCATGACCCAGTCCATTGCAATCTTCTCATACATAACATCAGGCCGCTCAGCAGCCATTTGATCATGAGTCCAAATTCCACGCTTGCCAATCTCCATGAAGCGACCTCCTTTCTTCAACAAGCTTAAAGACCGTGGTATATAATCATCATGGCTCAAGCTGTTCAGCACAACATCGATACCCTCTGCACCATCTTCTTTCAGGAATTGCTTCATTTCCGCTTCAAAAGTTTTGCCGTCACGGCTCGAAGTTACATACTTAACTCCCAAGCTCTTCAAGTGCTCCACTTTGGCAGGGCTTCCAGCAGTTGCGAAAACAGTCGCACCGACGCGCTGTGCAAACTGAACTGCCACAAGGCCAACGCCACCTGTAGCTGCATGGATAAGTACTTTCTCGCCTGCAACCACTGGGGCTAATTCCTGGAAAGCCTCTTCTGTGGTAGTGAATGTGACAGACCAAGCAGCCATTTGCTCAAATGACCAGTTCTGCGGCATAGCCGCCGTCAACAGAGCTTTTGTGGTAACGTAAGTTTGCAAGCAGCCCCATGCAATGCCAAACACATCGTTTCCAGGGCGTAAATCTGAGACCTCACTGCCCACCGAAACTACTGTGCCAGCACAATCTCCACCAGGATTACCTGGATCTCCAGGGTACATACCCATGACATTAAGCACATCACGAAAATTCAAACCTATGGCACGAACCCGGAGTTCTACCTCATCACTTTCAGGTGCTCGTCGATGGACTTGTGGAACGGGCCTCAAGTTTGATAAGCTGCCACGAGAAGACATCTGCAACCGCATAGGTTTCTGGACTTCTGTGTCACTTCTTGCCAGCCTGGAAACAAGCGCCTTCGGTTCTCCGTCTGAATTCCTGATGGCAACCTCGTACTCCGATTCAACAGCAGCATTTCCTGAGAGGGATCCCATCCACTGTGCCAGTGAACGAGCAATACTTTGAGCATTGCAATCTGACTCATCCAGGTCTAAGCACCGCAGATGCAAAGAGCGCTCCTCAACACGAGCAGTTCGTGCCATACCCCATAGCCCTGCATGATAAAAACCCCCTCCCATGCCAACTGCTTGTGTACCCTGGGTTACATACCACAAGTGTGGGGCTGCAGAATCATCAGATGCGATCACATCCATTGCTTTCTGAGCAATGATCATTCCATCGTTGAGAACTTCCATTTCTGATGCGTTGTCGCTCAGTGCAGCCAAGAACACAACAGTAGCACCACCAACACCCTGCAGCTCATTCGCATCAGTTACAAGCTCAGCCGAAGGAAAGCAATTACGCAGCTCAAGTCCAAGGGGCGATGCAGCCCCGACAAAAACAACTTTGCCAGGCGGAGCATTCGGAGGACCTGTCGGAGCTTCAAGTTGAGTCCAGTTCACTTCCAAAACATCTTCCTCAACCTCGTCAGTGGCTTGCTGCAGCATTTTCGCAATATGCTCTGGTCGAACTTCCCTAAAGCGCAGTGTCTCGAACGCAAGCATTGCAGAACCATCCTCTTTGCACAGCATGGAATTCACACAAAGCTCCCGATCGTTAATGTCAACCATCTTGTGGTGAACAAAAATATGTGTTTGGTATCCTTGTGCAAAATTTGTCAAGCGTTGACACAGCAAAGGAATTCTCAAACTGGCGAGATTGTCCACTTCAGTGGAGCGGCGAGCTAACAGGAATGCCATGCTACCCTGGAATGTACCGTCAAGAACAGCTGGATTGAAAAGGAAACCATTATTTGTACCATCATTCTCAGCCTCCACCTTGGCAAGCACTTCTTCGTCCCCGCGGAGAATGTGGCGCACAGTACGGAAGCGAGGTTGTAACGGTAACCCGATTTTAGAGAATGGAATATAGAGCCTCTCTATCAAAACATCTTCGTCGCAGCGTGTTCGCACATCCTCCAGATCTACTTGCGGCTTGCTGCTGGTTTCAGATTTGAAGGTGACCTCACCCTCTGCATGAGTTGCGGCTTTGCGTTGCTCATTTGCATCAAAGCTGCTCATAGCCCAGTGCCCATCTTGACCGATTTCAAGATAAAGATCAGTGTCCTTGGTCAGGCGGCCATTTTCACCTGTCTTTAACACAAGAGGGCTCTGAAATCCGACGTTTTCAATGTACCACTGGTATCCTTTACCCCCCAAATGGTACTCGCCAGCGGCCAACACCATCTCCAGATAAGTGGCGCCAGGAACGACTATTTCACCAAAGATGATGTGATGTGATAGCAGCTGGAGCAACTTGCCAGCGATTGGGGCTGCAAATACCTGTAAGCCCTCTCCTGTGTTGAGTTTCCTTGTCAGCAGAGGGTGACGCACAGCTTGCCAGGAGAATTGCTGACGTTCATATTGAACCACTCCTCCTATCGAGTCAACACTCTCGCTAGATTGCTCCAGCACAACATGTGCGTTTGTTCCTCCAAAGCCAAACGACGACAGACCAGAAGTAATTTTTGCTTCCGCTAAATGCACCATTGTTTGAGGTACACTTGCTGGAAAGTCATCCATGTCGATGTGCGGGTTGAGCATCTTGAAATGAAGATTTGGGGGCACCTGACTTCGAGGAAGCATGGCAGAAACCTTTATGAGACCTGCCATGCCTGCTGCACCTTCTAAGTGCCCTAAATTTGTCTTCACCGCCGCCAGCACAACCGAATTCGATGAAGTACGATCATGTCCCAGGACCTCTTTCAGTGCTCCAACTTCTATAGGATCCCCAAGTGCTGTACCCGTGCCGTGGGTCTCTGAACAGTTGACAGCAGCTGGTTCCAGCTCCCCCTCCGCAAGAGCGGTCGCTATCACGTCTTGTTGTGAGGGTCCATGAGGTGCTGTTTGGCTAGAACTCCTGCCATCCTGATTTATAGCAATACCGCGAATCATAGCCAACACTACATCGCCATCAGAAACATCCTGCATGCACTTCAGGGCTGCAGCGCCACAGCCCTCACCTCGCACATAACCATTAGCTGATTCATCAAAAGTCTTACAGCGGCCATCTTCAGATAGCATGTGCGCTTTGCTGCAGGCAATAAAGGGCCCTGGGATGAGGTTCAAATTGACGCCTGCGGCTGCACCATGTGAGCACCTCTGGCGGCGCAGATTTGATACCACAATGTCAGTTGCCATGAGGGATGATGAGCATGCAGTGTCCACAGTGGCACTGGGACCCTTCAGCCCAAGAATGTAGGATACTCTGTTCGATGAAATAGAAGTAGACACAGCAAGCCCTGTGTATGTGCTTATCTTATCAGATTCAGGCACTGCAAACCCCATGTGACCCCAGTCATTGTTGCATTGACCAACACATATCGAACCATCCGTGCCAGTCAGTGAGCTCTTGTTGAATCCACTCAGGTAAAAGCTTTGATACACCACCTCAAGAACCAGACGCTGCTGTGGATCCATTGTCTTTGATTCGCCAGGAGACAGTCCAAAAAAAGCACAGTCAAAAAGATCAGCGCCGCGAACAAATCCACCATGTCTGACATACATCTTGCCAGGAACCTCAGGACTCGGATCATAATATGCATCTAGTTCCCAGCGCTCATACGGGATTTCGGAAACTCCGTCTTGGCATGAAGCCAAAGATTCCCACAGAGCCTCTGATGTTGCACCTGTCAAAGGAAAATGACATGCTCCTGACATAACTCCAACACGCTCGTTTGAACTATGTGCTCCCACAGGAACCAAAGCACGAACATGAGATGGCATTGTTTCTGCCGGCATTAGTTGGGCTGCAGCAAAAGATGCAATCGCATTTGTTGTTGGATAGTCAAACATCAGTGTGCTTGGAAGCTTAATGCCTGGCAATTTCTTGGCTATCTGATTCCTGAAGTCAACAGCAGACAAAGAATCTAAACCAGCTTCCATGAGCGGGGCATCGCCACCAAGATCATCATCTCCAAGGACTCCTGCAGCAACCTGGTGAACAATGCTCTCAACTCTATCACTCACCTCCTGTCCTGATAGGTTCTTGAAAATGCTGGGTACAACATTAGCAACTTGGTCGGATGCTGCAGATGCATAGTCTTGCAGAATAGGTGTGCTGGCCCCCAGTTCTCGGAGGAAGTTGCCCCAATCTACTCGAACAAAAAGCAGGCAGGGCGTCAGTAAGGAGGAAGTTAAGAGCTGACGGAAACCAGCTTGGACCTGAGCTGGCTTCAGTAGTTTCATTGCTCCTGCACCGTTGTGATCTTTTGATCCCATTCCAACTTCTGCTACTGGACCCCACTGAATACTGCTGGCAGCAAGACCTTGTGCCCTTCTCCAGAGAACAAGACTATCCAGGTACGCATTTGCAGCTGAGTAACTCGTTCCTCTTGACAGCCCAACAAGTGCAGAGACTGAAGAGAAAACAACAAACAATTCGAGATCGACAGAAGTGGTTTGCGTGTGCAGATTCCATGCTCCTGTGACTTTGGGCCTAAAAACTGAGCTCATCTTCTCGGTTGTCTGGGAGTTGATATCTGTGAAGTCGATGGTTCCCGCAGCGTGCACAATTCCACCCAGAGGGTGTTCTGGCATGCTCTCGTCAAATTTATTGAGCATACTTTGTACCATACTAGGATCTGCAACATCGCATCCCTGAGTATGCACTGTGGCCGATGTCTCTTTGAGCTTATCCCATGCTGCCAACAGGCCTTCATCACTTGCTGGTGCTCGCCCGCTGCGCGAGGCAAGCACAATGCAGGCTGCACCAAGGTCAGCAAGCACCTTTGCTGTGAGCAGCCCCAGTCCACCTAGCCCTCCTGTAACCAACTGCAAAGCGTTGGGCCTGCTAAGGCGCTGCGCCGGCTGGGATGCTGCTGCTGGCACAAGCCGTGGAACTCTTCGAAGTGTGCTCATGTATGCTATCTCGACATCCATGACATCGGCTTCCTGCAACAGCTCTGTTTTGATGATGCTGCTCATGTTTACTGTATCAGCAGCGTCATCTATATCAATGCATTGGATCTTCAAGTTTGGTGCTTCCAACGGAACAGTCCGCATGAAACCCCATACTGCAGCACCAAGAAGCCCCTGCTTGATACTGACACTACTTGAAGTTGATTGTGAACCTTGAGTGATGCACATCAGACGAGCACCTGAATTGGCCTGCATCAACCAACGTACTACACTTAGCAATACTCCCAGCGTGTTCCCTTCAAGTGTCACATCCTCTGCAGTGAGTGGCGTCAGAAACACAATTGTTTTCCAGCTTTCATCAGCTAGTGAAGCAGCAACAGCACCAGAGTCTTCTGCACAAGTCACACTGCGCGATGAGTCCTCACTCTGCAAAGCCTTCTGCAGGTCCACAGCTGCACCACCGCCCCCAATCACCAAGCAAGGAAACTGACCAATAGCAAGCTTGGCCTCCTTGTGTGCCAGTGGTGTGGGTCGCCACTCGGTTGTGTACCATAAGCCACTCGCCCAATCATGCAATTTGAACACTTGCTTGTTCCACGGAAGCTGCTCAGCTCTCACAAGTGCTAATGATTCCGTGTCTACCTCTTCGCTGTCGTGGCCTTCCAACACAGCATGTGTATTCGTTCCACTGAAACCAAAAGACGACGTCCCTGCCTTCATGCTGCCGACTTGCCAATCTACAATGCTACCAGGCATGAGGACAGGAAAATCTGTAAGGTCAATGTTTGGATTAAGCTTGGTGAGGTGCAGATTTGAGGGTATTTTTCTGGCCTGCATTGAAGCCACCATTTTTACAACACCTGCGACACCAGCAGCACCTTCTTCGTGACCAATTATAGATTTCACTGCTGCTAAAATCAAAGACTCATCTTGTGAACGATTTTTTCCCAGAGTTCCTTTCAATGCTCCGACCTCAATTGGATCACCAAGTGCAGTTCCTGTCCCATGCACCTCCACCATTGAAATTTCCAGCGCCTGGACATCTCCATCTTGCAATGCACTTGTGACCACTCGCTGCTGCGCAGGTCCACTTGGCGCTGTGATTGTTGCGCTGCGGCCATCCTGATTCACACAGGTGCCGAGAACTGTGCTGCAGCCCTTCTTCCAGCGTTGTTCTGCTGCAGATGCAAGCCGTAAGATCAAGGAGCCACCTCCTTCACTTCGGGTGAACCCGTTGGCTGTATGATCAAAAGTCTTGCATCTTCCGTCAGGGGCTAAAGCACCCATCTTGCAGAAGCCGACCCAGGTATTGGGACACAACTGCAAGTTTGAACCAGACACGGTTGACATGTCACACTTTCCCAAACGTTGAGCTTGGGCAGATGAGTCCAATGCGACCAATGTAGATGAACAAGCCGTATCAATGGTGAAGCACGGCCCACGAAAGCCCAATGCATGAGATATGCGACCAGAGTTGCCAGAAGGAAAAGAGCCGATGTTTGTGAATGGCCCAATGTCGTCGTCACCCACGCTGATACCTCCCAAGGTTGCGCACCCAACAAACACACCGGTCTCGGTGTTGGTCAGCTCATCCTTGGACAAACCTGCATTCCAGAAGGACTCATACGTAACCTCTAGGAGCAATCGCTGGTGCGGGTCCATGGATTGAGCCTCAGTTTCGGCGATTCCGAATAGCTTGGCATCGAAGCTCTCTAAGCCGATGATAAAGCCACCATTTCGTGCATACATCTTTCCGGGTGCTGAATGATCTTCATCATAGTAGAGATCCACGTCCCAACGCTCAATGGGCACCTCAGTGATCATGTCTCGTCCCTTCAGGAGCATCTCGAAATACTCAGCAGCACCATTTCCATGGCACCCAGGGAAGCGAGCTGAAATTCCTATCATTGTCAAAGGCTCTTGTGTACTCACTTGTCGTGGACCTGCCAGCTCTCCGGCCGCATCTTCGACTTCACTGAATTGCGAGACTACAAAATCCGAAAGGTCTGCAACCGTCGGATAATCAAACATGACAGTGGCTGTCAGATGGAGACCTTCAAAGGCAGCTTGAACTCGATTGCGGAATTCCACGGCAGAAAGCGAGTCCAAGCCCATATCCATCAGTGGTACTGAGAAGTCTGCCAGATCAGGATCACCCAAAACATCACACAGCACATTTTCGATGGTCGATTTCACAAGATCTTTTGAGATGGACGCTCCCAATTTCACGCCAACAGATTTGAAGGACTTAAAGTTGTGCAGGTTGGGGGGTACTGCAGGCAGTGTAGCAAGGAAAGAGCTCCAATTTATGCGGGCCAAGCCGATAATGCCAGTGCACATGTCAGATGATGCAAGCAATGAACCCATAGCTGCGAGACTGGCAGGTGGATCCAATCGAAGGTAACTGCCCTCAGAGGTGCCTGCACGCTGGGCCATGCCAATTTCTGCCCAAGGACCCCACTGGATACTCAGAGCTGGAAGATTATGAGCACTTCGGTAAAGTGCGAAAGAGTCCATAAAAGCATTAGCTGCACAGTAATTGGCTTGTCCTGGAGATCCGAGCATGGCTGCGATGGATGAAAACATGACGAAGAAGCTCATCTCAGAGTCCTTGGATGCTTGGTGCAAGCTTAATGTACCATCGATCTTCGGTTTCAGGACAGGCTCCAAATGTTCCCTAAGGAGATCGACAATCAAGTGATCATCAAGAACACCAGCAGCATGGATGATCCCTTTGAGAGGAAACTTACTGGTCACGTCTTGGAGGCACAAACCAACACTATCCGAATCATGCACACTGCACTGCTTGATAACAACCTGTGCAGTGCTGATGGACATCAGCTGTTGATACAAATTTGATGCGTCGGTAGGAGGTTTTCCACTTCGAGATAGCAGCGCAAGCTGGCCTGCGCCCTGCTGTGCCATCCATTTCGAGAACAGCAAGCCCAAAGCACCAGTGCCACCGCTGATCACATAGCTAGCACTGTTACTGAAGTATGCTTCTGGTAACGTCACCCCCTGCAGCTGTGATGTGCTGTCCACCAAGCGAGCCACGTATTGCTGCAAATCACCACCATTATTGCCATCCATAACAATTTCTGGCTCAATCACTCCTTCTTGTTTGAATCTAGCCGCGCGTAAACGCTTAGTGATCTCTGTGTGAGTATCTACATCAGCACCAACTTCTAAACAGGTGACGTCCAAATTTGGATGTTCAAGCTTCAAACAACGAACAAAGCCCCAAAGTACAGAACTGGTGGGTACACCTTTGCCTGTCAACTGATGATTATGAATAGCAAGCGTTGACTGCACCACGAAGCACAAGTGAGGCAACTGTCCTTCAATCTGCTGGCTCACAACATGTTGGACTATTCTGAGTGCAGTCTCAACGGTATTGATGGGTGAAGCACTTACGCCAATGTACAGAATCAGTTTTGAGAATGCGCTCATGTCTGTGGGCAGCTCTTCAGTGGCAGTTTTGAACACATGGTTTTCCCCAATACTCTTCTGCAATTCCACAAGATCTTCGGGTCTCTCTGCCGTTACCAGCCAAGTGCCATCCTCTTCAGAAACCTCCTTCTCAAAGAGAGGTGCTTGTATCCAGTTAACCTCGAAGGCTCCCACCTCGTCTTTTGCTTTTGTTGCTGCAAGTGCCTTTTGAATCTGTTCTGGCAGCACTTTGCGAAACAGCACATCGTGCATAATCCACACAACTGCACCGTCCAGGGTTGACACGGTACATGTAAAAGTCTGTGCCTGCTCGGACTGCTCGGCAATTTTCAAGTGAAGGTTGAAGCTCTCACTTTTTGGCACTTCCCTTGGCACAACTGTAACCCCACCTACACCTGCAAAAATTTTCAGAAATGGTGGATCCTGATCAAGCATTGTGGCACACACTGCATGGATGGTTCCATCAAACAATGATGGGTGAATTATGTAACCAACATTTAGGACCTCAGGCGCTAATCGCAATTTACAAGAAATTTCATTTGGGTTTCTGCACATTTCGCTGACCACTTGGAACATGGGTCCCAACCAGAGGCCTGTGGAATCCACCAGCGGATACAACTGCTCAGATTGCACACGAGATGAGCAACGGCTTTCAATGTCAGCCAGAGCTTCAGTAGTTTGAGTCGCCGCAGCAGAGCCCCCACCTTCAGACTCCACTTTTCCCTCACAATGTGTTGTCCATTTCTTTTCTCCAGGCGGTTGGCTGCGCAGCTCGAACCGCTTTCCTCCAATAATTGCCAGCCTCATCCAGATCTGCTTCTCATCGCAATTAGCGTCCTTTGGAACCACAAGTGGCCATACCATCTGCACGTCCTTGAGTCGCACGCTTTCACCAAGATGTGCGCGAGCAGCTTCCATAGCCATTTCCACGAACACAACACCAGGCACAACAATCTCACCATAAACAACATGCTCTGATGCTATTGCAAAGAGATCTCCACGAATGGGCGCATCAAAGTGTGCTTCCTTACCCTCTATTGCACTTCTGCGGAGCATGCGAGCTCCTGGATCGCGCCATGGGAAAGGTAATCTGCGAAATTGCAATGGTGGCAGTCCTCCCTTCAGAACAGCAGTTGTGTCCTGTACATTTTTGGCCTCATCAATAGTGGAATCCTTGCCCTCCATTGAGGAAAGCCATTGGAATGCAGAGCCAGAGACGCATCGCCTTCCCATCTTCACCAACGTTGGCTCTGGTCCAATCTCAAGGAATGTCTCCGTACCAAGTTGTTCGAGAGCACCCATTCCATCAACGAACCGTACTGTGCGCTCCACATGCTTTACCCAATACTCTGGGTCTGTAAGTTCCTGTGAGACCGTCTTACCCAAAACTGTTGACACAAATGTTGTGCCTTTTGGCTCTGACAGTTTGGTAGATGCAACAACTTTACTGAAGGCCTTTATCATGGATTTCATGAGTGGAGAATGAAACGCATGAGAAACATTGAGTGCCTTACTGCCTGCTCCTGTTTGATTCACAACTTTCTCGACCACCTTCCTCTCTCCTGATACTACAACCATCTTTGGCCCATTAACTCCAGCAATAGCAATGTTATTCTTGTCTTTTTTTGGAAGATCTGACATGGCTTTTGTGACCACTGCTTCTGATGCAAAGACCGCAACCATGGCACCAATTCCACCCTCACACTTCTCCTGGATTAGGCGGCCCCGAGCTGCTATGAGTTGAGCCGCATCTTCCAAGCTCATCACTCCAGCAGCTACAGCAGCTGCATACTCACCAACGCTATGGCCCATCACTGCTGTCGGTCGCACACCCTTTGAAGCCCACATCTCTGCAAGGGCATACTCTACGGAAAAGATGGCTGGTTGTGAGTACATTGTTTGGTCCAAAACACCCTTATGAGTGTCGTGCTCAGCAAACATCACCTCAAGAAGTGGAATTGGCAGCACAGGATCAAGCAATGCTGCGCACCGATCAAGTGCTGCACGAAACACTTCGTCAGACTTGTACAGTTGCTGGCCCATACCCACGTATTGTGAACCTTGGCCTGTGAAGAGGAATGCTGGTTGTTTCGCCTTGTCTGAGCTGTCCGCCTTCTGAGCTTCTGCAGGGCTGGTCCTGAATACGACATGAGCATTTGTGCCTCCAAAGCCGAATGATGACAAGCCACCCGCCAGATTGTTCCCAGTGAGCTTATGAGGAACGATGGGTATCACGACATCGAAGTCCTCGAGATCGATTGTTGGATTGAGCTTTGCAAAGTGAACATTCGGCGGAATCTGTAGCTGATCCAATGCAAGCATGCTCTTGATGAGACCAGCAATACCTGCACCTCCCTCCAGATGTCCAATGTTTGTCTTCACTGTGCCCAGGACAACTGGGGTTGTGCGACCAGTGCGGAAAACTGCTCTGAGAGCGCCGACCTCGATTGGATCTCCCAGTGCGGTGCCTGTCCCATGGCACTCCACTGCATTAACTGACTCAGCACGCACGTCTGCCTGTAACAATGCATTCCGGATGACATCCTGCTGTGCTGGGCCATTTGGTGCAGTCAATGTTGAACTACGTCCATCTTGGTTTGTCATTGTGCCAGCAACTTGAGGTAGCTTCCCAAGAGTCTGCTGGCCCTGTTTAATTGCCTCTAAATACGCGGCACCACAACCCTCACCGCGAACATATCCATTGGCGCTCGCATCAAAAGTTTTGCATCTTCCATCTGGTGACAGCATCCGTGCCTTGCTGAAAGCAATAAATGGTTCAGCAATCAAATTCAGCTGGCAGCCAATGCATAACGCTGCACTCAAAATTGTTTTCAGTTTGTGAATCGCTAAATCAAGGGCAACAAGTGATGATGAACAAGCTGTGTCCACTGAGGCACTGGGACCTCTCAGCCCAAGGTTGTAAGAAACTCGGTTTGAGGAAATTGAGGCATGAGTACCAGGCCCTGTGAAGGGGTTTGCAGAACGATCGCTAGAAAATTTGGCCCAGTCATTGTTACACTGGCCCACAAATACACCAGTATCCGAAGACAACAGTTGATCACGTGGTTTTCCTGCATGGTGACATGCACCATATGCTACTTCCAATGCATGCCTCTGCTGAGGATCTATTGTCTTTGCTTCTGCAGCCGGCATGCCAAAAAAACCTGGATCGAAGAGCTCAGCACCCTCGATGAAACCACCATGCCTGGCATATGTGAAGTTTCCTGATGCCTCTGGATCTGGATTGAAAAACTCAAGCAGATCCCATCTCAGGAAAGGGACCTCAGAAATTGCATCTTGTTGTTGCAACCATCTGGCAAAGCTTTGCTGCAATCCATCTCCTCCAGGAAAGCGACAGTATAAACCATGTGTTGCAATGCGCGTCTCTGATGGACGTGACAGGGGCAAATCCCGGCTTGACAAGTCACGAGATTTCGGCTCTTGGGGGGAGACCTGGCTGGCTACAAAGTCTGCAACTGCACGCAAAGTAGGGTGGTCAAACATCAAAGTGTTGGGGAATTTGACAGAACCACACTCAGCTGTCAAGCGATTTCTGAATTCAACAGATGACAAAGAATCCATTCCAGCTGCCATCAGTGGCTCGTCAAACGCGACTTCAGCACCCACAACATCTGCTGCCACCATGCTCACCCAAGAACTTACTCCCTCGGGACTCAGGAGAAAGCTCTCTGCGGATGATCTTGCAGCAGTCTCACCTCCAGAACCGAGCGTTTCTTTTTGAAACTTCGACAAATACTTTGGCACGCGTGGGAACTGCTTCAGATACGTAGGCCATTTAACCAAAGCACATCCTAGTACTGGAACACCTAGCTGTGGTGCCCAACTTGCTGCTAGGACGGAGATGCCAAGCTCATTGCTTATTCCTGCTAACTTCAGACGTGCAAAAGAATTGTTCTGTGCTGCCATGCCAACACTGAGCCAAGGCCCCCATTGCACACTCACAGCTGTACGTCCCCAGTGACGAGCAAGCGCGTCCAAGCATGAATTTGCAGCTGCGTAATTCGCCTGGCCTGCAGCTCCAAGCATTGCCGCGGTCGAGGAGTAAAGCGCAAAAAAGTCTAGAGGCATGGATGCAGTCGCTTTATGCAGATGATTGGCAGCAAACACCTTAGGAGAATAGACACGTTCAAAATGTGATCTCGTAAGCTGGGGAATCATTGCATCATCCAGAATTCCAGCTAGATGAAGCACTCCAGCAACGGGAGACTTGACTGCTGTTTTCAAGTGCCCCATCATTTCTTCAACGTCTGGTAAGCTACCAACATCGCACTTCCTGGAGACCACTTGCAAGCCTGAAGCTTGTAGCCATTCCCATGAACCCAGTACCTCACCTGCAGGCTTGCCACTCCTCGATAACAATACCAAGTTTTCTGCACCCTCCTCTGCCATGGCATGTGCAGTCATAATGCCCAAGGCACCCATGCCACCAGAAAGAACATATGCTGCGTCAGCCTTAAGACCCATTCGAAACGGTACACTGAGCACCACCTTTCCAATGTGCTGTGCTCGCTGAAGGAACTGCAGAGCCTCAACGCCTTGCTCAAGTCCCTCAAAGGTATGCATGGGAAGCGGTTCCCAAGAGCCACTACTAAGTTCCTTGGCAAGTCGTGACAGTAGATTGTGATAGCGCTGCGGTTCATTCTCGCAAATTGCGTCAATTGCAAGAAGGTGGTAATCTATATCAGATCGCTCCTGCTTGACTTGGTCATGCGTCCAGACATCTCGCTTACCTATCTCCACAAAGCGGCCACCTTTTTTGAGAAGACGCAGAGAGCGTCCAATGAAGTCGTCATGGCTCAAACTGTTCAGAACAACATCCACTCCTTTGGTGCCAAGGAATTTTTTCATATCTTCTTCAAACTGCTCTCCACTACGGGAGCTCGTAATGAACTTGACGCCCAAACTTCTGAGGTGCTCACGCTTCTCTTCGCGACCTGCCGTCGCATAAACTTCAGCTCCAAGACGGTGTGCATACTGAACAGCCACAAGTCCCACACCACCAGTTGCTGCATGAATAAGTACCCGCTCTCCTTTCTTCAATTTTGCAAGCTCCGCGAATGCCACATCTACTGTTGTGTAAACAGTTGGCAATGCTGCAGCAGCTGCTGCTGACCAGGTCTTCGGCTGTGGTACGACACGAAAACCGCTGGTAGTTGCATATGTGCAAAAACACCCCCAAACAATACCAAACGCACTGCTTCCACATCTGAGATCGAATTCCCTTGCAGACTCCCCCAATTTCACAACTACACCACTGCAGTCCAAGCCAGGAGGGCCAGGATCTCCAGGATAGAGACCCATTACATTCAGAACATCCCTGAAGTTGAGGCCCACTGCTTTGACACGAACTTCAACCTCTTGGGGTCCTGGCTGTTTCCTTTCTACCTGTGGCAGGGCTTTGAGATTCATGAGGCTGCCACGCCTGGCCATATGTAGATGCAGTGGACGTGTGGGGGTAGCAGAGCTTCGTACAAGACGTGCTGAAAGAGTACTGTTGCGCTGCAGGCACAGCTCATCTTCAGATGATAAAGCTGTAGCCAGAGTACCAGCAGCTGATTCCATGTTGCCGTAACAGTCGATACAGCATACTCGCAGCTCTGGATATTCCAGTCGAACAGAACGAGCAAAGCCCCAGATTCCAGCATGTTCCGGTGTCTGCTGTTCACCCACGTCTGAAAGTTGACACCCTGGCGTGGTTAAAAGAATACATGGAGGGTCCTCTGCTTTTGTGATTGCAGCTTGCACCAGGTTTAAAGCGACTTCCAGTGAGTCGATCTGTGAGCCATTCGCTCTATATATCACAGCTGACCAGCTCCTCTCCTCTAGCAAAGAAGCTACTTCACTTACGGTACTTACAAAAGTACACTGAGTAGACAGTAAGCCAAGACTTTCTCGGATCTTGTCATCGTCACTGCCTAAGATCATAACGTCCCCACTCAAAGGTGATAATTCAGTGTGTGCTGCTGGTTCAGCCACAGACTCCCAGGAAACTTCATACAGGCATTGCTCCAAGCCATCAGCTTTCTGCATCCTTCCTTCTTCAGCAATGCGGCATGTGGCACCCTCCAGCCGCACAGCGAGTTGACCAGATTGGCTGAAGATCTCAACATCAGCCGCCATGGAGCGCTCTGTTTGCTCAGAAACTTTGACGTTTGCCCAAAGCTGACCCTTCGGGCACTGTGTTGCGATAAGGATTCTTCTCACAGTTGCCGGCAAGAATGTTGCTCCTCCGCCTTTTTGGCGTGATGCACTTTCCACGAGCAGCTGAAGGGCGCCATCAAGAATCGCAGGATGAACGAGTTGCATCGCTTGCTCCCACTCGCTCCCTTCACAAGAAACTTCTGCAAGAGCTCCAGTGTCACTAAACGCGCATGCGCGCAACGTCTGGAAGGGAGGTCCATAGCCCAGACCTCGATTTTGGAATTGTTCATAAAGCTGCTCAACTCCTTCACTAGTGGGAACACCATGTCTATCTCGACAAGCACTCAATTGATTTGCAACAGCGGCATCACTTGGTGCAGCGGCTCTGGATGACCCAAACCTTGCATGGACGACTGGTGGTTCTCCAGGCACACAGCTTGCAATCTCAGTGGAGTCTGTGGAGGCTGTGCAACTGATTGAAACACCACCTTCTTCAGGAACGACGAATGGTCGCTCGAAGACTGCATCTGTGAGTTCAATGCAAGAGCAGCCCGTCACGGCAATCTGAGCTGCTGCAGCAAGGAGAATATGGCTTGCACCTGGCAACACAATCTCTCCAAACACGCAATGGTGCTTGAACAAGTCCATGGCCATGGAGTGCTCTTGGAGCGGTCGAGATTGAAAGACATGCTGACCTCCTTGGTCTTGGCGCTGGCCAAGCAAAGGGTGCAGCAGAGGTGCTCTCCACGGGAGTGGGACGGGCTTAAGCTCAGATGGCTGGGAGGTAGCCATGCCCAAAACCCGAGTAACTAACAACATGCTTTCAGCTTCATCACGACCAGGCTGCAAACTGGTGAGCCACTCAAACTGGGGTGATGCAGGAAGGCACCTTCTTCCCATTTTGACCAAAACAGGCTGAGGCCCTATCTCCAAGAAGGCGGTGCAGCCCATATTTGCAAGTGCCTCCATGCCCTGTAGAAATAACATGGGCTTGACTTGATCATGCCCAAGCCAATGATCTACTGTGCTAAACTCTGTGGACACCTCAGTGCCTGTCAAACTGGACACAATGTGGGACGTGGATGATGGCTGTAGCTTGCATGACTCAATGACTTTGCGAAGCTCTGGTAGAATTGGTGAAACCAGAGGCGAGTGCATTGCATGTCTGATCGCTAGAGTCTTGCTGTCAGCTTTCATATTGGCACAGACTGCTTCTACTGCCCGCTTGTGCCCAGAAAGTACAGTCTGCATGGGCCCATTAATCGCAGCAATTACGGCGCTCTCTCCTTTCAAGTCTGTTCGAGCAATGGCCGCTTCAACTTCAGCGACAGATGCAAACACAGACACCATGACACCAGCGTCTGGGTCACAGCGCTCCTCAACTAAGCGACCCCGGGCAGCTACAATCTTGAGTCCATCCTCCAAAGACACTGATCCAGCCAAGACCGCAACAACATACTCACCCACGCTATGTCCCATCATTGCATGTGGGCGTACTCCTCGTGCATCCCACATCATTGCAAGAGCATACTCGATACTGAAAATTGCAACCTGTGAATAAAGAGTGCGATCCAATTCCTTTCGACTTACAGACTCAGGCTCGAACATCACATCGAGGAGGTTCTCTGGCAGCAAGTTCTTGCAAATGTTTGCGCATTTGTCTAGCGCATCGTGAAAGTGTTCATCCACCTCATACAGACGCTTGCCCATTTCTGCTCTCTGCGAACCTTGGCCTGTAAAGAGGAAGGCCACTTTGCTGTCATCAGATAGCTTTGGTTGAGCAGAATTCCTCGACTCGAGTAGAATTGCATGGGCATTTGTTCCGCCAAAGCCAAAAGAAGAAACTCCCATCGTAGCGCTTTGCTGCGGCAGTGCTGTCTGACAAAGAGGAACAGCAAGTCGCGAGCTTGACAAGTCCATATGCGGATTGAGTGTTGCAAAATGAACATTTGCGGGCACCTCATGATTTTGAAGACAACCAGCAACTTTGAGAAGGCCTGCAAAACCTGCTGCACCCTCCAAGTGTCCAGTGTTTGATTTGCCCGCACATAAATACATCTCGGAGACTCGAGCTCCTGATTCTCCAAGCACAGACTTCAATGCTCCAACCTCGATTGGGTCACCAAGTGCTGTTCCAGTGCCATGGCATTCGACAGCATTGACCGATGAAGGCTTCAGCTGAGCTTGGCGAAGCGCCAAAAGAATGACTTCTTCTTGCGATGGTCCATTGGGCGCTGTAAGAGTTGCACTTTTTCCATCTTGGTTCATGACAGCGCTCTTTAGCTCAACAACAATTTCACTTCTACCTTCCTCAGCGTCAGCAATTGGTTTCAACAGAGCAGCACCACAACCTTCTCCACGAATGTATCCATCAGCAGTTGCATTGAAAGTCTTACACCTACCAACTCGGCTAAGCATTCCTGCAACAGATCTCAGAACAAGGGAATTCGGCCCATGAAGCAGCTCAGAACCAGCCACAAGTGACTCCCTGAGTGAACTGCCGGCTGCAAGGTTGGTCAATGCAGAACTGAGTGCTGACAGTGAAGAAGAGCAGGCTGTATCAATAGTCATACTTGGCCCCTTGACCCCAAAGACATAAGACACTCTGTTTGCTGCAATAGCACTAGACACACCTGTGCCAGTGTAAACACTAGCTTTTGGCAAGCTCATCTGGTACCAGTCCAGGTTGCTCAATGCAACATAGACACCGAGCCGGGATCCCTGCAGCACATGCTTGTCGTAACAATTGCCCCTCAATGCGTGATATGATGTTGTGAGAAGCAGCCTTTGCTGAGGATCGGTTGCTTTTGCTTCTGCTGCTGCAAGGCCAAAGAAGGATGCATCAAACAGATGAGCACCCTCAATGAAGCCACCGTGACGTGCATATGTCTTACCTTCTTGACCATCGGGGTCATAGTAATCCATGTTGTTCCAGCGTGCAAGGGGAACTTCCACAACAGAGTCTGCGCGACGACTTAACATCTCCCAGTATCCCTGCAGTCCTTGCGCACCTGGCAAACTGCATGCAGTAGACACTATGCACACTTCAGGAGCTGGGGAAGCTTTTTCTGCTTGCAAGAGTGTTGGAGTCATGGGGCGCTGTGCAACTTGTGCAAGTCCCCTGTCCACCATTGCATTGATTGTTGGATGGTCAAATAAGAGTGTTGGTGGAAGCTCCACCTTCAGGCGTCTAGACAGCTTGTCACGAAGACGTAACGCACCAACTGAGTCGAAACCTAAATCCATCAGAGGCACATCAGGTCGCACGGTGCCAGGTGGCTTCTTCAGAATTTCAGTAACTGCATCAACAGCAAGATCCACTAAGGTGCTCCTCTTCCACAGCGGCTCAAGCTTTACTTCAAGAGAAGGCTCACTGCCAGGAGTTGACTCATTTACCTTGTACTTGACAATGACACCACCACCATCTTCAGAAGTGTGTCCCTGAGCAGCAGCCGCTCTCAGGTCAATGGGTGTGGGTCGTCCTCGCGCTGCAGAGTCTTCTTTCTTTTCAGCAGCCATGGCTGCAAGTCCACCAACATCAGCGACTGAGGCAGAACGAAGCATGCTAACTTCACGCTTGCGCTGCCTTTGCTCGTGTTCCTGCTGCACAGTCTGCGCATCTGATGGCGCTTCATCTGTTGAAGTGGAAGGCTTAGGTGAAATTTTCACAGGACCCCAACGGTGCTGAAAATATACCAGGAGCAAGTTTGCGTGCAGTCCAAAAACATACCTTGCACAACCGCAGATCACCCAGCCCAGAAAGAGCTCTTCACCCCAGAGGAGAGTTGCAAAGGCTGGTAATGCATGGCACGCTGATAGATTCCACCATGTGTCCACATCGGCTTGAAACATGACCACCTGATCAGTCAGTAAGTCAGATACATCAAGAGAGCGGGTTGCCTCGATGATGCGAGGTGTCTTGTGTAGTACAAACCAACCTATGTAGGAGTACGTCGGACCTCGTCTCTGGTCGTATGGGTCTGCATCAGTTCCCCGATGCTTAAGGTGTGCTCTGTGATTGCGAGCCCAACGGAAAATGCTTCCCTGATTTGCAACAGAGTTGCACATCATCAAAGCAACTTTCTGTGGCAAGCTAAGACTAATCGTGCGGCATGCCCACACCAGGTTTGTGCCAACCATTCCTATCATCGACATCACCCACAGCAGGCCAGCAAAAAGAAATGTGTTCATTTTGGGCATTACTCCATACAGAGGGTCAGTTCCACCGAAAAAAACAAGCATCACCAATAAATACCCTAGCATATTATGGCACACCAATACCTGTATGGCCACTGGGATATTCATACGGCGTGCTAGCTTTTGTTGAGGGGCAAATTGCAAGAGCAGCTCCTCTTGAAGGTCAGCTGCCACCCGTGAACCGGAGGAGCTTGACAATAATGGATACAATAGGCACATTGGTGACCAAACAAAATACTGCCATCCTATATAAACCTCAACGAGGAACACCGCGACTACAAGGAACAAAACTAAGTCGCGCTCAGACCATAGCCACATCTCTCTGAAAAGGTACCGAGCAGGCAGCCCGATGAGCCCCATGAATTCATCGAATGGTGTCTTCCGGGTTGTGGGTCTTTCTCTTTTGGGGCTTTTTCGCAGTCTCGTTAGATCCTGCTCTGACCCAGCTGGTGATTGAGATCCCAACGCCCGCAAGTTCGAGCTTGATCCTAATGCCCGTGCGCGTTGCAATTCCTTTCCCAAGTTCTTCGACAGACGTTGCAGCTGGTACATGGGGATTTGGTGCAAGGCAACGCCAAACTGCCACTCCTCGCCCCCTCCTTCAGGCGAGACTTGCCGCTTGAACACGGAAGACTGATCATCAACGTTCTGGGCCTCATCCAGCAAATCGCTGATCTGCCCTGCGGTAGACTCGAGCTCAGGGAAAAGCAAGTCTAGAGAGGACATCGAAGGGGTCCTCGTGATTCCAGCCGGCAGCAAGCTTTGTTTCTTTGAACCTGATGTTGGGTTGCCTGAGGCGAAGGTCGCCTGCATCACGACAAGTGGAAGAGCCCAGAACTTGAGAAGGGATTGTATGTTCCATATTCCCGACAGCGTCAGCACAGCTGCCAAGACCATATGCACCTCCCATCGCAAGAAACGTGCTATCCATAGGTTTAGAGTCTTTGAAGGGAAAAAATGCCCTTGCTCGCAGTCTTTTTGGATCAAGTGGAACCACGCCAGGGACACACCCTCCAGTATTATACCCAATGGTATCAGCCACCATGGTGTGTGGTAGCCAGCGACAAGTGCCAAGCCCATCATCAGGCACAAGCTTGCTCTTGCAAGCATCCTGATGGAGCCACTGCCACTCGTGACTGAAAGTTTTTCCACCATGTCTGCCAGCTGCGATTGGGAACCCGAGTTTCCACTCGATCGCCGCATACCGCTGGGTGCTTTGGAACTACTGCTGCTGCTGCTGCTGGCCTCCTGTACGCTCCTGTTCGAGCGCTTCATCGCAGATCACCGCCAACACCTTTCAAACGGCTCTTTTAAACTCGGCGGTTCTGAGATGTACCCAGCAGCAGCGTGGGCAGCTATGGAAAAATTGCACTGCCTGAACCTTGTGGCAGAATTGTGAGAGGAACTGACACCTA
>Ga0247598_1000012_pt1 | contig 15316 bp, 17 predicted proteins | sample 70RmetaT_FD_186084 | JGI IMG/M metagenome (GOLD analysis project Ga0247598, IMG submission 186084) | Metatranscriptome of seawater microbial communities from Monterey Bay, California, United States - 70R (Metagenome Metatranscriptome) | ecosystem: Environmental > Aquatic > Marine > Coastal...
CGCAAGTATATTAGTGTTTGTTTCGATATCCATAGTAGATTTTTCCGTAGTGTAATTACAAAGCCCGTTTAATTGGAGTGGGCCAGCCGAAACCAGCCCACAATTATATTAAAATATATTTCGAGTCACACACGAACCATAATAGCTAAGTATTCCTACGTACGGACCCCCCACTGCTACACCAGCCATAGCCAGACCTGCAGTAGTATTAGTTAGAAATGGGGAAGAGAATGCCATACCCCATGTCATTGTAGTACCAGCAGCTGCACCTACTACCGATGCCCCTATTATAGACGACACGCCGAGTATTGCACCGCCTACTACACCGACACCGACACCGATTGCCACATCAGTATTCGTGCATACAGGCTGCTCACTGATTTCGAGCTGGTATATTGGTTGTTCTGCCATGGCAGCCGTAGCAGTTGACATTGCGATTACACTTGCGATTAGGACATTTTTCATTTGAGTCTCCACTTGGTTGCTGATACATTATTGTATCATTATAGATGCGTTGATTTTCTCACTTTTTACAGAGCAAAGCCCGTACAATTAAGCAGTTTTACACCATGCTCAGGGTGTGAGTGTTAGCTGAAGAATTCTGGGAACTCATCCCGAATAAATTCTTCGCTAGCAGCAACTCGGCCTTTTTTAAAAATTGGAATTGCCATTCCAAGTAGAATGACTCCAGTTGCAGCCTCTACGTAGTACTTGTCTTCGCGAAGAATTGCTCGTTCCAGATGACCTACAAAAAAGTTTCCCATGTCATATCTCCATATTGACAGTCTGATACATTATTGTATCATTATAGATGCGTTGTTTTTCTCACTTTTTTTTTGCATATACTCTTTACACAAAACAAAAAGTATGTCACCGACAACCGCTAGTGCTATTAAAGCGAGTATTATGAGTGCAGGCCAAGTAGCCCCCCAGAATGAAAGGCCCGTTAATTCTGCAAGTGTAAAGGTTTCGTTTTCCATTGTGTTTTCCTCTTGGTTTCCGTTTGGTTTACTGATACATTATTGTATCATTATAGATGCGTTGTTTTTCTCACTTTTTTAAGCAATTTTAAGCAGTTTTACACCATGCTCAGGGTATAGAATTACTCAGACAACTCGTAAGTCATCCGAATAAATCCAAGCGCCTCTTGCAAAGACACTTTTTGACTACTACAATACTCGTGATCTTTGAGTAATTGTACAGTCTGTCGCAAAGAAAAACTAGGTTTTTCATCATCTGATTCTCGATAGATACCGCAAAAAACAATATCATTACGAGCACGGAAATAAAAAGACTGTCCGTTAACAGTCCCTTCTAGCTGCAGGGGGCAGGCGACCGAAGTCACTTCAAAGCATATAGACATAATGTCCTCCTCTTGGTTGCTTTGTTTTGTGTGATATATTATTATATCATTATAGATGCTATAATTTTCTCACTTTTTATCTGACGTTTTTGATAAAAAAGGCCACCCCGAAGGGTGACCCTGTAGTCATTTTTTACGCTTCCACGATTTACGATTTTTATTATTTTCTGATCGTGTGGTAGTACGTAAATTTTTTGGTTTGTTGTTTGATCTATTGCGATCTTTGTGATCAACAAAACCATTGGCCTTTTTACCAGTACTCATTTCTTTAACAATACGGTGAACATACACGGCTTTGCCATCAATACGAACTGTTTTGTAGCCATCTCCATGATTAGTTCCTGCACGAGACCCCGCAGACTGACGCCCACGAGACTCTTTCCAGTATAACTGACCATTTTTAAGCTTGAAGAGTTTATTCCATTTCTTCATTATAGATGCTCCAATTTTCTCAGTTTTTTATTATACGGGCTTAGTAATATTTGAATTACCTGCGAACATTGTTCTCACGGTTATTCTTATTTACCCCAAGAGAAATTTCAGGCATCATTTTAACAATCTCTTTTCGAGTTTGTCTAGAGACGTCGCCTTGTACGTTGATGTTAAAGCTTTGCACTGTTGACTCTTTTCTGTCTGTATTTTTCATAAAGTCATCAATGTTGTTCTTAGGTACTACCAACTCACCCGGAGTTAACATGGCAGGTACACTATCTCGCCCGCTTACAGAACCGGAAATACGAGGAACAAGCCCACCTTCAGAAAAGCCAAAGAAGCCAAGACCAGCAGTAAGTAAGCCGCCAAAGTCAAGACCACCACCTCCGCCGCCGAAAAGGCCACTTATTCCCTTGAATAAACCCCCTAACATATCAGGAAGCCCCGAAAACATTTCTTTAAGGCCAGAAAAGATACCGCCTTCTCCTCCAAGTGTTTCACTTAGAGTGTCTCCAATTGTTTTAGCAGTTTCTTTGTCTCCACCTTTTTCACCAAGGTTAAAAGTACCACCAAATATTTTAGAGAGAGGCCCATCTTTACCGTCTTCACCTAACAAGCCTGAAAACAATTTGTCTGTGAGACCTTGAGAAAAAGAATCAATAACATTGCTAGTAAAGCTATCTAAAAGGGTTTTACCAAACTCTTTAAAGTCTCCGGTTTTAAGTGCTTCAGAAAGCCCAAATTGAAAGTCATCTCTAAAACGTTCAGCATACTGACGTCCTATTGATTTTTCTTGGTCTCCTGCACCGGGACCGTCAAGACCGCTTTCGGGACCATTGCCACCGGAGCTACCGGAAGTATCAATAGAGCCAAACTCACCGTAGTCAAAACCAGAAAGCGCAGCTTTAATTCTTGCAATATCTGCTTCAGTAGTAGTTATTTGTTGGGCTAATAACGGATCAGGAGTGTCTGCAACTTCGTTGTTAAACTGCTCCTGTTTATAACGTTTTAAGTCTCTTTCTCTTTGAGCAAGCTGAAGTAAAAACCTTTCTTCTTGAGCTGAAGTCCCTGAACCGTTAGCAAATCCTGGCAGGTTTCCAGAGTTTATTGCGCTTAAGAAACCCGTACCGAACTTGTTAACAGCAGAGGCTTGAATAACAAACTCTCCGTTAGAAAGCATTGCGGGAATAAGGTCAGACTTTGGACCACCGGGGCCACTGATGTAACCGCCACTAGCTCTGCGGACCATATCTTCTTGTCTAATAAGTGGGTTGTCTATGCCGTATTGACTAACAGAAAGGCTACGCCCTTTAGTGTTCGATCCAGTATCATCGTCTCCGAAATTAAATAAGCCTTTTACTTTGTTCCAAGCATCGGTTAAACCACTTACTACATAATCATAAATGGAGTTCCCAAGGTCAGTTGCTAAAGTTACTGCCCAGTTGCCTGCTGCAGAGGCTAACTCACCACCAGCCGCCCAAAGTTCTTTAAGGGACTCTACGAGTTTGTCATGCAAACCGTGTACAAACTGACCTATCGCTGCGTCTGCTTCTGGGTTTAAGAAAAGCCCAGCTATCAAACCTCCTGCAGCACCTACGGCTCCACCAATAGCAGTACCTACAACAGGAACCATAGACCCAATGGTAGCACCTGCAACAGCGCCCCGTGCGGTCATACCACCAACATTTCCAAGTTGTTCTTCGGTTTCGGTAAGCACACCATCACGAGAAGCAAGAGCGTCGGATAAACTTTCAACAATAAAACCAGCAGCAGCTGCCTGAAAACCACCTTTAAAAAGTTTGCCAACGGTTTTGCCAAGTTTACCAAAGCGACTGTTTACTCCACCGTCGTCTCCTGCTGCGTCTGCTGCAAGACCTAGTGCAGAGGCAAGAGAAGCCCCTGTTGCTAAGTATTTAAACAACGCCGTAACTATTTTGTAACCAGCTCCAAAAATACCATTTTTAAGTATACCTGTTATTGCTATAGTGGTAAAGGCTAAAGCTAAAGCGCCTGACAAGGTTGAAGTCAAATCTTTTCCGATTAACGCAGTAACAAAACTATCACTTAGATCTAAGCCTTCAAAAATACCCGCACCAAGTTCACTTGCAGTGTTTACAATCGCAGATATAACTCTTTGGAAGGTGCTTTTACCTTCGCTATCTGTTTCAAAAAAGGTTACTAAACCTTCTGAAATTTTTCGCCCTAGCTCCCTTGTAAGTCCGCTTTCATTAGCGGCATTTAACAAACCCGGGCCAAAGACAATTGCGCCTACTGTTAACCCTATAGGAGAAGTTAAAATAGATAAAGCACCTGCACCAATTACATAACCTAAACCTAAAAACAAACCTTGAAAAAGATTGCTTCTTAGTTCTGCATTCATAACAGAAAGTGTTGCAGTTGCGATAGCTGTACCAGCTAAGGCCCATTTATTTTCAACAACAAAGCTTCCAATTGCATCTGCTAACGCTTTTGCAGTTTCTCCAGAATCAACTAAAGATTGCTTTAAACCCCCTTGACGTATTGTACCGTTTTCACCCGGAAGCTGAATTTCTTTTCCAAAAAGAAGTTCCCCCAAGCCGCCATAAGAGTTCTTAATTGATTCTGCCCAAGAGTCAATTTTATTAGACGATGCGTCTAAGCTGCTTTCCAAGGCGCTCCCATTAAACGCTTCGGAGAAAAACTCAAAAGATGAATCTTTGATAGTTTCGAAATACCCAATAATAGAGTCAGCCCAGCCTTCAATCTTGGATAAAGCTTCTCTTAATCCTTTTTCAAGTTTAGGCCCACCAATTCTATCAGCGCCTTTCCAAAATAAACCGGACCAAGAAGAGTTTAAGATAACTTCATCTAGAATATTAAAGAAAGTGTCAATTACAGAGGATGCAAACTCTTTTATTTTCTTTAAAGCTTCTGAAGTACCTTCTATGATATTATCAACTGAAAACAGAGGAGTCCCCGCCATCAGCTTTCCTAAAAATGAGTCTTCTTCAACGGTAAAGATATCTTTGCTAAAAAAGTCAGTAATAGCTGTTTTAGCTGTACCTAAGTTAGTTTTAAAGTTTTCAGTACTAAAGTTTTCAGAAAAGAAACCAGATAGCGTGTTTTTAAAATTGTTTAACTTTTCATTATCAATGCTGCTAAATAATTCTGTAATATTTGTTTTAAATGTACTAAAACCAGCATTAAACGCTTCCATGTTATATTCTGTAGAGAAAAACCCAGATAGCGTTTCTTTAGTTTCTTTAAGTTTGCTAAAATCAAGATTAGAGAAAAATTCGGTAACAGCGTTTTTTGCTTCTTGGAAGTTAGCTTTAAATTTTTCTACACTAAACGTATCAGAAAACAAACCTGATATTAAAAGTTGAATGGCGTCAAAGCTGTCTCTTATGTCTCTTCTAAATTGAAGAACACTTAACTTTGCATTGTTAAAGTAAAACTGAGCATTATCAGCAAAGAAAGAAAAAGCTAAAGTTAATAGTTGAAGTTTATCTCCAACAGAAGCAGAGATCCCTGTGATTTTATCAAGTTCTCTAAGCGCCCTGTTAAACTCTTGACCCATAATTTGAGAAAGTTCTCCAACCAAAGGAGTTAGAGTTTCAAACTCTCTTTGTATGTCAGGAAGAGCGGATAACAACGAGTTAACTAAAACATCTGAAGTAATTTGCCCGTAAAAAGCCATTTCTCTTAGCTCTTTTCGAGTTACCCCTAGAGACTCAGTTAACGCTCTTAAAATTTCTGGAGCACCTTCGGATACTGAGTTGAATTCTTCACCACGGAGAACTCCTGATGAAAAGGCTTGGCTAAGCTGGAACAAAGCGGCTTGTTGAGTAGCAAGAGGTTGCCCCCCAATCTTAGTGGCTTTGTTGATAGCTTCTGTTACATCTAAATAATCTTGCTGAGAAAGATTAGTTTTTTCTAAGGCTCTAGAAAGACGAGTATAGTTAGTTACAGTATCTCTCAGTGTAGTTCTAGAAGAAATACTAAGTCTATTTAGCTTTGAAAAGGTGCCAGCTACACTTTCACCTTCTTTTTGAACAATTTTTAATTGGTTTTCTAAGCTTTGGAATTGATCTGCAACTTTAACAACAGCCGCTGTACTGAAAAAAGTACTATAAGTTGCAACTGCGGCTTTAATTGAACTTCCAAGGCGGCTAGTTGCCGACTCTATTTTTCCTACAGACTTTTCTAGCTTCTGTAATTCAGTTCTAGCTTGTGAGGTGTCTGCGCTAACTCTAATTTTTACACCGCTCATAGTGCCTCCTTTTAATAAATTAGCCCCTGACAGATTCTCATAACGAGTTACCATCGGGGGCTAATTGTCTTTAGTCGGGGGTTAGTATTCCAATCGCAGATAAAGTTTGCTCAATAAAATACTTAGGTGCCTGTTTACTGTGGCCATTATTTAGATAACTTATGTGTTCAACATCGTTAAAAATTGAACCATCAATAAGTTCATTGTTTTTAGTTTTAATAATTGTAGACTTCCAGCCAGAGCGTGCTTCCCCTGTATCAACAGGAGTAACAACCTTTAAAGTGTTAACAGCATAATCTACACGATCTTCTATGTCATTAAAAGCTATAGAGTCTACTTCTTTTTTGACTCTAGCTAACTCTTTTTCGAAGTCTGCTACATCAAACGTAATTTGATTGCTTGGCATTTTAAGATCTCTTTTTTGTCAACCAGTCAACTTTATCCCCGGTTTTTGCTTGAAGCATACGCTCTAAGAATTTGCCTGTTGGGGTGACTTGATCTGGAATTCGTTTAGATTCTTTATGATCGTTAATTTGTTTAAGCGTAGGAAACACTTCTTCTGCCGACTTTTTAACCCCTTGGGTTCTTAGAAACAAGTAAGCTCTAAAGTCTTCTCGCCAACCTATTGGCCTTTGTTTGAAGAATTCAACCCATTTTAACAGTTCTTCATAAGGCATTTCTGCCCTTAGTTTATAAACTGGAAGCCCTAGTTGCAGAGCAATTTCATATAAGGTTTCATCTTCTTCGGTTAGTTTCCCACCTCTCCCCCTGTCAACCCTGCAAGGCGCATAATATGGTTAGACAGGTCTGTCATTTCAGAAATAGGAAAGGTTTTGAATTCTTCGGTTGTAACTTCTTGTGCGCCAACAACAGCAATGCGAATTACATCAATTAGCAAATCAATTTGTGCGGACTCTGCTTTAGATTTGTTAGACTTTTGCACAAGCTTTTGAATTTCAAAGACTTCGTTTACCGACATCTTTTTAACTTCAACTTCTTCCCCCATAAAAGGAACTTTTTCTGTAACTAGTTTATTAACTAAATGCTTCATTGTAGTTTATCTTTCTCTGAAAATAGATCTGCATTATTAGCTTGAAAGTCATCAAGCATTTTCCGAACTTTGTGAAGGGTATCAAGAGTTTCCATGATCTCTTGCCCCATTTTGGAGTTATTGTCAAAGTCTTGAAAACGTTCAAAACTCTTACGAATACTAATATCAACGCTTCTTCGCATATGGCGGAAGGTTGTTCTCATAACAAAAGTTTTACTAAATGGTTTATCCATAAAAAATATATCTTTCTGATAATAGTCAGGAAGCCCCCCGAAGGGAGCCTCCTTCTTAAACGTCAGCTATTAAGCTGGGTCAATGCTTGCAGGGCCAAAGAAGTCGGACTGCGACGAAAGCGTAACGGTTGCAGTAGTAGCATCGGTCAACTGAGGGTTAACCAAGATAGCTTCAACCTTACCTTTGAAGTAGAACTCTGTGTTGTCAACTTCTTGGGTTGCACCAAGCGAGTCTGCGAGGTCTACCGCAGAAGCACACATCATGAAGCGGAAGTAAGCTTCTTGGCCAATAAGGGCGTGGAAGTCTTGCATATCTTCAGGAACGTAGTTTACTGTTACTTCAAGCGAAGGTGAGTCTGCTTGGCCTTGAACCTGCGAAGAGGTTTTTTGACCATAAACAGGTACGTTTACGATGTTAGCGGGAGTACCGATCGAGGGGAACTCACGAACAGAAGGCATACGATCAATGTTAGCATCGTTAGCTGAAACAAAGAGAGCAGCGTAGTCCGCAGCAGTTTCACCAGCAGGGGCGGTTGTGCCGCTATAGATGTCAAGGTAAGAAAAGATACCCGCACCTAAAGAGGAAATATGAGCCATTTTAGTCTCCGTATAATTTAAATGGTATAATATAGCTTGCACTGTAAAGTGCTTTGTTAGATGGGTCTAGCCCTTCCACATTCAAGTAAGATGTGTAAAGCTCTGTCCCGTTAGTTAACTTTTTGTTTTGTAATACTGTGTCAAGAGTATCGGCAATATCAAATATTCTAGATTGGCCTTCGCCCGCTGCTACAAAAATCTTTAAAGCAACAAGTCCAGAAATTTCTTTTTTACCACCATAAGCGTGATTTTGACTAGAACTTGGTAGTAAGTTTAACCTACAAAACTCTGTCTCATCAGAAATTGACCCTTGATAGTTATCAGGGTAAACATCAATGTTTTGAGAAACCCAAGCACTAGAAGCAAAAACAGCTTCGATATCGTCTAAAACGCTATCAAACATTATTTTACCTCTCTGCTGAGTTGAGCCTCTATAACGAAATTATTATCGCTATAATCTACAATACTGTAGTTTTTATTATTAACTGTTAAAGTATCATAAACAGAGAGGTCTAAACCAGAACGCATTATTGCGGTAGTTATAAAGCCCTCTCCTGAACCGCGTCTTGCAGTTTCAATGATAACTTCTACTGTAGTAGTAGAAGATTGACTTACAGTTGTTCTATTTGCAAAATCATAGCCTGACACGTTTTTACTAGATAAAGTTCCTAGTTGAACTAAATCTCCCGCAGCTGCAAAAGCTTTGTTAACAGCTGCAGTGACTTTTGCAGATAAAGACATTAGTTAGACCTCCACCAAGAACTACCAACACCACCAGAGCTACCTCTTTTAATTAAAGGCCGCAAGGGTTTAATAACAATAGCTGGGGTAATAGAGGTTCTAGTTACATCATTGTTGCTATCAGACAAGCTGATACTACCAACAGAAATGCTTTCAAAGGTCTGTGTCTTCTGAGCAATTAAGTCTTCATTTTGTAACAAGTGAAGAGCTTGCTCATAAACTGCAATTTTAACTTGAGGGGGTGTCTCATCAGAAGCAACAGAAATATCTTGACCCATACGAGGGTCGTAATACTTTGCATCTTTCCGAGGCCACGCTAGAGCTTGGGAAGAGCTAACAGCAACACCAATCCAAGGACGGTCGTCTATTAACTGAGTAGCAGTAACTAAAGCTTGCTCTTTTACTTCGTCATTAGAACCTTCCCATTCAGCGGAATCAATTCTAGTTTCAAAGTAAGCGTCTGCATCGGCTATAGTTACATAGCTATTTGTATTAAGAACTAAAGCCATTAGCTCCTCCTAAATCTTAAGAGTGGAAAATAGGCAGAATGCCCAAGTTCAGTGCGTCCATATTACGGTTCCAAGAAGCGCCAGTTGCGTAGTTTGCATTGGTTGCAAACGCAGTCGTGGAGCCTGCCCAGTCATAACCCAGTGGGTGCATGATGAAGCCGTAGCGGTACCAGATGTTGGTCGAACCACCACCAGTGTACGAAGCTGCGTCACGGTCTACTTCAACAGGAGTTGGGGCAGCAACAGGAGCAAAGGCTACGGATTCTGGTTTAATGATGAAGGAACACTTGTCAGAAACAGCATTCAAGTCGCCAGTTGCATCGCCAGCAATACGCTGGTTTGCACGGGTCATTACGAGGCGGAATTTACCACCAAAGATACTGTCAAATTCCATGTTGCCATCTTGTACACGAGTGTCGTCAACAAGGTTAGCAGCACGCATTTCTGCCATAACTTCTGGGGAAGTTACGAGGTACATGAAGTCTGGTTCATGGTCTTTGAAGCCCATGCCCAAGGCACGGAACAAACGCTCACCACGAGCAGCACCGATAGCTGTCGAGTCAAACAGACGACGAGCGTCCGAAGAACCTGTAGCAGCGTCACCAAAGGCACCAGCAGCGTTTACGTCAACAAACATACCAGTTGCAGCAGTGTTAGCGTCTGTGTCAAAGTCAACAATACCGCCGTTACCAGTACCACCTGCATCGCCAAGGGCAACTTCGTAGGCTGCAACACCTTTGAGCAAGTTCATCAGGGCAACGCCTTCGTCATCACCACGGACTTGTGCGAAGTCACGAGCAATCTTAGCAAGACCGTCTTGCTTGGAGATTACTTCTTGCAGGTTTACCTGCTGGGCACCAAAGGTACGCATGGTTTTGACGTAGTTAGCGATATCAGTTGTGATATCAGTGTAAGTACCGTCTGCAGCATTCGACAACGAAGGGATGTTGATGTTTGCTTGCAGGGGCTTACGCCAGCGGAACTGACCAATAAACGATTCACCTTCGGCAGTAATGTCGTCACGTTGACCAACGATACCCGAGGAGTTCAGTTTCTTTTCAGTAGTGTAAGCTTCGTCTGCGTAAGCAGAGATAGCGAGAGCGACATTTTGAAAGTCGGTGTTTGTAATAGTCATGGTAATGTTTCCTTATAAAACTATTATTATATTTAATAAGAGAAAGAGCCAATCTGACCTTTAGCGGCCAAAGATAGCACTTCTTCCTGAGTCATCTCACTAAGAGATTTCTTAGTTTCCATTGTAGGCGTTCCAGAAGACTGTTGTGTACCTGCCCCTGAGTTAGCTTTAACTCGGAACAAGAAAGAGTTGTCTTCTGTTTTAGAGTAAGAATTAATAAACTCCTGAATAGAAGTTCCTGATTTATGAACCCAAGCACCATTCTCGTTTTGAACAAGTTGCTCAACGATATCACGATAAGCCATTTGGCGGCTACGGTCATTTCTAAAATCAAGGTTAGCTAGTTGGGAGTTAACAACGCTGTCGCGGTTAAGCTTGGTGTTTTCTTCTTCGAACACTTTAAGCTTGGCTTCTGCTTCTGCCAACTTCATTTCTAGAGCTTCTTGAAGTTTTCCCTCTTCTTCTAGCCGTTTAATATCTGCTTGCTTTTTAGCTTGCTCAATTTCAACAGCCTTTTTGAGAGCTTCGTCCCGCTCTTTAGCCATGCGGTCCATGTTTTCTTTCATTTTTGAAAGACGTTCATTTACTGCCTGTTCAACCGGATCAATTTCTTGTTCTGTTTCAGAAGGGTTTTCTTGATCAGTTGTTTGTTCAGTAGTCTCATTGGACTCATTATTCTCAGTTGTTTCTACTTCAGTTGTAGTATTTTCTTCACTCATAATATTTCCTTTCAAGCACAGCTTGAGTTATAATTTTAATCAGGATTACAAATCCTTTATGGGGTGTCATAGACTATTACAAATAACTATGGACCAATTCCATACCAGTCTTTCCCTTCTGGGATTGGAGCAAGTATGTCTTTTCTTGTGATCTTATCTTTGGGATCAATAAGACCTTCTGCCTTAGCTTTAGCAAGTAAAGCATTATAGGACTTCCTAGATAACCCTTGTTTCCTCATTTCAAGGAGGGTTTTTCTAATAGTGTCGCCTTCAAGAGCATCTGCATAGATGGTTCTTAAAGCAGTTTTAGCATTATCAGCTTCAGCGATGTTTGTAAAGAAAGCATCGTGAATAGTTCCTGTTTCAACGTTATTTTTACGCCCCCACAGGTGAAACCTACGAACAATAACAGCATCATTACTGTGGTTTCCATTCACACCTAGTCCGATACGGGCATCGTTAAGAGAGCTTTTCCCAAGAAGCTTTCCATCTTCTGCGCTATCTTCATAGATGTTAGCGATTTTACGACCCGTTACCGGATCAGTAAACTCTATGCGCTCTTGTATCTTTGGACGATACCTTTGCGTCATTATTTTTCCGTCAAAAGTAACCCAAGGTATATCGACCTTTTGAGTCTCTTCAACAAAAATCTTTGCAACGTCTTTCCAGTAGTTAATAAAGTTGTCAGTAACAGGCGCCCTTTGCGCTAGGTTTTTAGACATAATTCTAGAAACTTCTGAAAATTCTTTTGGACCAATTATCCCTCGACGAGCGTTAGTAAGTTTGCTTACAAAGTCAGCTGTGTCAGGGTGTATATCTTGAGCTTGCTTTAACAAGGTTCGCCCTGCGGGTTCATTCTTATTAATTAACTCAATCAACTCTTTTCTAAAAGATGACAACTCTGCTTCTACCCCAGTAGCACCTTGACGAGCAGCAATCTTAATCTTACCGTCAATAATTCTTAGCTGTTCACCGAGATTATCTTTTGTGACAGTAATGAAACCTTTATCGTCAAGAACTTTAGAGAGCTTTCCAGCAACGTTAGCTGTTTTAGTAGCATCTCCAGCACCATAAAAAGAAACCATGTTTTGAGACTTAGCAGCTTTAGCTAAATCTTCCCAAGTAAGACTCGCGTCTCTTAGTGCGGGAATTTTCAAAAAGTCAGGATCATTAACTGTATCCATAGCAACAAGGTCATACAAGCGGTTTTTCTGAGTAGTTGGTAAAACATTGCTTGCAAGAGAAACAGCACGGTCTCCAGTAGACAACCCGATAATCTGAGCGCCCGAGGAACTTGCATCGTTTTCAATCATAAGTTTTGTTTTGTAAGAAGACAACCTTGATATGTTGCTAAAGTCTCCGTCAACGTGATTGTAAACACGAGTGTATTCTAAGGCCATTCTTGCCATTTTAGGTACTTCTGGCCCTTCTAGTCCTCTGATTAACGGATGCTCAAGAAACTCTCTTAAGCGTCTATCTCTCTGAGTAGTAGACTGAAGTATTCGACCTAAGTCACGAAGCTTACTTTCATTACGTCTAAAAATCTCTAAACGACCTGCTTGTGTTAGTGCTTCTGTACCGGGGCCAATCATAGCGCCTAGCTGAATACGTAACTCTCGCATAGCACCGGGTGTCATAGCTTTGGGGGTACCTGAGTTAAGAAAGGGTCGAACTAGCTCACCACCTGTAGGGGTTAAGTAACCACGGTGGTAAACTCGGCCACGAGAGTCAATAAAAACTTGAGTTTTAAAGTTCTTACCTCGTAAGGCATGATACTTGGCTGTTGACATTAAGCCATAACCTTGTTCGCCACGGTTTAGAATTTCATGACGAAGCTCGTTAATAGAGTCATAGTATTTAGAGTTACCTCGTGGGTCTCTAAACCTAACAATATCATCCATAAAGGTTACAAACTCTTTATCAACACCATACTCAACATTAGAGACATGGTTCATCATTTGAGCCATTTCTCGGTCAATTTGTTTAGGGTCGTAATCAGCAAACTTATCACGAGAAATAATAGGGATACCAGTATCATTACCCCGAGCATCAACAAAAGTTTTCTTACCTGCTTTAACAAACAGCCTATCTCTTTCGCTAGTTGTACCTAGACGCCTAGCAATAGTAACTCTGCGTTCTGCTTCTTGAAGACGGAGGAGACCTTTGTCAATAACCGTAACTTCTCTGGAAATAGTATCTTGCCAGCCACCGGAAGCTCGACCTGTTTCTAGATCTAAAACACCTCTTCGGGTTTTACCTCTAAACTGAACTTTGATAAGGTTTTGTTTAACCATAAAGTCAAGAACTTTAGAACCTTCAGCGTGATGGTCTTTTAAAGTGCTTTTAGTAAAAGGAATTAGGTTCTCAAAGTCTTTTGAAAACTGTTTACCAATATTAATAGCCAAAGAGTCGTAATCTGTAGACTGACCTGAAGCAATCAGTTTAGCGATTTTTGTTATGCTGTTAATAGCTTCTTCATCAAAAATTTTATCAGTTGGCTTTTTATTTGCTATTAAGAACTCTCTATCAAGAATTCTTCGGATTGTTTCGTTTTTCTTAGAAACAACTCGGGTCCACCACGCATCAGTTGGCTCTTTTTCTTTGTTAATTAGCTTATATAAATTGTAAGCTTTTTTAACTTTAGGGTTCTTGTCTAAAAAATTCTTTATAAGTTTTTCTTTTGTTGGGTATTTTTCAACAAACTTACGAAAGTAAACCCGCAAAGGTGCCCGACCTGAAAAGAAAAGTTTTCTAGCAAGCTTTTTACCTTCAGTCCTACGCCAAGCATCAATAAATCTTTGGTCTTTTAACTGATTTTTGATAAGGTCATCAAAGTTATAGTACTTACCCATAATTTGAACTTGCGGAGTGTCTTTAGATAAGTAACTAACAAACATTTCAGAGCGTCTTCGAGAGCGAGTGTCAAGAAGCCTAGAGACGTTTTGAACAGCAAAACGGTTTTCAGCTCGAAGAACAGAAGCAAAGTCGGACCAAGGTTCTTTGTTTTTAGCATACCGCTCAAACACAACTCTCAAGTTTTCAACAATAACTGTTTGTTGGTTTACCGAAACTTTGTCATCTAAACTAACTGCAACTGACTCAATAAAGTCTTTTTCTTCTGGTTTAAGAAGTTGAGACTTCCTCATAAAGTCAATGCGCTCTTGATAAAGATTAAAATCAGGATCATAGATGTTATTGTTTTTAATCTCACCAGTCAAAGGGTCTGCTGAAAAGTTTCTTTCGTCAAACTCGTTACCAACTCTACGCCTAGACGCTTGTTTACCTACTAGCGAAGTACCTTTGTAGTCTGTCAGAGAAAAGGTTTTAGAATAGTCGCTTGAGTCTAGTAGCAACAGTCTCTGCAAGTCTTCTTTGTTTTTAGGGTTACTTACTAGGTTACGAGGTCGGCTTGCAGCTAAACGAACATCTTCTTCTCTAATTTTTTGCTTAGGTCGAAAAACAGTTGTTGCTTGAGTAGCCTTGTTTCTCAGAGCTTGAATTGAAAGGGCTTTGCCTTTTGGGGTTACAAACTGTTCGGCTTTTAACTTGCCTTGTCGAAACAAGTTTGCTGCGTCTTATGAGCCTAGCATTTTAGTTTGTATTGACATTGGCTGTGTAAGAAGCCAAGAACCAAAAGATTTAACTTTAGCAGGAAGCCCTGTAAGGCTTTCTTCTTTTTTCCTTTTTAAAGCTGTTTTGTTGAGCCTTTGAGTTTTCTCTTGAATAAGCTCTTCTTTACTTTTAAGCACAGGTACCATCGAAGAACGACAATTCCAGTGAAGAGGTGGTTTAAATCTGTTATCGTCAACATCGTAAAGTTTTCCGTTGTGGTGCGAGCAAATAGGGCTAGTGCGACTATCAAGGATAGCAGTAAACATAAACCCTTTAAGAATATCTTTATTGCTCTCTGCAACTTTAGTTAACGCAGCAGTTTGTGTAGAAGTAATAGAAGTTCGTGTAAGGGTTTTTGCTTGATGCTCTGTAATTTTAGTAGTACGCATAACATCAGCAATAATCTCTTTTTGACTTGCACCTCTAGCAAGACCTGCCTTTACTTTAGATTGTAACCTAACAAGTTCTCCAGAAGAAATGTTTCTTACAGTTTGCCTAATATTATTAGGGCCTTTGATGTTTGGTCCTGTAATTTCGGCTAAAAGTTCTTTAGACCTTGGTCGTTGAACCCTGTAAAAGTCTTTTACTTCTTTATGAAGGTTGTCACTATGAAAATCTAACTGAGAAGTAGAAAACTCTCTTAAAGTGTTGGTTTTATGAGCAAGAAGCTCA
>Ga0247598_1000014_pt1 | contig 14787 bp, 15 predicted proteins | sample 70RmetaT_FD_186084 | JGI IMG/M metagenome (GOLD analysis project Ga0247598, IMG submission 186084) | Metatranscriptome of seawater microbial communities from Monterey Bay, California, United States - 70R (Metagenome Metatranscriptome) | ecosystem: Environmental > Aquatic > Marine > Coastal...
AAAAAGATAACGGATCTGGCCTTGATTTTTCTGCAATTTTGCCTTGGATTAAAAATATCAACGAATCATAATTTTTTTTAAGTGCATTTAAACTTTTCTTTGAATTTTTATAGCAAAAGATAAATGCTTTCTTTTTGTTAGAATGTTTTTGTTATAAGAAGCGTATATTAAGATGAATATTTTCTTGAAAGTTGTGATATGCCTATAGGTATTTTTGATAGTGGGTTAGGCGGATTAACTGTACAGCAAGAAATTGCTTCACGAATTCCAGATCAATCATTAGTTTATCTTGGTGATAATAAATATGCACCATATGGTGTTCGTGATCATGAACAAATTTATTCACTCACTCAAAATGCCATTGAAAGGTTGTGGAATGCAGGTTGTGATTTAGTAATTGTAGCATGTAATACCGCATCTGCAGTTGCTGTAAAGAGAATGCAAGAGGAATGGTTGCCAGAAAATAAGAGGGTTTTAGGCGTCTTTGTTCCACTAATTGAAGCAGTTACTGAACGTCAATGGGGGGATAATTCAGCACCAAAAGAAGTTGGCGTAAAGCAAGTAGCACTTTTTGCAACTCCTGCAACAGTAGCAACAAGAGCATTCCAAAGAGAATTAGCATTTCGAGCAATAGGGGTGGACGTAGAAGCTCAACCCTGTGGAGGACTAGTTGATGCAATAGAGGAAAATGATTTTGAACTTGCAGAAGCATTAGTGCAATCACATGTATCTGCACTACTTAGGCGAATGCCAAATCCTCAGGCGGCTGTTTTGGGGTGTACTCATTACCCGATTTTAAAAAAATGTTTTGAAAAAGCATTGGGGCCAAATGTTCAAGTTTATTCACAAGGCCGAATTGTAGCAGAAAGTTTGATGCATTATTTAAATAGGCATCCAAGATTTAAAGAAAAGGGAGAAGCATTATTTTTGACTACTGGTGATGTTGATAAAGTAAGTTTGGCTGCAACTCGGTTCTTAAGTAAAAAAATGCTATTTAAATCTGTTTGATTGAATGTTTATAAAAAGTATTTTAAATGCAAAGCATTAATAAGGAATATTAAATGACCCAAAGTAAAAAAATAGCAATTTTGGGAGCCTCTGGGTATACGGGAGCCGAGCTTGTAAGATTGATTTCTTCTCATCCTTTTATGGATATTGTGGCTCTTGGTGCTGATCGAAAAGCTGGAATGGAGATGTCAGAAGTGTTCCCGCATCTGCGTCACATAAATTTACCAAAACTTATTAAAACTGAGGAAATTAATTTTGATAATATTGATTTGTGTTTCTGTGCTTTGCCTCATGTTACAAGTCAAAATATTATTTCGAAATTACCAAAAAAATTAAAAATTATTGATTTATCTGCTGATTTTAGATTGCGAGATACCAATGAATATCTGAAATGGTATGGCTGTGAGCATCAGGCATCAAAATTACAGCTTGAAGCCGTATATGGATTAACTGAGTTTTATAGAGACTCAATTAAATCTGCAAGGCTAGTCGCAGGCACAGGTTGCAATGCTGCTGCTGGCCAATATGCATTGCGTCCGCTCATAAAAGCAAATTTAATTAATTTGGATGATATAATTATAGATTTGAAAACTGGTGTAAGTGGAGCTGGGCGGTCATTAAAAGAAGGATTATTACATTCTGAACTTTCTGAGGGTAGTCATCCCTATGCAATTGGCGGCACTCATCGTCATTTAGCTGAATTTGATCAAGAATTTTCAAATTTAGCTGGTAGACCTGTAAAAATACAATTTACACCAACACTATTACCTGTGAACAGAGGTATTATAGCTAATGTTTATGTTAAAGGTGATCCTGAGGCTATTTATGCTGAATTTAAAAAGGCCTATTCAAAAGAACATTTCATGAAGCTATTACCATATGGTGAAACTCCAAGTACTCGACATGTTAGAGGGTCAAATTATTGTCACATTGGTGTAACTGCTGATAGAATTTCTGACCGTGCAATGGTTATTGTAACTCTTGATAATCTTACTAAAGGATCTTCAGGGCAAGCACTGCAAAATGCGAATTTGATGTTAGATCTTCCAGAAGAAATGGGCCTTGAAATGGCTCCTTTGTTTCCATAATGGCTATCGGACTAAAAAAACGAAGACGTGTACAGCTTATTGTAATCGCTATATTTTTTATATTTGTTGCAACTTTTCTAATTGGTTTTGCCTTTAAGGACGGAATAGAATTTTTTAGAAGCCCGACTCAAGTCATATCTGAAAGCATAAGTGAAAATGAAGTTTTTAGAATTGGTGGCCTCGTAAAGGAAAATAGCTTAAAAAAAGATGGGAACAAAATAAGTTTTATAGTTACTGACCGATCAAATGATGTGGCTGTAAAGTTTATTGGAATTCTTCCAGATTTATTTTCCGAAGGAACAGGTATGATTGCAACGGGAAACATGAAAGGAATGGTCTTTGAAGCAACAGAAATTTTGGCAAAACATGATGAAAATTATATGCCAAAAGAAGTTGCTGATGCTCTTAAAGAGCAAGGTATTTATCAAGAATGATTTTTTTATCATTTTGATTAAGTGACACTTGATCGCATTGAGCATACCTGCTGAAAATTATATATTATATTAAAATTGGAGTGATTGAATGATCGCAGAATTGGGACACTTAGCTGTTATAATTGCCTTTATGGTAGCAATAGTACAATCAGTCGTTCCTATGATTGGAGCTTCGAAAGGTTATATTGGTTGGATGGATGCAGCTAGGCCTTCAGCAATTATACAATTTTTATTAATTTTCTTTGCATTCATAATGTTAACTATCTCTTTTGTAACATCAGATTTCTCAGTTAAATTGGTGGCTAGTAATTCACACTCATTAAAACCACTCCTTTATAAAATATCAGGTGTTTGGGGTAATCATGAAGGTTCAATGCTTTTATGGATTTTGATATTAGCATTTTATGGAGCTTTGGTTGCTGTATTTGGCAAACGATTACCGATAATTTTGAAAGCCCGTGTATTGTCTGTTCAAGCTATGATTGGGGTAGCTTTTATTGCATTTCTGCTTTTTACATCAAATCCGTTTGAAAGACTTATCTTTCCTCCATTTGATGGAAAAGATTTAAATCCACTTTTACAAGATCCTGGTTTAGCTTTTCACCCACCTTTTTTATATTTTGGCTACGTCGGTTTATCTATGACATTCAGCTTTGCAATTGCTGCATTAATTCAAGGATCTGTTGATGCTGCTTGGGCAAGATGGGTACGACCTTGGGCGCTTTTAGCATGGATAACATTAACTATTGGCATTGCTCTGGGATCTTGGTGGGCATATTACGAATTAGGCTGGGGAGGATGGTGGTTCTGGGACCCAGTTGAAAATGCTTCATTTATGCCATGGCTTATTGCTGTTGCTTTGTTACATTCTGCAATCGTTGTTGAAAAACGTGAAACTCTTAAAAGTTGGACAGTATTACTAGCTATATTGGGTTTTTCGTTTTCGCTTATAGGAACTTTTATCGTGAGATCAGGTGTAATTACATCTGTTCATGCCTTTGCTAATGATCCTGAGCGTGGTGTTTTTATTTTGCTTATCTTAATTATTGCTATAGGTGGTGCTTTAACCTTGTATGCATTTAGAGCAAATAGTTTACGTTCAAGTGCTGTATTTAGTCCCATAAGTCGTGAGAGTGGTTTAATTTTGAATAATTTGCTGCTTGTCGTTTCAACAATAGTAGTTTTTATCGGTACAATTTGGCCATTAGTAGCAGAATTAATACTTGGGAGAAAATTATCTGTTGGGGCACCATTTTTTGAAATTGCGTTCACTCCATTTATGGTTGTTTTAGCAATTTTTTTACCATTAGGTGCAATTTTACCATGGAAAAGAGCACAGATTTTGCGTGCTGGCAGTCCTTTAATTGGCGCCTTGTCATTAAGTGTAGCGATAGGCTTATTAATCTGGAGCCTTCAAACTGGTGGAAGAATTTTAGCGCCAATAGGATTGGCTTTATCTGCGTGGGTTATTTTAGGTTCTCTTACTGATCTTCTCATGAGATGTAGAATGATTGATATTGGTTTTTCAGCGGGGTTAAGGCGCTTGATAAATCTTACACGTGCTGATTGGGGCAAAACATTTGCGCATATTGGACTAGGTTTAACAATTTTTGGAATTTCAGCAATTACTGCCTGGGAAACTGAAGATATACGTGTTGCAAAAATAGGTGAAGAATTTGAAGTAAGTGGATATACATTTATTTTTGAAGATGTAAGTAAAATTAATGGAAAAAATTATACATCAGATATGGGAACTATAAACGCATTTAAAAATAATAAATTAGTTGCAATATTAAAGCCGGAGAAGAGATTTTATCCTGTACAGAGAATGCCCACAACTGAAGCTGGAATAAATAGTAGTTTGAAAAGAGATTTGTATATTGCTTTAGGTGATTTTCAAGACAATGGCTGGACTATAAGAACATATGTGAAGCCATATGCAGTTTGGATTTGGATAGGTTGCTTAATAATGGCTTTTGGAGGATTATTAAGCATGACTGATAGGCGTTTGCGTTTTGCTTCAACCATAAGATTAAAACAAAAATAAAATGATTAGATTTGCATTTCTTATAATATTTATTTGCTCGGCAGCGTGGGCTGTTGAGCCAGATGAAGTCTTAACAAATGTTGAATATGAAACTAGAGCGCGTGCGATATCAAAAAACTTACGATGCTTGGTATGTAGAAACGAAAATATAGATAGCTCTAATGCTGGAATTGCTAAAGACTTAAGAATTTTAGTTCGTGATCGAATTAAAGAAGGGGATAGTAATGAAGAGGTAATAGAATTTATCACAGATCGTTATGGAGAATATGTGCTATTAAATCCAAAAATGTCATTTCAAAACTTATTATTATGGATATCTGGCCCATTATTTTTACTTCTTGGTGGGTTGATCAGTTGGAGATACGCAAAGCATAAAGGTCAAGATAGTACAAAAGAGCTGAGTGAAGATGAAAAAACTAGGCTCAAAGAAATAATGGATGATTAACAAGAATAGTTAACCATCCACTTTCTTATTATCTATCGTTTGGATTGATGTAATCACGTTTGGTTGCGCCAGTGTATAACTGTCTAGGTCGCCCAATTTTAAGTTTTGGATCTGCAATCATCTCTTTCCATTGTGCTATCCAACCAACAGTACGAGACATTGCAAAGATTGGTGTAAACATCGATGTAGGAAAGCCCATAGCGTCTAAAATTATACCTGAATAAAAATCAACATTTGGATAAAGTTTTTTATCTATGAAATATGGGTCTTCTAATGCTATCTTCTCTAAAGCTTTTGCAACTAACAAAGTCTCATTATTTTCAATGCCCATGAGCTCTAAAACTTCGTCAGCACTTTCCTTCATCACAGTGGCTCTTGGGTCGAAATTCTTATAAACACGATGGCCAAATCCCATAAGACGGAATGGATCAGATTTATCTTTTGCTCGTGCTATAAATTCAGGTATTCTATCTACTGTCCCAATTTCTCTGAGCATATTTAAGCAAGCTTCATTTGCTCCACCATGAGCAGGTCCCCATAAGCAGGCAATACCCGCGGCAATACATGCAAATGGATTTGCACCAGAAGAACCAGCAAGCCGTACAGTGGATGTTGAAGCGTTTTGCTCATGATCAGCATGTAAAGTGAATATTCTATCCATGGCTTTTGCCAAAATAGGATTTACTTTATATTCCTCTGTTGGCGTAGCAAAACACATTCTTAAAAAATTAGATGCATAGTCCAAATTATTATCTGGATATATAAATGGCTGTCCAATAGAATATTTATATGCATATGCAGCAATAGTAGGTATTTTTGCTATCATTCTGATCGAGGCAATTTCACGTTGATCTTGGTCGGAGATATCAATGCTATCATGATAAAATGCTGATAATGCACCAACAACTCCACACATAATTGCCATTGGGTGAGCATCTCTCCTGAAACCACGAAATAAGTGGTTCATTTGATCATGTAACATTGTATGATTTGTAACTCGAGTTTCAAATTCTATTAACTCTGGTTTGGAAGGTAATTCTCCATAAAGAAGTAAATAACAAACTTCTAAGTAATGAGATTGTTCCGCAAGCTGGTCGATGGGATAACCACGATAGAGTAACTCTCCTTTGCCACCAGCAATAAATGTTATTGTACTTTCACAAGATGCTGTTGATGTAAAACCGGGATCGTAAGTGAATACATCACCTTCAGCATAAAGCTTTGTAATATCAACGACATCTGGTCCGGCAGTAGGTGAGTGAACAGGTAATTCTATTTTTTTATTGTTTATAGTTAATTGTGCGAACTTACTATCTGCCATTTGTTTCCCTTGTATCAATGTGTTGCACTAAATTATTGTGCATGAAGTCTGGCTAACTAAAATGTTAAACAAACATATTAATTCTTTGTTATTGCACTATTAATGCGCGCTAGACTTTCTTCACGGCCTAATATTTCCATCATTCCAAAAGCTGATGGAGAATTAATTTTTCCAGAAAGTGCCGCTTTGAGTGGCATTCCTATTTTACCAAGGCCTATTTCATGACTGTCGGCAAATTCTCGCGCTAATGCTTCTAAATATTCTGATGTCCACGTAGCATCTGATAGTAATGGGGTCAATTGCTTTAGTATACCAATGGATACCGAATTTAGATTTATTATAGATTTTTCATCAATATCAATAGGTAGCGCTGTAAGAATAAAGTGACATTTGTCCAAAACATCACAAAGTGTTTTTGACTTATCTCTTACTAATGAGATTGATTTAGTAATTTTAAGTTTATTATTTTCTGAAATCTCAATCCCAATTTCTTTTGCGTATGCAAATAAATCATTAGAAACCATCTCATCTGAAGATGTTTTAATATGATGAGCTGAAACATTATTTAATTTTTTAAAATCTAATCTAGAAGGGGACTTTCCTATACCTGAAAAATCAAACCAACTTATTGCATCTGCAGTAGAAAAGAGCTCATCATTTCCATGACTCCAGCCAAGCCGACATAGATAATTTCTTATGGCCTCTGGCATATAACCTAAAGCTGCATATTCGTGTATTCCTGTTGCACCATGTCTTTTTGATAACTTTTTACCATCTTCACCATGGATTAGTGGTATGTGAGCAAATTCTGGAATTTTCCAATTCATCGCGTCATAAATCAAAGATTGTCGGCCTGCGTTTATTAAGTGATCATCACCTCTAATGATATGCGTAACGCCCATATCATGATCATCTACAACTACTGCTAACATGTATGTCGGACTATTATCGGACCTTAACATAATAAGATCATCAAAGGAGGATGCTGCCCAGCTGACTTTCTTTTGAACTTTGTCTTTTATAACGATTCCGCCATTCTTGGGAGATTTTAATCTTATTACAAAAGGGGCATCAGGAAAGGATTCAGGGTCAGCATCACGCCATGGGCTTTGGAACGGCAACGGATTTTTATCTTTAGCTGCCTGATCTCTATATGCATTGATCTCATCAATAGTAGAAAAGCATTTATAAGCATGGCCGCTTTTTACCATTTCTAAAGCAACAATACGGTGACGATTTGCTCTTTCGAATTGGCTGTATACGTTGCCGTCATAATCTAACCCAAGCCACTCAAGGCCTTTCAATAATGCGGTAGTTGCTTCAGGTGTTGATCTTTCACGATCTGTGTCTTCTATTCTTAGTAGAAATTTTCCATTGTTTGCTTTTGCATAAAGCCAATTAAAAAGTGCTGTTCTAGCTCCACCAATATGAAGGTATCCCGTTGGTGAGGGCGCAAATCTGGTAATAACTTGTTGCTCTGACATTTTTGATCAGCCTATTTGATATCATATGATTTAATATACACGTCTATTAGGGAATAGATTTAAGAGTGGCAATAGAGTGCCATAAGTAGAAATGTATTTTTAAGATTATTTATAATCAAAAAAATATTTAGGTAAAAAATCAAAAAATAAACTATAAATTTTCATTTTTGATACAATTTTAAATTTATTAAATGATATTGAAATTAGTAAGTACGAATTAAGCCAACCAGTTTACCTTGAACCTTAACTTGGTCATCACGGTAAACTCTTGTTTCATAGGCAGGGTTTGCAGCCTCTAATGCAACAACAGTACCTCTTTTGCGCAAGCGCTTCAATGTCGCCTCTTGGTCATCGACAAGAGCTACAACAATATCACCGTTTTCAGCATCATTTTGTTCATTTATAACAACAATATCACCATCATTTATACCAGCTTCGATCATAGAATCACCTTTAACCTCAAGAGCATAATGCCGTCCTGAATTTTTGAGCATTTCGCCTGGTACTGAAACATTATTTGACACTTGTTGTATCGCCTCAATAGGTGTCCCGGCTGCTATTCGACCCATTATAGGAAGTGTTAATGCATTTGCTGCTTCAATCGGAAGTGCTGCTGCTGGTGGTGGTGTTAGAGATCCTTCAATAATTCTAGGTTGAAAGCCCCCTCCGTCTATACTTTCAGGAAGTCGGAGTATTTCAATTGCCCTAGCGCGATGTGCTAATCGACGAATAAAACCCCGCTCTTCTAAGGCGGTAATTAGTCTATGTATTCCTGATTTAGAACGTAAATCTAGAGCTTCTTTCATTTCATCAAAACTTGGCGGTACACCATCTTTTTGCAAACGTTTATGAATAAATTCTAATAAATCTAGTTGTTTACGTGTCAACATTTTACTCACCTAATTCTTTATGTTTCTCATATGTCCACTTAAGTTCTACAACTGTTCTTGTTTTGTGTCAAATAAATTTAATTTTTTATAATTTTATCAAAATACCAATTTACCTATTTCAACGGGATAACCTTAACACTAGAACCTTTTTGTTTTGCTTTATCGTTTGCTGGCCGCACAAGTAGTGCACTTGCTTTGGATAAAATTGTTAATAGTGAACTATCTTGTTGACCAAATGGTTCAACCGTTTGAGTGCCATTAACAAATCTCATTTTGGCTCTCATATAATGTTCCCTTGGTCCGTTTTGAGGTAAATTATTTTCCAAAATAGCATTTTGAGTATCCAATGGAGCTTTTCCTTTGCCGAGCATTACATTAATTGCTGGTTTCAGAAAAACCATACCACAAACAAGTGCCGACACTGGATTACCTGGAAGGCCAAAAATAGGTATTTTACCAATTTTTCCCGCCATAAGTGGTTTGCCAGGTCGCATAGCAACTTTATAGAAAGATGTTTCCATTCCTATATCTATTGCTGTTGAATGAACTAAATCGTAGTCTCCGACAGAAGCACCACCAAGAGTAACTATTAAGTCAACATTATTGCAAAGGTTTAAAACTGTTTTTAGTTCTTGTGAAGTATCTCGAGCAATTGGTAAAAGTCTCGCAATTCCTCCTGATGTTTCAATAAGAGTTTTTAAGCCATAATTATTAGATGAGATAATTTGATCTTTTTCTGGCACTTCTCCAACATTAACTAATTCATCACCTGTTGCAATTAACGCAATTATAGGTTTTCTAAAAACAGGAACTTCTGCAATATTCATCGCAGCTAACAATGAAATTAATGATGCATTTAATCTTAATGGAGCATCTATACAGTCACCAACTTTAAAATCACCACCTTTTGGCCTAATAAAGTTATTTTTATCAAATACCTTATTAATTATAATTTTATCATTAGATTTTATGCAATCTTCCTGTATCAAAATATGATCAGATCCTTTTGGAACTGGAGCACCAGTGAAAATTCGAACTGCAGTTCCAATAGATACTTTACCATCAAAACCCAATCCAGCTACCGATTGGCCGATTACCTTGAGTTCAGCTCCAGGCTGCAAGTCTTTTGCGTTTATTGCATAACCATCCATAGCAGAGGATTTAAAAGGTGGTTGATCACGGTTTGCATATATTTTTGATGCAAGTATCCTATCTCCTGCTTGATCTAATTCAACCAACTCAATATCTAATGGTTTTACTAAGTCTAGGATCTGAGAAAGAGCTTGGTTAACACTTATCATTCACAAACAAACTGCCCGGTTTTACCACCGTCTTTAAATGTTACTCGCAAATCCGTTATTTTCATCGTTTTATCTATAGCTTTTACCATATCGTAGATTGTAAGGGCTGTTATATTAGCCGCAGTTAGTGCTTCCATTTCCACGCCTGTTTGGCCATTGGTTTTTACAGTTGCTTCGATTTCAACAGAGTTGTTGGATGGTTCAATTCTTAAATTAATATTTACATTTGTTATAGGTAACGGATGACATAATGGAATAAGATCAGCAGTTTTCTTTGCAGCCATAATTCCTGCTGTTCTCGCTATACCCAAAACATCACCTTTTTTTGCATCACCATTTTTGATTATTTCAAGTGTATTTGAATTCATCAAAATTCTTGCCTTTGCAACCGCAACTCTTGATGTTGTTTCTTTGTTAGAAACATCAACCATGTGAGCTTGACCTTGATCATTAAAGTGATTCAATTTTGACATTATTTTGATCTCGTATGTTTTAATAAAGATTTGGTTGCTTCTTTAACATCATTTTGTCTCATCAAACTTTCTCCAATTAAAAAGCTTCGAGCGCCAACTTCTGCCATTTGATCCATATCTTCAGATGTGAATATTCCACTTTCAGTTATCATATGTTTATCACTAGGAACATGTTTTGATAATAACCTTGTTGTATCTAATGTAACATCAAATGTTTTCAAATTGCGATTGTTTATACCCAGTAAGGATGATTTACACATTAGCCCTCGGTCTAATTCTTCTCTATTGTGTACTTCTAAAAGAACATCCATTCCCCATTCAAATGCACATGCCTCCAGCTCTTGTGCTTGCATGTCAGATACTGATGCTAATATTATTAAAATACAATCTGCGTTCCAGGCTCGTGCTTGTGCTACTTGATAAGTATCATACATAAAATCTTTTCGTAATGCTGGTAGATTACAGGCCTTCCGTGCGCTAATTAAGTATTCTGGTGACCCTTGGAATGATGGAGTGTCTGTTAAAACAGACAAACAAGTTGCTCCACCTTGCTCATATGCATGTGCTAATTCAGGAGGATTAAAGTCTGGTCTGATTAATCCTTTTGATGGGCTAGCTTTTTTAATTTCAGCAGTTAATCCATATCCAGATTTTGCAGCATTTTTTAAAGAATCTGCAAAAAAACGGACAGAATCTGCCTCAAGCGCAATATCTTCAAGGTCTTTAATCGGTAGTGCTAATTTTGCATTTTTCACTTCTTCAAGTTTATATTCTTTTATTTTTTCTAATATGTCAGTCATTTTAATTTGCCCCTGACGTAATTGAAGCAAGTGCATTTAGTTTGGACTTGGCAGAGCCAGAGTCTATGCTTTCGGCAGCGATTTCTGCTCCTTCAATTAGAGAATTTGCTTTGTCAGCAACAATTAATGCTGCTGCAGTGTTTAAAATAACTGCATCACGATAAGCAGACTTATGGCCATCTAATAATTTAGACATTTCAACTGCATTGTATTTAGGAGTTCCACCTATAATGCTTTCAAATGAATGTATTGGCAAACCAGCATCCTCAGGGTTGATTTCAAATTCACTTATATTTCCTGAACTTAATTCAACAATCCAAGATACTCCAGCTATTGATATTTCATCTGTTCCATCTGATCCATGAACCAACCAAGCTTTCTCTGATCCTAATTCTTTTAACACTTCAGCCATTGGTCTAATCATTGAGCGATTAAATGCTCCTGTTAATTGTCTCTTTACTCCAGCAGGGTTTGTGAGTGGACCTAAGATATTAAATATAGTTCTTGTGCCTAAATCTAATCTAGCTGGCATTACATATTTCACTGCAGGATGATGCATTGGCGCCATCATAAAACCTATGCCAATTTCCTTTATAGCTCGCTCAACAACTTCTGGTTCAACCATAATGTTTACACCACTTTGACTTAATGCATCAGAAGCACCTGATTTAGATGATAAATTTCGGTTTCCATGTTTAGCCACTATAACTCCAGCACCTGCAGTTACAATTGCAGTAGCGGTTGAAATATTTAGAGTTGATTTGCCGTCTCCACCTGTCCCTACAATATCCATTGCGCCAATTGGTGCAGATACTTTCCGACATTTTGAACGCATTACATTTGCAGCTGCAGCATACTCTTCTACAGTTTCTCCACGAGTACGAAGTGCCATTAATAAACCACCAATTTGTGCATCAGATGCTTCACCATTCATAATTATGGTAAATGCTTTTTCTGCTTGTTCCCGAGATAAAGGTCCGTTTGCAGCTAAGGAAATGTAGGATTTAATTTTATCGCTCATGTTGCCTCTTTTGTACAATCTAAAAAGTTTTGTAACATTTTATGCCCATGCTCTGATGCAATACTTTCTGGGTGAAATTGGCAACCATGGATAGGTAATGTTTTATGTTGAAGTCCCATTATTGTACCATCAGCTAATTCTGCAGTAACTTCTAAACAATCAGGAAGGGTTTCCCTTTCAACAATTAATGAATGGTAACGTGTTGCTTCAAAAGGACTTGGTAAGTCTTTAAAAATACCTTTGCTGGAATGATGCATATGACCCATTTTGCCATGAACTATTTCGTGGCATCTTATTACTTTTCCACCAAATGCCTGCCCTATAGTTTGGTGGCCTAAACAAACACCAATCAAGGGTATTTTTGCTACGGCTGCTGCTTTAGTTAATTCTAAACAAATCCCAGCTTGTTCAGGATCACAAGGTCCTGGTGAAAGCATAATATTTGTAGGTTCCATTTTTAATGCATCTTTGATAGTTAATTCATCATTTCTTTTGACGACTACATCCACGCCCAGCTCTCCAAGATAATGAACTAGGTTGTAGGTAAAACTATCGTAATTATCAATTAGTAGCAGCATGTTTAATTTAATCTTCCATAAGTTAAGAGAATTTTCTCAATTTACTAAATATATTGGCCTGCTATTTTTGCAGCAGTTTGCAATGCCTTAGATTTGTTTACTGTTTCTTGGAATTCTGCTTCTGGATCACTGTCGAATACAACCCCACCACCAGCTTGAATGTATAACTTTTCGTCTTTTGTTACGGCGGTTCTTAAAGCAATACATATGTCCATATCGCCATTACTTGAAAAATAGCCCACACCTCCGCCGTATACGCCACGTTTTTCTACCTCAAGTTCATCTATTATCTCCATTGCTCTAACTTTAGGAGCACCAGAAACTGTGCCCGCAGGCAATCCAGCCAATAGTGCTGATAATGCATCATTATCATTCGATAATTCTCCAATGACATTTGAAACTATATGCATCACGTGACTATAACGTTCTATTACGAATTTTTCATTTGGAGTTACTGTACCAATTTTTGCAACACGACCAACATCATTTCTGCCAAGATCTAAAAGCATTAAATGTTCTGCTAGTTCTTTTTTGTCAGCTAAGAGGTCAAGTTCAAGTTCTTTATCCTCATCAAATGTTTTTCCACGTGGTCTTGTACCTGCAATTGGACGAATAGTTACTTCATCTTCTTTGACTCGAACAAGTATTTCTGGACTCGCTCCTATAACTTGAAAATTGCCAAAATTAAAATAGAACATATATGGAGATGGGTTTGTCCGTCTAAGTGCACGATATAATGAGAAGGGGGGTAAAGGGAAATCTACAGTCCATCTTTGGCTTGGGACTACTTGAAATATATCACCTGATTTAATGTAATCCTTGGCAATATTTACCATTTGTAGATATTGCTCCTTTGTAACATTTGATACTGGAGTTCCTATTGCTCTATCACTGTGGTTGTCAGAATTTCGTGCAATTGGCCGATCAAGATCTTCGAGGGCACTCATAACTCTATTTACTGCATTTAAATGAGCAGTTTTTGCATCATGCTTAACTGAATGCCATGCTGGGCTAACAATTGTTAATTCATCTTTAACTCCATCTATAATGACAATGACAGAGGGCCTAAGCATTACTGCATCAGGCAATTCAAGAATATCTTTATTAATATCAGGTAAGTGTTCGACAAGTCTTATCATGTCATAGCCGAGATAGCCAAAAAGCCCTGCAGCCATTGGAGGAAGATCTTCTGGTAAATCAATAGATGTTTCTTCTAATATACTTCTTAATGATGTTAAGGGATCTTCTTTAACTGCATTATATTTTTCACTTCCATCAAGTGCCAATCGATTTATTGAAGCATTATTTCCTTCACATCTCCATATTAAATCTGGGTTCATACCTATAATTGAATAGCGACCTTTGGAATCTCCACCTGTGACACTCTCCAACATAAAACTATTTTTTTTTTGCCTCAGTTAATTTTAACATTAAGGACACGGTAGTGTCTAAATCTGCTGCTAATCTAGTATAGACTAAATAATTTTTGCCAGAATTATATACTTTGGAAAAACTATCAAGGTTAGGAGTGATTTCCATGTTTAAAAGCCTGTTCCGCCTAAAATTTGTGTATTAATTTGATTTACAGCGTTCTGGTTCAAAATTACACCATCACGGTCTTTTAGAGCGGAAGCAAATAATCTCAACAAATCACCAGTAACTTGGTTTGATAATTGAATTCCTACCTGAGAAAGTAATTCTTTGCTTTCATCAGTTTCAGAATTAAATTCACTAATGTCATTTAATCGTGCTAACAACACAGTATCCCCATTGTCAATTTTGCTAGTTTTACCTGTTTTATTTGAGAATAATTCTTCAAGAAGCTGAGCAGGTATACCTTCAATATATTTATTTCTAGTAATGGAGCTTACACTTTCAGCATTTAGATTTAGGGATT
>Ga0247598_1000029_pt1 | contig 13104 bp, 1 predicted proteins | sample 70RmetaT_FD_186084 | JGI IMG/M metagenome (GOLD analysis project Ga0247598, IMG submission 186084) | Metatranscriptome of seawater microbial communities from Monterey Bay, California, United States - 70R (Metagenome Metatranscriptome) | ecosystem: Environmental > Aquatic > Marine > Coastal...
AGTTTATCTAGTAACGGCGCGCTTACACATCGCCCCCTCATGGGGTGTCGCTGTCGAATTCCGACAGTGGTTGTTGTAGAGCTGTGCAAGTCCCTCGTTCATGAATGGGCCAGCTGGAACTCCTGCAGCAACACTGCGCAAGGTTGCAGAGGGTTGCACTCGACATGTACGCGCACTGGTTGAGACAGAAGAAGAAGCAGTTGACCTGGTAGTAGGAATATGGCGGTCCGCTGCTGGTCAGATTGCGCATAGTTTGCGAGTAGGGAAGTCAGTGTCGATGATGCCACTTGGTGTATTTTACGTGCCAAATCGTCCTGAAAAGGAGCCTGCGCTTGCTACATCAGAAGTGTTCATCATGCAGTATGGTATTTCTGTGAAGCCTGGCGACCAAGCTTCGGGACCTGGGCCCAGCTTGAAGCCAGCCTATGGAGAGATCGCAACTGCTCTTAGCTTGCCAGACAAAAGCATTGTGCCCAGTGTTCTGGAGAGTGTTGCTCGCAAGCTCGGCGAAATGTGTGCGGAGCAATCTCGTGTACGATTGGACCTTTCTCCACTTGGAGAACTTCGTTGTGAAAAGCAGCGTCTGGAGTTTATTGGATCTCCCAGCACTCCTCCTAAGCCTCCGCAGACCACTGAACCTCAAAAGACTGTCCGTGCCATGCTTGCAAGGCGTCGCTTGGATCAGCTGCTGCCTGTTCCTGAAGCAACTTCTGAGCGAGAGGAGGCGCTGAGAATCCAAACGCAAGCTTTGGTGACACCTCGTGAAGCTCAGCCTGCTTCACTTGTAGCAATAATGATGGAAAAGAGAGGTACGCTTGAGGACGATGCCAAGCTTACAGTGTCTGCACAACACTACGTTTCTCCACGGCAGCACGCAGCGATTGCCTCTATGAAGAGTCTGCATTCTTTGTCAACTTTGTCTCTTGGAAGTTTAGACTCGAGAGCAATGCTTGTCGGCGATCATATCCGGACTGCACCTCCTCAAGCAATACAGTTCCCAACCCTAATTGATGAATTCTCACGCACCCTTGCTACACCTTACTCGGAAGAACTCTACGATGGAAGTAGCAGCTCTCGCATCGGAAGTTACTTCTCCCCACAAGCAGCGATGCTTACATGGAGTGCTGAAGCCAAGTGCTTGCTCTGGAAAGTGCCTAAGGCTCCTAAGAGAGCGGGGCAATCTCTGGAGCTGCCACCAGACTCGGCTTTGGAAAAGGAATTCGAGGATCAGCAAGTTCTTCCAGGCTCTCCCATAGACCAAGAGCTTCGCGATATAGGTATCACAAAGCGCATTTTCCTTGGGGCGATGTCACGGTACCGCTACTACACAACAGACGGAATCAAAGACACTATTGTTGCACCAATAAACCAAACCTGGGTCCAAAATGTTGGTGCTTTGGTGGACACACACGCTTTTGTGGAAGAAGTCGGCTTTGATCGTACGAATGAGATCCTAAACAAGATTCATGAAGAAATGTTACAGGGCTATCTAGCTGCCTCTAAGAAGGCGATGGTAGACTACATTTTCAAGCATGCACAAAGCCGTGTCCGTGCATTTTTGCAGGTTGTGCCTTCCCCGCTTCCAGACTGGGGTGCTGTACCTTTTGTTGGGATTGAGGGCACATATGGTGGACCACCATCAGAGTGGCGTCCAGGTATCGAAAACAACAAAGAGATGATCACAGAGTTTGTGCAAACTGTCTGCGCTAGGTCAACACAGGAGCTTCTTGATCTTTGGGTGACCGCTGGCTATGACAGCACCCTTTTGGTTGACCTCCCTGCACAAAGTTCGCCTCTCATTGATATCCAGACTTTTGCAGAGCGGCAGCGAGTCCGCCGCGAGGAAGTGGAGCAACGATTCACCAAAGACTGGTTTGATGAAGTTGCAAAGCTGGTGCAATCATCACGTGATGAAGCTAGAAGTCTAGAATGTGATGAGGATTATGAGGAGCGATATCTTCGAAGCGTTGCTGCGCTTCTCAGTGTGCAGACCCGGTCAGCTGTTTCACGGTCTGTGAGCGCATTTGTCAACTTTCTGAACAGATATTCGAACATGGACATGCTTTCTCCAGAACAGGTGATCGACCTTTCAGACATGGAAGAGCGTCAACCTGCTTTCCTAGTGATCGGAATCGACATCAAAGAGAACGAGGTTCGACTGAAAGATTCAGTGGATAAAGTAGTGGACATCGTCCTTGCTATCTTTCGCGAGTTTGTAGTGTGCCTCAATAAGGTCGCAGTACCTCAGACGCACTTTAGTGACTGCCCCTCAGCAGACAAAGAAAAGATGCTCTGGGGTACCGATTTGAAGGAACAATACGTTGAGGAGGCAGAGCAGTTTGTTGTGAAGGTCGTTAGTGCAAACATGAGGAATGTTGAAACTTGTCTCCGCATCTACAAAAGATTCGCTTTCCTGCTAACTGAGGAAAAGAGAATCCAAGACTTTGTTCAGGACTCCAGCAAGACCGTTGAAAACTACAGAGAAAAATGGAAGGAATTGACTTTTACAGAGCAGGAGATGCAAAGAGCCTTGCCATTTGAAGTCCGTATGCAACTTGCGAGCGTGAACTGCATCACCTTGAATGAAACACTTCGAGCCAAGGCACTTGCATGCATAGACATTCTTCTCAGTAGTGTGGTTAGTGTGAATTTCGAGAGAAACGAACGACTTTCTAAGGCCTTCGAAAATCATGTGCTTTCTCTGAAGAACACCCCATATAGCCCTTTTGAGCTTGTTGACTTGGAGAAAAAGCTAGAACAGTTCCGCACTGTCACTCAGAAGGAACTTGTAGACGAATTTGCTGACATCCGGAATTGGCAGCAATTGGTTTTTGATTGTAATCACTTGCTTCAATCTCGAGATTTCAAGGCCATAGCAGATTCAGCTTCCTGGGTCCACAAAATTGATGACTCAATGGGTGTGAGAGAAAACGAATTGAGAGGGGAGCGGGATAGCATCGAAACCAAGTTCAAAGCAGAGCGCCACAAGTTTGAAGAAAGTCTTCAGGAGTACATCAACAAGGTGAATCTCTTTAAAGAAGCTGGTAACTTGCGGCAAATGGATGATTACCTTGGCTGGATTCTTGCACTAAAAGACAACTATGAGAGGGCAAAGTTTGAGGCAAAGCAGTTTCGTGATAAGGAAGAGCTTCTCGGTTGGGATGCATCGGATTTCGATGCACTTACGATCGGAATAGAGAAATTGGAACCGTATGATGACCTGTGGGAGATGGTGTATCGATTTACTGTAGATGAGAAGAAGTGGTCTCGAGGTCCACTTTTTTCGTTGGATCCTGAGGCTGTGGATACTGCAGTCAATACCATGTCCAGAAGGGCGCTGAAGCTGTCATCCCTCTTTGAGTCCATGTCTCTCCCAACACCAGCAAGTGTGGCAAAGAAAATCAAGAAGGACCTTGATGCTTTCAAGCAAAACCTACCATTACTTCATGCGCTCTGCAACCCTGGTTTGAGGCAGCGTCACTGGGAGGAGATATCGGAGATTGTCGGCTTCTCAATGGAACGTGATCCCGCATTCACCCTCAGTAGGATTCTTGACATGGAGGTGGGAAAACACATGGATCAGTTGCAGGAAATTTCCGACTCTGCTGCGCGGGAACATGGGCTTGAAACCACGCTCACATCAATGGTCGAGCAGTGGGAGCCAGTTGTGTTCGAACTCAAGCCTTGGAAGGACACAGGCTCATACATAGTAGCAGGAGGTACGGTCGATGAAATGCAGAGCCTGATGGATGACCACATCATCAAGGCTCAAACTATGAAGGGCTCTCCCTATGCGAAGCCATTCATGGACAGAATTCTAGAGACGGAGTCATGGCTGTGCAACACGCAGGAGCTTATGGATATTTGGATCAAAGTGCAAGGTGTGTGGTTGTATTTGGAACCCATCTTTGGGTCTGAGGATATTGTTAAGCAAATGCCACGTGAGGCGGAGCTGTTTCGAAAGGTGGACAGCACTTGGAAAGCTCTGATGGAGAAGGCCAAGGAAGAGGGTAAGGCTCTTGGGGTGTCAAGGTTGGACGGTCTTCTTAACCAACTCAAAGAATGCCATAATAATCTTGAGGAAGTGCAGAAAGGCCTCAATGATTATCTTGAAACAAAGCGTCTTGCTTTTCCACGTTTTTTTTTCCTGTCCAATGATAACCTATTAGAAATCTTGTCTGAAACAAAGGATCCTAGAAAAGTCAACCCACACATGAAGAAAGCCTTCGAAGGTATTCAAGCCTTAGAATTTCAAGCTGATAACAAGATCACTGCTCTCTTTTCGTCAGAGAAAGAGAAAGTCCCAGTCGTTACAATAGTGGATCCATCAACTGCCCGTGGAAATGTTGAACAGTGGCTCGTTGAAGTGGAGGCGACAATGTTGGAAACACTTCACGATGTAGTGTTGAGGTCTGCAGAAGATTACCCACTGAAGAAGTTTACAGAGTGGCTTAAGATGTGGCCAGGACAGGTTGTCATTGCCGTTTTTAGCTTATTTTGGACAACTGAAGTTTCGCAGGGACTTGCGGCAGAGGGAAGCTTGGGAGTCAAAAAGTACGCTGACAAATTGTCGACCATGCTGCAAGACATTATAGAACTCGTGCGAAATGACATTCCTAAGCTTGTTCGGTGCACATTGGAGGCGCTAATTGTCATCTTCGTGCACAACAAGGACACAGTTTTAGCTCTGTGTCGGAGTGGAATTGAGAAGGGAGATGATTTTGATTGGCTGGTTCAGATGCGGTACTACATCGAGGAAAACCCAGAAAAGCCCGAGCGACAAGACATGTTTGTGCGAATCACAAACAGTTTTCTTGCCTATGCATACGAGTATATTGGAAACTCGTCACGCTTGGTAGTTACTCCTCTGACCGACAGATGCTATCGCACATGTTGTGGAGCTTTGCATTTACTGTATGGTGCTGCCCCTGAAGGTCCTGCGGGTACCGGCAAGACAGAGACAGTGAAGGACCTATCCAAGGCACTTGCCCGATTTTGTGTTGTTTTTAATTGCTCTGACGAACTAGACTACATGGCCATGGCAAAGTTTTTCAAAGGTCTAGCAGCATCTGGAGGCTGGGCATGTTTTGATGAATTCAATCGTATCGATGCAGAGGTACTAAGTGTCATTGCACAACAAATACTACTCATTCAACTTGCAATCAAAGAGCGAAAGACAATTTTTGAGTTTGAGGGCACAACACTGCCCATCATCTGGACATGCAATTGTTTCATAACTATGAACCCAGGGTATGCTGGACGTGCGGAGCTTCCTGACAACTTAAAAGCTCTGTTTCGCACAGTTGCTATGATGGTCCCTGATTATGCAATGATTGGAGAAATAAAACTCTACGCATACGGATATGAGGATTCTCGATCTCTTGCTCAGAAGATCGTTACGACTTACAAGTTGTGCTCTGAACAGCTGTCCTCGCAGAAGCATTATGATTATGGTATGCGAGCTGTTTTTGCTGTTCTTGTTCGTGCAGGCCTTCTCAAGCGACAGTATCCAGACCAGAATGAAAGCATTTTAATGTTGCAAGCCATCAATGATGTGAATCTTGCCAAATTCCTCGACTTCGACGTTCCTCTGTATACTGGAATCACTAAAGATCTATTTCCTGGTGTGGAATTGCCAAAGCCTGACTACACACTCATGGTTGATAAGATTAAACACCATCTTGACATCAACTATTGTCAAGCGCACCCTTACTTCATTGAGAAGACGATTCAGTTCTATGAGACTCATCTTGTACGCCACAGTGTCATGCTGGTGGGTATGCCTTTCAGCGGAAAAACGACTGCACTCAACACACTTCAAAAGGCTCTTACTAGCTTAGCGAATGAGGGAACCATGCATCCTGGAAATATTGTTCACCAGGCCCGGTTGAACCCAAAATCAATTTTAGCTCGTGACTTGTATGGTTGCTTTGATGAGGTATCGCATGAATGGACTGATGGAATTGTTGCCGTGCTCTTCCGTAATCTTGCTCGTAATCAGACACCTGAGCGCAAATGGCTTGTCTTCGACGGGCCTGTTGATGCTGTTTGGATAGAAAACATGAATACAGTGATGGATGAGAACAAAAAGCTTTGCCTCAACAGCGGCGAAATCATCGCTATGTCTGAGAACATGCGCACAATAATAGAACCAATGGATGTGGAGGTAGCCTCTCCTGCCACAATTTCTAGGAATGGTATGGTTTTCTTTGAGCCACACAAGATGGGATTCAACCACTTGATAGAAAAGACGTTTTTAGGAGATCTTCCAGAAGTAATGGATGAAGCTGAGCGCAAAGAGGCCCAGGCTATGATTGACTTCTTGGTTCCACCTCTGGTGAAGTATGTGCATGATCAGTGCAAGCCAGTGTCCCCATACCAGGAACAAAACATCGTGCAAAGTTGCCTCAGGCTACTGACAACCCACCTGGCATGTGGTTTCAAGCATGAGAGCTATCAGCGCGACACTGCAGATCCCAAGGCTGTCTTTTCTATGATAGATGCATATGCGATTTTCTCCGCAATTTGGAGCTTTGGAGTTATATGCGAGACAAGCAGCAGGCAGCACTTCGGTCAATACTTCAAGAAGTTGATCACTGGTGGAATCGAAAGCAACAAGCCTTTCAAGAGGTTCCAGCCTTCATTTCCGGACCGTGGCTCCATCTTTGATCATTGCTTTGACCTGAAACAAGCAAGCTGGATAACGTGGTTAGACACTGTTCAGGAACAGATCATCCCCAACAGCGCACAAGTCGAAAGCATAACTGTTCAGACAGTGGACAATGTGCGATATCGCTACATCCTGAACCATTGTATCATCAACAAGATTAAGCTACTTTTCTGTGGGCCCACAGGCACCGGAAAAACAGCGTACATGCAACAGGCTATCATGCAGCTGGACAAGGAGTCATACATGCAAATATTCATTGGGTTCTCAGCAAAAACAAATTGTGCTCAAACACAGGGCCTTGTTGATTCAAAAATAGAACGCAGACGCAAAGGCATATACGGGCCACCTTTTGGCAAGCAATGCATTGTAATGGTCGATGATCTCAACATGCCAAACAAGGAGACCTATGGTGCGCAGCCACCAATTGAAATTTTGCGACAAGGAATTGATGGTACTGCATATCCTCCAGATGGTGGTTGGTATGAGTGTAAAGATAGCACACATCCCTTCAAGTGCCTAGTTGATGTTTTGCTCTTTGGAGCGATGGGCCTGCCTGGCGGAGGCCGTTCCTTTATCACGCCAAGAATTCTTGGACATTTTTACATGGTGGGTTTTCCCCTACTGGACGATGACAACATGGCCCAGATCTTTAGCACAATTCTAGACTTCAAGTTCGGAGCGGACTCATACCCATCAGATGTTGCAGGGTTATCGAAGAAGATTGTTTCAGCAACCATGGACATTTATAAGGCAGCGGCGCAGTCTCTTCTACCTACGCCTCTGAAAGTGCACTATACCTTCAATTTGCGTGATTTTGCCAAGGTGATTTTCGGCACTCTTTTGTTGAAGAAAGGCGAGTGCGACGGAGTGAACCGCCATGTTCGCCTCTGGGTGCACGAAATATTGAGGGTATTTGGTGATCGACTTATTGATGACACAGACAGGAAGTGGATGCTTCAGCAGCTGCGAGATTGCACCAAAAAAGTATTCCAAGCATCATTTGATGAAATTATGGCACACTTGGACTCCAACAAGGATGGGAAGGTGGACACATTGAAGGAGGTGCGGACGCTCTTTTTTGGGGACATGATTTCTGCACCACAGATTCCACGACGTCCGTATGATGAATGTCCAGATGTTGCTGACCTTCAACAAGTGATTGAGAAGCACCTTGTAGAGCATAACGAGATGTCCAACAAACCCATGGACCTAGTATGCTTTCTTTTCATGCTAGAGCACCTCAGTCGAGTCGCAAGAGTGATCAAAAGTCCTGGAGGCAATGCACTTCTAGTTGGCGTGGGGGGGTCGGGACGTCAGAGCTGCACAAGATTGGCCTGCTTCATGGCAGACGCCACAGTTTTTCAAATTGAAATCGCAAAGGGCTATGACATGGTTGCATTCAGGGAAGACATGAAAAAAATGCTTAGCAAGGCAGGAGGCAATGCAGAGCGGACTGTCTTTCTCTTCAGTGATTCACAAATCAAGGACGAGGGTTTTGTAGAAGACATCAACAACCTTCTAAACACAGGTGAGATTCCCAACCTTTTTCCTCCGGAGGAGAAGGTGGCGGTTTGTGAGCTAGTGCGCAATGCTGCACGAGATGAAGGTAAAGCGCCAGATGGGACACCAAACCAACTTTTTGCCTTCTTTGTCGATAGATGCCGTGCTCTTGTGGCAGTTGTCGTGTGCTTCTCTCCCATTGGGGATGCCTGGCGGACAAGACTTCGACAATTTCCATCTTTAGTCAACTGTTGTACAATTGACTGGTTCACTGCCTGGCCCGCTGATGCACTGCAAGCTGTCGCCAAGAAGTTTTTGCAAACTATTCCTGATTTGCAAGAGGATGTCAGAGTTGCTTGCGGTGACATGTGTCAGTCGTTTCACTCAGATTCGGAAGGGCTGGCCAAACGGTTTAAGGATGAACTGAAACGCATATATTATTCAACGCCAACATCTTTTTTAGAGCTCATCCAAACATTTAAGCAGCTCCTCGCTGAAAAGAGGAGCAAGGTCAGCAGCCTGAAATCAAAATACGATGTCGGCCTTGACAAGCTTACAAACACAGAGCAATCCGTGGAGAGCATGAAGGAGGAACTGATTGCTCTACAACCACAACTCGTAGAAAAGAATAAAGAGGTAGGCGACATGATGGTCGTTGTGAACAAAGAATCTGATGCAGCAGAAAAGGTAAAAGAGGTGGTATCTGCTGATGAGGCAGTTGCCAGTGAGGCAGCCAATAAAGCCAATGCTATTAAAGAAGATTGCCAGAGTGATCTGGATGAGGCAATGCCTGCTCTTAATGAGGCACTAAAGGCTTTAGATACTCTCTCTGCCAAGGAAATCGCAGAGATCAAGGCGATGAAATGCCCACCTGCTCCAGTGCGCATTGTTCTGAGCGCTGTCTGCGTGCTCCGACAAATCAAACCAGTTCGTGTCAAGGACCCAGAGAGTGGCAAAATGATCGATGATTATTGGCCTGCAGCCACCAAGATGATTGCAGAAATGGGTTTTTTGGCATCATTGCAAACATTTGACAAAGACAGCATCCCAGCAGATACAATCAAGAAAATTGCCACATACACTGTAAAGGACGATTTTCAGCCAGACCGTGTACAAAAAGTGTCTACTGCTGCATGGGGCCTCTGCATGTGGGTGCGGGCTATGGAGACATACGACAGAGTTTGCAAAGTTGTGGTCCCTAAGAAAGAGACTCTCAAGGAATCTGAAGCTGAACTTGCAAAAATTATGGAGCAGCTCACAGTTAAGCGTGCTGATCTCAAGCGAGTGCAAGATCAGCTTGATGCACTGAATACTAAGTTGAGCGCGCTTCGGAAGGAGCAAGATGATCTCACGTGTGAAGTTGATCTGTGCCAAAAAAAACTCGAACGTGCTGAGACGCTCATTACTTCCCTTGGTGGTGAGAAGACGCGGTGGACGCAAAACTCAATAGATCTTGATGCAGTATACACAAATCTGACTGGAGATGTGATTGTTGCCAGTGGCCTGATTGCTTATTTGGGCGCTTTCACGCCTGAGTTTCGAGAGGATGCTGTAAAATCTTGGGCTGCAGATTCTGTTGCCAAAGGCATTCCAGGCTCCGAGAAGTTCAGCCTTGAGTCATGCTTAGGTGAGCCAGTGAAGGTACGTGGTTGGGTGATTGCTGGACTTCCAAATGATTCCTTCAGTATCGAGAATGGAATAATTGTTGATAAGGCTCGCAGGTGGCCCCTCTGCATTGATCCACAGGGGCAGGCGAACCGTTGGATCAAGAAAATGGGACAACCCGCAGGCCTTGTTGTTGGCAAGTTTACAGACGGAGATTACTTAAAGCGCATGGAAGGCTGCATCCAGTATGGGAATCCATTTCTCATGGAAAATGTTAATGAAGAAACAGATCCTGCCATTGAGCCAGTGCTCCTTAGGCAAACATTCAAAAAAGGCAGCGCTATGATGATGAAGATTGGTGAGTCAATCATAGAATACAACAAGGATTTCAAATTCTTCATGACAACCAAGCTGCGCAACCCTCACTATTTGCCAGAAGTGGCAGTGAAGGTCACATTATTGAATTTCATGATTACGCAAGTGGGTTTACAGGATCAGCTATTGAACATTGTTGTTGAGAGAGAGCGCTTAGATTTAGCGGAAGAGAAGGCTAGGCTGGTTGTTGAGGGAGCAGAAAATGCAGAACAACTGGAGACAACTGAAAATAAGATCCTTGATGTCTTGAGTTCTTCAAAGGGCAATATTCTTGAAGATGAAGCTGCAGTTCAAATTCTGTCTGCAGCAAAGCAGCTTTCAAATGAAATTGCTGAGAAACAGGTAGTGGCAGAGAGAACTGAGAAGCAAATTGATGAAGCTCGTTTGCAATATGTTCCAATTGCATTCAGAACAGCAATCTTATTTTTCTGCATTGCAGATTTAGCGAACATCGACCCGATGTACCAATATTCCTTAACCTTTTTCATTAATCTCTTCAAAACAGCAATTAACAAATCGGAGCCAGATTCTGAGATACCGAAGCGTGTTGAGAATTTGAACAGCTTCTTCATGGACATGCTGTACAACAACATTTGCCGATCCCTGTTTGAGCAGCACAAGTTGTTGTTTTCGTTTCTTCTAACGATGCGCTTGCAGCTGACTGAAGGTGTAGTCTCTATGCAAGACTACCGTTTTCTTCTAACGGGTGGCGTTTCACTTGACGATCCTCCAACCAAGCCAGCAGCATGGATACCGGACAGGTGCTGGTCGGAGATATTCCGTCTTGGCAAGGTGCGTGACGAGTATGAAGTAATCATGAAGAGCTTTGCAAAGGAACTTGGTGCATGGAGACATATTTATGATGCCGTTGATCCACTTTCCCTGATGCAACATGTTGATCAGCAACCTAAGTCTCTTGCAGAGCTAGATCGTTTTCCGCAGCTCTTGGTTCTTCGATGTGTTCGACCAGACCGTGTACTTCCCGCAGTGCTGTTGTATGTCAAGGACGGACTTGGAGAGAAATTTGTTACCCCACCACCATTCAACCTGGCAGGCAGCTATTCTGATTCTTCCAACATATCCCCCCTTATATTCATCCTTTCTCCTGGTGCTGATCCGTTCTCAGCACTGAATATGTTTGCTGCAGACAAGGGCAAAGAGATCAATGGTATCTCACTTGGGCAAGGGCAAGGCCCTAAAGCAGAAAAAATGATGCAAGAAGCAATGCAAGCTGGTGGGTGGGTGCTGTTGCAAAATTGTCACCTAGCAACATCCTGGATGCCCAAACTTGACAAGATCTTGGAAGGCCTAGACCCCAAGCAAGTTAGTAATGATTTCAGGTTATGGTTGACATCTTATCCATCAAACAAATTCCCTGTTGCAATATTGCAGAACAGTGTGAAAATCACCAATGAGGCACCTAAGGGTTTACGAGCGAATCTGATCGGCTCATTCATGATGGATCCAGTCAACAAAGACGACGAATTCTTTGAAAAGTGTTTGGCCCCTGATTCATTCAAGCGACTTCTGTTCTCAGTTTGTTTCTTCCATGCTGTGATACAGGAGCGGAGACTGTTTGGGCCACTTGGTTGGAATATCCCTTATGAATTTACGCAGAATGACCTCAGGATTTCTGTGCGCCAGCTCAAAATGTTCATTGATGAGAATCCGGCAGATGTGTCTTTCAAGGCAATTTGTTATCTTACAGGTGAGTGCAACTATGGAGGGCGTGTGACAGACGACAAAGACCGCAGATTGCTGATGACTTTGCTTGCTGACTACTACAATCCTGCAACTTTAGAGGAGGGTGCCATATTATGTGCTGACCATCCTGAGTATGCAGTCCCTACCCCAGGATCGCGCGAAGCCATGATGAAGGCCATACGGCGAATGTCGCTGGTAGACCCACCAGGGGTTTTTGGTTTCCATGAAAATGCAAATTTGACACGAGAACAAAACGAAACCTACAAAACGATGGACAATCTGCTCCTGACAGTTGGACAGGCATCTGGTGGTGGCGGCTCTTCTGCTGAAGACACACTTCGTGAGGTTTCTGCTGACATTCTTGGCAGAATGCCACAGCCGTGGAACCTAGTGGAGGTACAGGAAGCATATCCGACTATGTACAATGAATCCATGAACACAGTTCTGATCCAGGAGCTCACAAGGTTTAATGGGCTTATCAAAGTCATTATATCGAGTCTTCGGGACATCCAAAAGGCCCTCCAAGGACTGTTGCTGTTGAGTGCACAATTGGAACTGGTGTTTACATCAATTTTTGATGGCAAGACCCCATCCATGTGGCTGAGTGAGAGTTACCCGTCTCTCAAACCACTTGGAAGTTATACCAATGATCTGGTGGAAAGACTCAAATTTTTCCAAAAATGGGTGGATAACGGGATTCCGGTTCTTTTCTGGATCAGTGGCATTTTCTTCACGCAGGCATTTACGACAGGAGCAACACAAAACTTTGCCCGGAAGTATACAATACCAATCGACACGCTCACTTTCGAGTTTCAAATGCCTCGCGTTCAAGAACCCAAGCACAAACCTGAAAATGGTGTGTACACATACGGGCTTTTTCTGGAAGGCTGTAAATGGGACTTGGGTCGGTGGGAGCTGAATGAAAGTGACCCCAAAGTCCTCTTTTGTGATGTTCCAATGATTTGGATTTTACCATGCAAACATACTGAAGTCAAGAGCTACAAGTGTTACAATTGTCCCACTTACAAGATTTCGTCGCGTAAAGGTGTCCTGTCAACGACTGGTCACAGCACCAACTTTATCATGCACATAAGGTTGCCTTCTTCAATTCCTGAGTCACACTGGGTAAAGAGAGGTGTGGCAATGCTATCTCAACTTGACTCATAAGTGTGGCTACACTGCCTTTCCAGCTTCTCCTTGCAGCACAAAATGTGCGCTTCTCAGCTCGACTTTTACATGCTGTGTCCACA
>Ga0247598_1000031_pt1 | contig 12756 bp, 8 predicted proteins | sample 70RmetaT_FD_186084 | JGI IMG/M metagenome (GOLD analysis project Ga0247598, IMG submission 186084) | Metatranscriptome of seawater microbial communities from Monterey Bay, California, United States - 70R (Metagenome Metatranscriptome) | ecosystem: Environmental > Aquatic > Marine > Coastal...
AAAATTATCCACATATACCGCAATATAGGGAAAAATTCTATCATTTTTGCATGTTTGCTAGCTCTGAGTGGCCCTCTATTTGCTTTATCAGTCAGCATGACAGCAGTTTCAAATACTGTATTTATACTTGCATCAATGCCAATATTTTCTGCTATTTCTAGTTGGATTGTTTTAAATGAAAAAATATCAAAACGTATGCTTTGGACTATTATATTTGCATTAACTGGAGTGCTTTTAATTTCATACGGCTCCTCCCAAGACCAATCTACATCGATTTATGGGGATTTGTGTGCAGTTGGTTGCGCCGCAAGTTATGGTATAGCTCTAACATTTGCACGCAAATCAAAAGCTAAATCAATGATTCCAGTTACACCATTTGCTTTATTTATGAGTGGAGTTGTATTTTTACCTTGGGCAAGTCCATTTATTTTTGATGGTTTGGATGCTCAATATGCATTATTTCATAATCTTCTAATTGCTGCATCAACATGTTTAATTGTATTAGGGCCAAGGTATATCCCTAGTGCAGAGGTCGCTCTTCTAATCTTAGGTGAAAGTATTCTTGCACCAATTCTAATTTGGCTAGTGATAGGTGAATATCCAGGCTCTTGGGCATTGGCAGGCGGTTTTGTTGTACTGATGACATTATTCATATCTAATTTCATTATTTTATTACAACAAAAATCAAAATGATTTTTCACTTTATTTTTATTAGAATCAGCTTTAAGAGGCACCTTATCTGCAAAACAGATACTCCATGGGCCTTGCTGGACGATATCCCGGCGTGAGCCATCAACTTTAAACAAAGGAGACCCCGATGTCGATTACTGCTGAAGAAAAAGCCCGTTTGATCAAAGAATACGCGGTTAAAGAGGGCGATACTGGTTCACCAGAAGTGCAAGTAGCAATTTTAACTTCACGTATCAAAACTCTTACAGAACATTTCAAAACTAATAAAAAAGATAACCACTCACGTCGTGGCCTTTTAAAAATGGTAGCTTTGCGTCGTAAATTGTTAGATTACACACGTGGCAAAAACGAAGCTCGTTATCAAGATTTAATTAAAAGATTAGAAATTCGCCGATAAGGTTAATTTTAAAATCACTAAAAAGCCCACTCATATATGAGTGGGCTTTTTAATAAATGTTAATACCCCTTATCCCCCTTCACATATTCATATTTAAAGTATATACGCCCGCGTATCTGAGAAATTATGCACTGACCGGAGCATATAACAAAAGGATACAGGTCGGTAGCAATGGGGCTACCTTTTAAAAGGAGACTTCGGAGGGCCGAAGATTACTCCACGATAGGAAAATAAATGTTTAATGAAGTAAAAAAATCCATCAAATGGGGCGAAGAGACGCTTACATTAGAAACTGGTAAAATTGCGCGCCAAGCAGATAGCACAGTAATTGCAACTTATGGAGAAACCTCTGTATTAGCTGCAGTCTGTTTTGCAAAAAAAGAAAAAGAAGGCCAATCCTTCTTCCCACTTACAGTAAATTATCAAGAAAAATATTATGCTGCAGGTAAAATTCCAGGTGGCTTTTTCAAAAGAGAAGCACGTCCTACTGAAAAAGAGACATTAACAGCACGTTTGATTGATCGTCCAATACGACCTTTATTCATTCCAGGGTTCAAACATGAAGTTCAAATTACATTAACTGTTTTATCACATGATCTAGTTAATGATCCTGATATGGTTGCAATGATTGCAGCATCAGCAGCTTTAACTTTATCTGGTGCACCATTTATGGGCCCTATTGGGAACTGTCGTGTTGGCTTTGAAGGGGGCCAATACGTACTAAACCCAACTTGCGATGATATGCATGAGTTAAAAAATAATCCTGATCAACGCCTTGATCTAGTTGTAGCTGGTACAAAAGATGCAGTTATGATGGTTGAGTCAGAAGCATATGAATTGACAGAAGAAGAAATGCTTGGAGCAATTAATTTTGCTCATGAACAAATTCAACCAGTTATCGACATGATAATTGATATGGCTGAAGAAGCAGCAAATGAACCTTTCGATTATCAATCACCTGACTATTCTGAACTTTATTCAGCTGTTAAAGCTCAAGGAGAAGATAATATTCGCTCAGCTTATGCACTAACTGACAAACAAGAACGTACAAGTGCAGTTTCTGCAGCAAAAGATTCAATAATTGATGCATTATCTGAAGATCAAGTATCTGATCCAAACTTTGGAACTTGTTTGAAAAAACTTGAGTCAGAAGTTGTGCGTGGTGACATTGTAAAAACTGGCAAACGTATTGATGGAAGAGATTTATCAACAGTTCGTCCAATTATTTCTGAAACAGCAGTTCTTCCTCGAACACATGGATCAGCACTATTTACTCGCGGCGAAACTCAAGCATTAGCAGTTACAACATTAGGCACTGGTGATGACGAACAGATGATTGATGCTCTTAGCGGAACATATCGTTCAAATTTCTTATTACATTATAATTTCCCACCATATTCAGTTGGTGAATGTGGACGAATGATGGGGCCAGGACGAAGAGAAATAGGGCACGGAAAGCTAGCATGGCGTGCACTTCAAGCAGTATTACCTCCAGCAACTGAATTTCCTTATACAATTAGAATGGTATCAGAAATCACAGAATCAAATGGCTCGTCATCTATGGCATCTGTTTGCGGTGGATCATTATCGATGATGGATGCTGGTGTTCCACTGCGCGCGCCTGTAGCAGGCGTTGCTATGGGCTTGATACTACAAGATAGTGGTGAATATGCTGTTTTAACTGATATCTTAGGAGATGAGGATCATTTAGGTGATATGGACTTTAAAGTAGCTGGCACGGAAAATGGTATAACTTCGCTACAAATGGATATCAAAGTAGCGGGAATTACTCCAGAAATCATGGAAAAAGCTATGGCGCAAGCCAAAGATGGTCGCTTACACATCTTAGGAGAAATGGCTAATGCGTTAACTGAAGCTGGTTCATTTAGCGAACATGCCCCACGTATAGAAACCATAAAAATAAACCCTGAAAAAATTCGTGAAGTTATTGGCTCAGGTGGTAAAGTTATACGTGAAATTTGTGAAGTTTCTGGTGCAAAAGTTAATATTGATGATGAAGGTGTTATCAAAATTGCATCCAGCAATGGTGAGCAAATTGAAAAAGCAAAAGAAATGATTATGGAAATTGCTGCAGAGCCTGAAGTTGGAGTTATATACACAGGTACAGTTGTAAAAGTTATGGACTTTGGTGCATTTGTTAACTTCTTTGGTAAACGTGATGGTTTAGTTCATGTATCTCAGATGGCTAATGAGCGCGTAAATCACCCAAGTGACTTGGTAAAAGAAGGACAAAAAGTTAAAGTTAAACTAATGGGTTTTGATGATCGAGGTAAAGTACGTCTATCAATGAAAGTAATTGACCAAGAAACTGGTGAAGAAATCATTGTAGAAAAGGATAAATAAATTTCAAAATATTATCCATAATTTGATAAGAAAACTAAGGCCTCGTAAAAACGAGGCCTTTTTCTTTTTTTAAACTAAATATAAAATAAAAATTGAAACTAGATATATATCGGAGAATATCAATGACTATAATTCGCAAACATTCCAGCGAAAGAATGAGTAAGATCAACATCCATAACGGTACAATATACTTCTCCGGCCAGGTCGCTAATGATGTAACAGCTGGTGTCAAAGATCAAACTCAAGACTGTCTAACAAAGATTGATGCATTACTTTTGGAAGCAGGATCAGATCGTGATAATATATTATCAACAACAATATTCATTCGCACAATGGACGATTTCGCATTAATGAATGAGGCATGGAATGAATGGATAGGACCACATGAGAAGCCTGCAAGAGCATGTGTTGAGGCAAATATGGCTCGTGAACAAATTTTAGTAGAAATTTGTATGATTGCTGCTGTTAAAAATTTATAACTAAGACAATAACACATAATTAAGTCAGTAAATGTCGAAATAGTTATATTTTTAGGTCGTGTTCAAACTTGCCATTTAGATTTACGAGTGCCATTTAAGTTCTGTAACAATCAAACAGGTGAATCATGTTAGACAGACGCCAATTTTACATAAATGGTAAATGGGTTAATCCAGCTAAAGCAAATGACTTCAAGGTAATTAACCCTGCCACAGAAGAAGCTTTTGCGATTATTTCGTTAGGCGATCAAGCAGATACAGATGCTGCTGTTAGTGCAGCGCGAAATGCCTTTCAATCTTGGCAACATTCATCAAAATCTGAAAGAATAGCATTATTGAAATCTATTCAAACAGAGTACGCTAAGCGCGAAGAAGATATTGCTCAGGCAACTACCATGGAAATGGGTGCTCCTATAACACTATCTCGCACTCAACAAGTTGGATGTGGAACAGGCCATATTCAAAAATTTATCGACTCATTGGAAGCATTCGATTTTGAAGAAAGCATTGAAGGCTTTCCATCTGAAAAAATTATTAAGGAGCCAATTGGGGTAGCCGGTCTTATCACTCCATGGAACTGGCCAATGAACCAGATTTTTTTGAAGGTAATTCCTGCAATAGCAGCTGGCTCTACTTGTGTATTAAAACCTTCAGAGATATCTCCCCTTTCAGCTTATGTTTTTTCAGAAATTATGCATGATGCTGGTGTTCCTGCCGGCGTTTATAACATGTTAAATGGTGACGGGGTCGGAGTCGGATCACAAATGTCATCACACAAAGACATAGATATGATATCATTTACAGGCTCTACACGAGCAGGAGCGCTTATTTCTAAAGCTGCTTCAGATACTGTAAAACGGGTAACATTAGAATTAGGTGGTAAAGGTGCAAACATAGTATTTGCTGATGCCGATGAGAAAGCTGTAAAGCGTGGAACAATGCATGTTTTCAATAATTCCGGACAAAGCTGTAATGCACCTACAAGAATGTTAGTAGAACGCTCATATTATGACGAAGCTGTTGAGATTGCTACTAAAGTGGCTCAAAATCATACCGTTGGCGATCCAGCAAATGAGGGTCCACATATGGGCGCAATGTCTTCAGGTTCTCATTACGAAAAAGTTCAAAATATGATAGATGCAGGCATTAAAGAAGGTGCACGGTTGGTAGCTGGTGGCTTAGGCCGGCCTGAAGGAATAAACAAAGGCTTCTTTGTACGTCCTACAGTTTTTGCTGATGTCACTAATGAAATGACAGTTGGAAGAGATGAAATTTTTGGACCCGTCCTTGTAATGATGCCATTTGATAATGAGGCTCATGCATATGAGTTGGCTAATGATACAGACTATGGATTAACCAATTACGTACAAACACAAGATCAAGCAAAAGCAAAACGTGCTGCATGTGCAATGAGAGCGGGTATGATAAGGATTAATGGAGATGGTGGTGCAGGTCCTTCGCCATTTGGTGGGTACAAACAATCAGGAAATGGCCGTGAAGGTGGTAAATGGGGCATTGAAGATTTTTGTGAAATTAAACACATCACTGGATGGGCACCTTAATTAATAACTTATGGCTTCTAAATTATACTTCAAAAGTTTTTTAGAAGCCACTAAGCTTCAAAATCGAGCAATTAATCAATCAACTTTTCTGCAGCCGAAAGATCTACTGAAACCAATTGGCTAACACCTTGCTCAGCCATTGTTACACCAAATAATCTATCCATACGAGCCATGGTCACTGCATGATGTGTAATAATTAGAAATCGAGTGTCAGTTTGACTTGTCATGTCATCCAACATGTCACAAAATCTGTTTACATTTGCATCATCAAGAGGTGCATCTACTTCATCAAGCACACAAATTGGTGCAGGGTTTGCCAAGAATACAGCAAAAATTAATGCTAACGCTGTAAGGGTTTGCTCACCTCCAGACAATAATGAGAGCGTAGAAAGTTTTTTTCCTGGAGGCTGACACATTATCTCAAGGCCTGCCTCAAGTGGATCATCACTTTCAACGAGAACTAAGTTTGCTTCTCCCCCACCAAATAATGTTTTAAATAGCCGTGAAAAATTAATATTTACTTCGTCAAATGCAGCTAATAATCGCTCTCTACCTTCTTTATTTAAACTAGAAATTCCAATACGAAGTTCTTTTATTGCTTCTTCAAGGTCATTTTTTTCTTTAACTAGTGTATCTCTTTCTTCATTAACTTCTTTTGCGTCTTCTTCAGCTCGAAGATTCACAGCTCCCAACGCATCCCTTTGTCGTCTTAAACGAAGAACGTCAGATTCTATTCGATCAGCCAATGGAATTTTTTTCAGGGTCCACATCCAATGTTTCAAGTAGTTTTTCAGGATCTATATTTAAATCTTCACGTATTCTATCTGATGCAGTGGCAACTTGAATTACTGAAGCTTCCAAAACTGCATCTGCCCGAGCGCGTTTCTCTCTACTTTCAGAAGCACGTTTTTCTGCGTCACGTTCTTCTTGCTCTGCTTTACGTAATTCACTTTCACCAACTGCCAAAGTATCTGAGGCAATTTTCAAACGTTCATTTGCTGCTTCGATTGATTTTGATAACTCATCACGTTTAATTAGTATTTCTTCTGGTGCTGATGATGCTAGTTCAAGTTCTGATTTGGAGTTATTTTTACGATCATTAAGCTCAGAGATACGTTTTTCCGCAGTCGCTAATCTATGCCGCCATCCAGATGCTTCTTGTATTATTTCTTGGCGTCTTTTTGTTCGTAATTCACCCTCTCTGCGAATTTCATCAAACATTGATCTTTTAGTCATCATTGTCATTCGAGCTGCTTCAACACCAACTTTAATTGTTTCCAATAAATCACGCGCTGCTTCAAGATCGCCAAGACTTGATATAGCATTAGTAGCATCTCTATATTCGTCTGATGCAGAATACGTTTCTTCTTCCAATCTTGTTTTTGCTAATTTTAACGCCTCAACTTTACCTGCAAGCATATCACAATCAGCTTCAGATCTAGACATTTGTCTACTAGCATTAGTTGCCATCTCATCAGAAGATTTTCGTTCTATACGCGCATCCTGATCAGCTTGTATTATATCTTTCAACTCTTGATGAATTTTTTCAAAAATTGATCTAGATTTATCCAATCGTAACTCTGCAGATCTAAGCCCTGCTCGTAATTCTTCTAAGCGATTTTTTTGCTGAAGGCGTAATGCTGCGGCTGATGGAGCATCGCTTCCACTCTGCCTAAATCCATCCCATCTCCATAAGTCGCCTTCAACAGAAACTAATCTTTGTCCGGGCATTAAATCTGCCTGTAAACGTGGTCCATCTTTCTGAGAAACTATACCTATTTGGCTTAATCGACGTGAGAGCGTAGCTGGCGCATCAACATAAAATGATAATGATTCACTGTCATTTGGAAGCTTTTCTATTTTTGGGTAATCAGGCATCTGAGACCAACCTGAAATACCAGTAGAATCAATTATTGGCATTTTCAGATCATCTGCTAAAGCAGCCCCTAAAGCAGCTTCATAACCTTTTTTAGCTACGATAGAGTCTATTAATTGTTCACCATCTGTGCTATCACGTGCGATTACTCTCTCTAATGCAGAGACCTCAGCTCTTAATGCGTTTGCTTCGCCTTCTGCTTCAGAAAGTTCAGATCTTGCATCACTATCTTTAGTTTGAGTTATAATTCTATTTTCTTCAATTTCCAATAATTTAGCTTCGGATTTTAACATTGCTTCTTGCGTTAGGGCACGTGTTGCAATTGCCTGCTTTAAACGGTCTTGTGCTTCTTCTAAACCTTGTTCGGCCGATAACAAATTGCTTACAGCAGAATCGGAGTCTGCTTGGCGTTTATTTAATAAAGATTTTGTTTCATCTAAAAGACGATGAGCGGACTGATGTCGTGCTGACAATCTAGCGGTATCTTCTGTATGCTTGTCTAGTCCACTCTCCTTATCCTGGAGAATAGATGCAGCGTCACGAGCAGCTACGTTTGCATCATTAAGTTTTTCTTGATGTCCTAATGAAGCTTTTTCAATTTGCTTGTGCTCCCAGTCTAACCGAGTAATTGTTTCTTCTGCGTCTTTATTCAATCCTGTTTCACGGTCAATATCATTGCCAAGCTGTTCAATTCGAGATTTTAACGTTTCAATTTGATCACGTGCACGATTCTCCTCATCAGCCAATGTATCACGTTGAACATTTAGCCTTTGAGCCACTGCAGATGCAATTGCTTCCTCTTCACGCAAGGGAGGTACCTTAGTTTCATATAGTTGCCGATTTTTCAATAATTGTAATGCTTCTGTTTGAGCATTAGCAGCAAATTTTGTAGCTTCAGCTAATTCTTCAGAAGCTTTTTGTCTTGCAATATCAGCTTCACGCCATCGTCTATAAAGCAATAAACCTTCTGACTGTCGTAATTCATTACCTATTTCTCTATAACGCTTAGCCTGCCTCGCTTGGCGTGCAAGAGATCCTAGTTGACTATTAAGTTGTTCAACAACATCATTTACTCGGCTTAAATTAGTTTCTGATCCTCTTAACTTAAGCTCTGCTTCATGTCTGCGTTGATATAGTCCCGAGATGCCAGCAGCCTCTTCCAAGACTCTTCTTCGTGCTTTTGGCTTTGCATTTATAAGTTCAGAAATTTGGCCTTGTCGTACTAATGCAGGTGAATGCGCACCAGTAGATGCATCAGCAAAAAGCATTTGGACGTCTTTTGCTCGAGAGTCCTTACCATTAGTCTTATATGCTGAACCTACATCTCGCGTAATCCTACGAATAATCTCTAAAACATCCTGAGTGTTAAAAGCAGCTGGCGCTAGACGCTGCGTATTATCAATCAATAATGACACTTCTGCATAATTTCTTGCAGGCCGCGAAGATGCGCCTGCAAAAATTACATCTTCCATACCCCCGCCTCGCATTGCTTTGGGTCGATTTTCACCCATTACCCATCTCAATGCTTCCAAAAGATTAGATTTTCCACAACCATTTGGCCCAACCACACCGGTCAAACCATCTGCTATAATTAATTCTGTAGGATCAACAAAACTTTTGAAACCTGTTAATCTTAGCTTACTAAACTGCACAAAGATGCCCTTGATTCTTATTTAATTAATTCTCTATTTCCAGGCTGATGTGTCAACACAAAAACCCTTTATTTAGCGGTTATAACTGAGTTATCCACAATATATTGCATAATATATTTGCGCAATGAATAAACTATGGCGTGATAACTTACTGACTTGTCGGAATTACACTTGCTTAATCTTCGACTTAAAGGCACTAAGGAATTGCATGGTTCCCCACTGAAGTCGTACTAAACGACTGGGGATCAAATGGGAATGTAGATAAGGACTACCCAAATGGGGCCTAAAGCTGCAACCGCCCCCGCGACTGTATGCGGAAAGCGAAGTCCAAAGCCACTGGTTAAAACTGGGAAGGCGGGCGAAGCGATCTATCCGTGAGTCAGGAAACCAGCCTTGCAACGGCGTTATCGCCGACCACAATAACGGACGGGGTGTTCCGTGATGGTAAAGGCCATAGGCTCCATCGCATTCGCACCCCCAATACTTAATCTTTTGGGGACACAAATGAAAAAAATTATATCAAGCTTGACAGCACTTACTTTGGCCGGACCGGCTTATGCGCACCATCCATTAGCAGGCGCGCCAATGGAAACTTTTACACACGGCTTACTATCTGGAGTGGGTCATCCAATTTTAGGTTTTGACCATTTATTTTTTATAGCTTTAGTCGGTATATCTGCAGTATTTACAGGTCATCGTCTTTCAGCTCCATTAACTTTTATTGCTGCAATGTTGATTGGAACTTTATCATCATCTTTTGGCCTAGCTATTCCAGCCACGGAAAGCATGATTGTGATTTCATTAATTCTACTAGGCGGCATTGTTGCAACTGGTCGTAGCCTCTCAAATTTCAATACATTGTTTTTATTTGCAATTACTGGAATATTCCATGGCTCTGCATTTGGGGCATCTATTGCTGGACAAGAAATGTCAGTTGGAACTTTAGTACTTGTTGGTTATTTAATTGGACTTGGGGTTTCTCAATACTTAATTGCTATAGGTACCGGATTCTTAGCCACTAAATCCTGGAAAGCTACCAAAGCATCTGCAATTCCTACTCGTATTTCTGGTGCTTTTGTTGCTGGTATGGGTGTATTCCTTGCCCTTGAAGGCATTGAGGGAGCAGTCTTCAGTTCATTAGGTTTAAATTAATTACAGAAAATAATATTCTTAACGGCCGGGCTATGCTTGGCCGTTTAAATATAAAAAGGCACATTTAATAATGGTACAAAAAATTCCAGCTACTGTAGTCACAGGTTTTCTAGGTGCAGGCAAAACAACTTTAATACGTCACATCCTTCAGAACGCTCAAGGCAAGCGTATTGCACTTATAATAAATGAATTCGGTGATTTAGGCGTAGATGGAGATATTCTGAAAGGATGTGGTGACGATACTTGCACACCTGACGACATCATGGAGCTTTCAAATGGATGTATTTGCTGCACTGTAGCAGATGACTTTATTCCAACAATAAAATCTTTATTAGAGCGCGAGTACAAACCTGACCATATCGTCATTGAAACATCTGGATTGGCATTACCTCAACCATTAATTCGCGCATTTAATTGGCCTGAAATATCAACAAAAGTAACCGTAGACGGAGTTATCACTGTAATTGATGGAAAAGCTGTAAAAGAAGGTAGATTTGCTCATGATATAGATGCTGTAGATAATCAACGAAAATTAGATGATAATCTTGATCACGAAACACCACTATCAGAACTATATGAAGACCAAATTGCCTGTGCAGATATGATTATAGTTAACAAGGCTGATTTATTATCAAACAATGAAGCCGCAGAACTTACCCAAAAATTAAGTGAAAATAGTCGAGTAGGTGTACAGGTAATTAAATCTACAAAAGGAGCTTTACCAATTGATGTGCTTTTAGGACAAAATATTGCCGCTGAAAGTGACATGAAATCACGTCATGAATTGCATCATCATCACGAACATAATGAAAATGGTGATCATATACATCATGAGCATGACCACGATGACTTTGAGAGTTTCGTTTTGAATCTTGGGGATATAGTTCATGAAAAAATATTCATTGATAAAGTATCGTCAATAATAAAAGAGCATGACATTTTACGCCTTAAAGGCTTCATTGCTGTTAAAGGCAAACCAATGAGAATGACCATCCAAGCCGTTGGGCCGCGTATTGACACTTACTATGATCAACCATTTGGAAGTGAAATACGCGCAACTAAACTAGTTGTGATTGGGCAATCTGGTCTAGATCAAAATGCAATTAAATCAGCTCTCAGAGAATACCACTAAGCCGACAGAAAACACAATATAACAGGTAAATTTATGCATTTGTTATCAGCAACTCCCGGTCAAATCGATGATGGGTCAGAAGCTATTGATTTAGGTCAGACGCCTGCTGATATTATATATATTTCAGCTGCAGATACAGAATTAGCAGCACTTTCAGAAGCGCATTCTGATCTAAAGTATAATATTAGTTTACGGCTAGCAAATTTAACACACCTGTCACATCCTATGTCGGTTGACTTACATATAGATGATTGTGCTTCAAAATCAAAAATTGTTATTGCAAGAATTTTAGGTGGAACTGGGTATTGGAAGTATGGAATCGAACAATACGCAGCAAGATTAGGTGCACTTGGTATTAAATTTATAGCTCTTCCAGGCGATGATAAACCTGATGAGGAGCTTTGGAAATTTTCTACAGTTTCTAGAAAAGACTGGGAAACTTTATGGGCATACATGGTAGAAGGAGGCCTAGAAAATTCTCAAAACTTTTTACTATATATTGAATCCATCTTAAAAAATAGTGACATACCAGAGCCCGCAAAACCTCTATTAAAAGCTGGTCTTTATTGGCCTGCACTAGGCATAACAGATATGCAAGAAATCCAAAAAAAATGGTTTTTAAATGCAGGTGTTGTGCCAATTATATTCTATAGGGCCTTGGTACAGGGTGCTGGCTTACATCCAATAAATAGAATGATTAAAGCGATTCTTAAACGCGGATTGAATCCTATGCCAATTTTTGTTGCATCACTTAAGGATCCTTTATCAATAGCAACTATAGAAAGCTTGTTTAACACAACCCCTCCTGATGTTATTTTAAACTGCACTAGCTTTGCTGTAGGTTCTCCAGATCAAAATGTAGAAAAGTCTGGCGCCTACAACCCTTTAATTATTAAAGCAGCTCAACGCGCACCTGTGTTCCAAGTTGTATTATCAAGCTCTACTGAAGCAGTTTGGGAAGCTGGGTTAAATGGATTAAACGCGCGAGATATTGCAATGAATGTCGCTCTTCCAGAAGTTGATGGCAGAGTACTTACTCGGGCTATATCTTTTAAAGGAGAAGCTTTTTTTGATGAAAAAACTCAATGCCCAATTGGAAGTTATCGCGCTCGTGGTGATCGCATTGATTATGTGGCAGATTTAACTAAAAATTGGGTAAATCTTCGATGTACAAAAGCAAATACTAAAAAAGTATCATTTATTCTCGCAAATTATCCTAATAAAGACGGTCGATTAGCAAATGGAGTAGGTTTGGATACCCCTCAAGCCACAGTCGATATGATGAAATTGTTAAAAGATGAAGGGTATCATACTCAAGACTTGCCAAGTACATCAGACGAATTAATGAAAAAGATTATGAATGGGCCAACAAATTGGCTTACTGACCGCGCCATTAGATCTGGAGGTAAAATAATGCCTCATGAAGATTATTTAATTCATTATAAAAAACTGCCC
>Ga0247598_1000033_pt1 | contig 12367 bp, 13 predicted proteins | sample 70RmetaT_FD_186084 | JGI IMG/M metagenome (GOLD analysis project Ga0247598, IMG submission 186084) | Metatranscriptome of seawater microbial communities from Monterey Bay, California, United States - 70R (Metagenome Metatranscriptome) | ecosystem: Environmental > Aquatic > Marine > Coastal...
AGAACCTGAAAGGAGACTACTATGCCAGATAATCGTAAAGACAAAACTGGAGGTCGTAAGCCCGGGTCTGGTCGTCCTAAAGGTGCTAAAAATATTAACTCAATGGCCTCAGTACGTAAGCTTGAACAGCTTGGTTTTGATCCTATTGAACACATGGTTAAAAAGTATCGTGAAATACAAGTACAGCTAGATCATCTAGAGTCTGTTGGTAAACAAACCTCTGGAGCGTATGCCCAACTTACTTCTACACAAGGTCAGCTTATTAATAACTTGATGGCTTATGGTTACAAGAAAATCCCTGATAAACTCGAACAAGAGGTTACTGAAAAGAAACCTATCAGCATTCTACTCACTGATAAAAAGGAAAATAATAATGAGTGATCAGGAATCTTGGCACTTATCTAAGAGTGTACCCGTTACCTTTATTTTAGCTATTATACTACAAACCATTGCTTTAGTTTGGTATGTCTCTAGCTTAGATAGTAATGTTGAAACAAACACTCGGGAAATTGCTCGACATGAAGTACGGCTAATGCAGCTTGAAGAAACAACCCAACAACAAGCAGTCTTGCTAGGTCGTATTGATGAAAACATAAAATCAATCAGAGACGCTGTTGAGCTTATGATGAAAAGTCGTCAATAACTTTTATTTAACACACAAAGGAAAATAACTATGCCAATGGGTAAAGGAACTTACGGAAGTAAAGTTGGACGTCCACCTAAAAAGGGTGGCAAGAAAAAGCCAATGTCTATGAAAGCTAAAATGGCTAAGCTTAGAACTAAAAAGAAATAGCTATGGGCAGGACTAACCCAAGGCTCTGGGAAAAGGCCAAAGCCCGTGCAAAAGCTCGTATGGGTGGTAAACACTCTGCAAGAGCTATGCAACTAGCTGGCAAGATTTATCGAGACCTTGGTGGTGGCTATTCTGGTGGGAAAACTAAATCCCAGAAGTCTATGACTAAGTGGACTAAACAGAAGTGGCGTACTAAGTCTGGTAAGAACTCTGTGAGAGGTAAAGAAGCTACAGGTGAGCGTTACCTTCCCACTAAAGCTATTAATCGTATGTCTAAGAAACGTTATGCTGCCTCTACCGCTAAGAAGCGTAAAGATACCAAGGCAGGTAAACAGTATTCTAAGCAACCGAAAAGAAAGTCTTAAAAATGGTTAAGAAATATATCATCGGCAAGGCCACAAAGCGATTAATTAAACGTTTTTATAAAAAACCTAGGTCTGCTGCTCAAAAAAGAGCCTTGGCTAAGGCTGTTAAGGCTTCTGCAGCGGCTCGTAGAAAAGTTAATAATAACCTTGGCTCTATGGTCTCTTATAATAAGTCTAAGGCTAAAGCTTTAAAGACTCTTAATAAAAGGCAGTCAAAGAAACTTAGTAAACTTAATAAACGAATTTCTGATAACAACAAAGTTTTGAAGTCTATCAAGAAAAATACTAACACAGTATATCGAATTGAAAATGCTAAGGGTGAAGGCCCACTTATGGGGAAGAATCTTAAACACTACGCAGCAATGCCTCGTGGTACTAAGATGGGTTACAAAGTCGCTCCTGTTAGCGACTATAACCGAGGTCGCGCGGCTATGCTTAAGAGGCTTGCCCCAAAAGGTACTCCTTTTGAAGAGATTTCTTTTAAGAGAGGTGATAGGTTTGGGTTTGATTCTAAGAGCCAAGCTTTAAAATACTTCTCTAAAGAAGAGCAAAAATTTTTAAAGACTCGCGGGTTTAATCTTGTAGAAAAGAGAAACGTTAATATTGTTGGCCGTACAACTACACAGGTGTCTTTTAATACGCCTAAGGGCTTGTCTTCTGCACAAAAAGAGGCTGAAAGGCTTGCTAGGAAGTACAATAAGTTGACAAAAGGATTAAGGTAATGGCTAAAAGCCTAATAGTATAAGAATGATAGAGTTACATGATAAACAGTCAGAAGTTATTAGAGATTTATTTGTTGACAATACCTGTAGGTATTCAGTAGTCAACGCATCACGGGGCTTTGGAAAGTCTTACTTAGCTGCTACAGCGGCTATTATTGCTGTACAAGAGCTAATCAACCTCCCTGCAGAAGTCCCTAACAAGAACGTTGCCCTGATTGCTCCAACGTATAGTCAAGCGGTAGATATTTACTATCCTTTGATTGCTTGGCAACTAGGCATGGAAGACTTTGCTGATAAAGCCTCTAAGGCTGCTGGTCAGTTCTGGTTTCCAAATAACGTACAGCTAAAGCTCTGGTCTTATGAAGCCTCTCAGCGTATGCGGGGTACAGGTCAGTACTTTGTGGTAGCCGATGAGGTTACTTCTTGGAAGGGTGCTGGTATGAACCTCAAGGAGTCTTGGGAGTCTATCATTCAGCCTTGTGTGGCTACTCGTTGGTCCCCTATGAATGCTAAGAAGTTTAATGCTAACCCAGGCAAGGCCCTTATTATTAGTACCCCTAGTGGTTATGATTATTTTTATGAGATGTATAACAGGCAAGACTCTGACACAGACTGGAAGAGCTATACCTACACCTATCAGGACTCTCCCTTCCTTGATGAGGAAGAGATTGAGAGAGTAAAACTAACACTTGATCCTTTAAAGTTTGCCAGAGAGTACACAGCAAGTTTTGAAGACTCTGGTAATAACGTATTCTACACGTTTAACCGAAAGGATCATATTGACAAAGGTCTTCCTGACTTCGAAGCAGGAGAAGATGTCCATGTTGCTATTGACTTCAATGTCGGCATTATGGCTTCTGTTATCTTTGCTTTAAGAGGCAATCAAATTCATATTCTAGATGAAATGCAAGGACACCCAGATACGGAGACCTTAGCCAGAACTTTAGCAGAGAAATACAAAGGCCACAAGATTATTTCCTACCCTGACCCTAGCGGTCGTGCAAGGAAGTCTTCAGCTGCTGTAGGGACTACCGACTTTAGCATTTTACAAGGTAACGGTATTTCCACAAGAGCACACACGAAAGCTCCCCCAATCATTGATAGTGTAGCGGCTGTAAACAAAAAGTTTAAAAACGCTGCAGGGGATATTGACATGTATGTTCACCCTAAGTGTGTTAACACAATTAAATCAATAGAAAGAACTCAGTGGGTTGAAAGCAACCCTGATAGTGCCGTGATTGACAAGAAAGAAGGTGTAGAACACTGGACAGACGGTCTTCGCTATGCTGTTGAGTATCTTTTCCCAATCCGTTCAGGTACTAAACCTACCAATAGGGGTTTTGGGTTTTAACAAACAAATAAAAGGAATAAGGCTATGCCAACACCTAACAGAAAAATGAGTCTAAGAAACCGGGTTAGAACCGGGATTTCTCAAGGTAAATTTAAGTTTACTTCAGCTCGTCGCCTTGCACTTAAAAAGGCTCAAGAAGCGTCTGCAAGAGCGCGTAAAGGTATTAGAAACCGTTTTGCTAAAGCAGGTGGTAACACCGCAGCTCTAAGGGCGAAAACCAGAGTAACTCGCGCTGCAAGTTTAGCACGTTCAACTGCCCGTAGTGGGGCTGCTGTTGGTAAACGCCGTGCAAGCGGTGCAGCCACTAGAGCAAGAAGTGCAGTTACTAAAGCAAGAGCAAACTCCGCTCGCAGAGCGTCTAATGCTGGTCGTAAGCCAATGAGCTTGCGCAATCGCGCCCGTACTCAAGCCTCCATGGCAAGTAACCGAGCACGCTCAACGGTTAGACGCGCAAGCAATACGGCTCGTACTCAAGCTTCTAGAGCACGTTCTTCAGTGTTAATTAACGAAAGTAGGATTCCATCTAGACTTCCACGTCCAAAGAAAACTATTGTTAGACGCGCAAAACGAGCTGCTAAAAGAGTAAGATCGACTGCTAATAGTACTTACAATCGTATCAGAAATAACAGAAGTCAAGCGTCTCGTAGCAGAACCCGTATTCGTAGAAACATGAATTTGTAAGGGGGTGTCTTATGGCCGTTTCTTTTATTTCAAAAAGGGCTTTTAAGCGTTTTACGAAAAGACTTACTGCTAAACAGTTAGCTGCTTCTCGTCGCAACATTAAAAAAGCTATTGCTGCAAGAGCGCGCCGAACTGGAGCTTCCGTTGTTAAAACAGCTAAAAACCCAGTTGGGTCTTATGTTAGCTCGGTAAGCAGACGTACTACTAAGCGTCGGACAAAAGCTCTTTCCAGAACCTCTGCTAAGCTTAGACAGTTGAAAGCTGCAAATCCAAAGCTTTCTTCTAGACTCCAAACAGCAACTCGAGAAGCAAGAATTGCATCGGGCGCTAAGGCATCTAAACAATATGATTTTGATGTTTTAAACAAAATTTATCAGTCTAATCAAGCTGCTCTTGATAAAAGGGGTAATAAGGGTATTTTAGGCTATGTAAGAGCAAGAAATACTCGTAAATCACTTAAGAAAGCTAACGAAGCAAGAGCTGCTCTTAGAGTGGCTGCTTCTCAAGAAGCTTCTACAAGACGTTCTCAGAAAATTGCGGATCGACTCGTAGCATTAAATGAAAAACAAACCAGTAGTTTAACTAACAGTTACACAAGGCTCTCTAAAGGTAATACTTTAGGTGGCTACAGTGGGACAGTGGCGCGAGATACCGCTACCGTTTCTGCTATTACTGCTGCGGGTTATGCTGGCTATCGTCAGTCAGAAAAGAAAAATAAATAAATTATTATTTAAAGTTTTAAGAAATAGTGCTGAAAATAAAAAACCCCTTAACATGCCCAACCGAGGTTCGGCAGGAGGAAACAATGGCACGAACTAAAATTAATTCTAAGTCAAAAGACTTAATCAGTGATAACGGTTCGGTGTTAGTCTCTATGGTTGAAGGTGAACAAATCCACATGGGTATCACTCTTAACTGGCTAACTAACTTATCCGACTACACTTTAACAGCCAAGATTGTGGAAGCAGACAGCTCCAGTCTTGACTACACAAAAGAAGAACTCCCCACTTTAGAGCAATCTGGTGGTGAGGTAACTACCCTAACTATTCTAGACAGTGATCCTACGGATAACCAATTCAATATTGTTCTTCCCGAAGGGCTTATTGATAACTGGGTTACGCAACCTACCCCTGAGAAGCCTACTTATGGTTGGATAGGGTTAGAAGTTAGAGACAGCGGTACAGGTTCTGCACAACAAGTTTGGAAACCTATGCGTGGACTTGTTGAGGTGCTGTATAGCCCCTCGGAGGCCGTGTAATGTCTTATACCACAACTGTTTCTAATAATAACGTTACTATTTCTGTTTCTAATACAGACCATAGTGTTTCGTTATCTAGAACAGGAGGTCAAGGGGCTAAGGGTGACTCAGTAAGTCGTGTTTACTTTGATGTAGACAAAAACTTACTGGTTGAAATTGTAAACTCTTCAGGAGACGTTGTAGAAACAATTAATGCAGGTTCTATGAAAGAACGCATTGATTTGATTGACCTTCTCGATGTTGACTACAGCTCTATTGCAGATAATGACTTTATTATCTATGAAGCTGCTACTCAAAAGTTTACTACCCACACCTTTACCACTTCTTCTGTTTCAGATATTGATAACACAAATAAAACAGATGGTGCTTTGCTTGTTTACAATGGAACAACAAACAAGTATACAGCAACAACAGAAATAGAAAACCCTAATACCTTTATCCTTGGAGGATCCTTCTAATGGCAACTAAAATTATTCTTAAAAAGTCGAGTACTGTCGGCGCAATTCCCCTTAGTACTGACCTAGAGCTTGGCGAGGTAGCCCTTAACCTTGCTGACCGTAAACTTTATACAAAAGATAACTCAAACAACTTTGTTCAAGTAGGACACCCCTATGTTGGTACAACTGCTCCCACAAGCCCTGCCGAAGGTGATTTGTGGTATGATAGCGCTAACGATGCGTTGATGGCTTACGATGGTACTGCTTCGCAGTCCTCTGGTTATCAAAACTTTTCAGAGCTAGAAGATGTAACCATCACTAATGTAGCTGCTGGTGAGATCATTAAGTGGGACGGTTCTGCTTTTGTTAATAACACTCTTGCAGAAGCTAACATTCAAGCTGCTTCTAACACCACTGCAGACGCTCGTTCGGCAATTTCGGTAACAGACGCAGGCGGCGATGGCTCCCTGTCTTACAACAGCTCCACAGGTGTAGTTACTTATACTGGACCATCTGCTGCGGAAACCCGTGCGCACTTTACTGGTGGTACTGGTATTGACTTAACAGCTGGTGATATCTCGGTTGACTTCTCTGAGTTTGATACTTCAGACTTGGTTGAAGGCACTAACCTGTTTTACACTGATGCTCGCTTTGATTCTAGACTAGCAACTAAAGATACTGATGATCTTGCCGAAGGTACAAACCTTTACTACACAAACGAACGTGTAGATGATCGTGTAGGTTCTTTGATTGTTGGTGGTACAAACATTACTGCTACTTATGACGACACAGCAGGTACCTTAACGATTGATCAAGACGCTACTGGCGGACTTAACCTGTCGAACAACGACACAGACGATTTGTCTGAAGGTAGCACAAATCTTTACTACACTACCGCTCGTGCTCGTGGTGCAGTCTCTGCAAGTGACGCTGGCGGTGACGGTAGCTTTACTTATAATAACGCAACAGGTACCTTTACCTACACTGGCCCCTCGGCAGCTGAAACTCGTGCTCACTTTACAGGTGGTACAGGTGTCACGATTACAAACGGTTCGGTAGCTATTGGTCAAGCAGTAGAAACTACTAGTGACGTAACCTTTAATAAGGTAACTACAAGCACTATTGAAGGTGGCTCGGTCATCACAATTGATCCTGCAGGTATTGGTGACAATACTGGTGAAGTCATTATTGCTGGTGATTTAACAGTACAAGGTACTACTACCTCAGTTAACTCTAATGAAGTTAACATTGGTGACTCTGTTATTCTGCTTAACGCAGATGAAGCAGGAGTGCCTTCTCAAAACGGTGGTATTGAAATTGAGCGTGGTACTAGCGCTAATGTTTCTTTTGTTTGGAATGAGGCGGATGACGCTTGGGACTTAAACAACGAAACACTTCAAAACGTTACCATTGATGGCGGTACTTACTAATACCTGACGTTAAAGAAGAAGGGGGTGGCTTCCATAGTCACCTCTTACCCTACTCTATAGTAAACAAAGGATATCCCTATGGCAACTAAAATTATTCCAAAGAAGTCCTCTACTCTTAGTAAAATACCTTTGAGTACTGACTTAGAAGTTGGTGAACTAGCAATTAACCTTGCTGACCAAAAGATTTATACTAAAAATAGTTCTAATACTGTTATTGAACTTGGTGGTTCTTCTGGGGGTTTGAATGATGTAGTTGATGATACTACTCCCACACTAGGTGGAAACCTAGATGCTGCTGGTAATGATATTAATGATGTAAATAGTATTACAACAGACTCTATTCAGCTACTTGGTGGGACTGGTACTCAAGGTACTCTTACGTGGAACTCTGATGAAGAGACCTTGGACTTAGTTTCTGATGGTACTACACTTCAGCTGGGTCAAGAACTTTTTTGGAATGTTAAAAACCAAACAGGCTCTACAATCCCTAACGGCACCCCTGTTATGGCAACAGGTACAGTTGGTTCTTCTGGTAGAATCACTGTAGCTCCTATGAACGGAACGTCAGACAGTAACACCCCTTACTTTCTAGGTATTACAACAGAAGAAATTCTTGATGGTGCTGATGGTAAAGTAACACACTTTGGTAAAGTTCGAGACTTAGATACCTCTGGTTATACTGAAGGGACTGTTCTTTATGTTTCCCCTACTGTAGTAGGTGCTTTAACCACAACAGAACCCTCTGCTGGACAAGTAAAACTACCTATTGCTTTTGTTATTACCTCTCATGCAAACAACGGTGTTATTGCTGTACGTGTTAAAAACATTAACGTAAATGCTTTTCAACCCTATGATTCTGACACTGTGGTTGATGCTAACTATGTTCATACAGATAATAACTACACTACTACTGAAAAGAATAAACTAGCAGGTATTGAGGCTGGTGCTACTGGTGATCAAACTGCTGCAGAGATTAGAACTCTAGTAGAAGCAGCAACAGATAGCAACGTCTTTACTGACGCTGATCATAGTAAACTAAACGGCATTGAAGCTGGTGCAAATGTTACTGACACAGCCAATGTTACTGCTGCAGGTGCTTTGATGGACAGTGAGGTAACAAACCTTGCTCAAGTAAAAGCCTTTGATAGCGCTGACTATGCTACCGCTGCACAAGGTACTCTTGCAGATAGCGCTTTACAAGCTGGTGATAACATTTCAGAGCTTACTAATGATGCTGGCTATGTAACAACAGATACAACCTATACTGCTGGTACTGGGCTTACTCTTGTTGGTACTGAGTTTAGGAACGCCGCCCCTGATCAAACAGTCGGGATTACTGGTGGAGCTAACGTAACAGTTACAGGAACGTATCCTAACTTTACTATTGCCTCTACAGACACTAACACTCAGTTGTCTGATAAACAGGTTCAAGACATTGTTGGTGCAATGTTTACTGGAAATACTGAAAGTGGTATTAGCGTAGTCTACCAAGACACTGATGGTACTATTGACTTAAACGTTAATGATCCAACAATCACGTTGTCAGGTGATGTTAGTGGTTCGGCCACGATGACTAACCTCGGTAGTGTTAACATTTCTGTTACTATCGCTGATGACAGCCATAACCATACTATTGCTAATATTGACGGGCTGCAAACAGCGCTTAATAGTAAGGTTGATGACTCTCAAGTCTTAACTAATGTACCTGCAGGTGCAGTATTTACATATACTGTTTATACTCACCCTACCTCGCACCCTGCATCAATTATAACTACAACTGATGAGTTTACTTACAGTAATAGTTCAAACGTTCAAGATGTTTTGGATGATCTTGATCAAGCGATTGCTAATGTAAACGCAAAAGACCCTGTTCTTACGCTTACAGGAGACGCTACAGGTTCAGCAACCTTTACTAACCTTGGCAATGCTACACTTAATGTTAGTATTGCGGATGATAGCCATAACCACACCATTGCTAATATTGACGGACTACAAACAGCGCTTGATGGTAAAACCACCGAGTCTTATGTTAACACGCAGATTGCTAACTTAGTAGATACTGCTCCCGCTACTATGGATACTCTGAATGAACTAGCCGCGGCTCTAGGTGATGATCCTAACTTCGCTACTACTGTAAGTTCACAAATTGGTGCTAAGCTAGACTCCTCGGCTTATACAGCTTCAGATGTTTTAACAAAAGTGAAAACTGTTGATGGTTCTGGCTCAGGTCTTGATGCTGACTTGCTGGATGGTCAACACGGTGCTTACTACCTCGACTACACCAACTTCCTGAACACCCCTACGATCTACACAGATGCAGCCGTAGACACTCACCTGAACACTGGCACGGCTTCGTCTGGCGAGGTTCTGTCGTGGACTGGCTCTGACTATGATTGGGTTGCTGTAAGCGGTGGTGCTACTGACATTGATGGGCTGTCGGACGCTGCTGCAAGTTCAAGCAGTATTGCACTTGGCTCTGGGGCAGATTTCGGAGCGGGTTCTGGTTCGGTAGCTATTGGGGTTAATGCAAAAGCAACTAGAAGCGGAAGCGTTGCCATTGGTGAATATGCTATGGCCGCACAGACTTCTACGGATGGTGTTGCAATCGGTAACAGTGCCGCACGGAATGGTGTCACTGGCAGCACAGGCGGTTCTCGTGTTGTCGCAGTAGGTACTTACGCTGCTAGAAACAACAATGGTTCTGATAACGTAGCCGTAGGTTATTATTCCCTTATGGGAGACTTTACCTCTAAGCTGACGGGTGGATACAACATTGGTATTGGTCGTCAAACAGGCTACGATCTTACATCAGGTTCTTACAACTTCCTCGGCGGTTATTTTGCAGGCACCAACCTTACTACGGGTTCTTACAACGTAGCAATCGGGCAAGGCACTTTAGGTTCTGCTACTACAGGCGCTAATAATACAGCTATAGGGCAAGGCGCTCTTGGGAATGCTACCACATCCACCAGCAACATCGCCATTGGTGAAGATGCTATGGGTTCAGGGGTAATTACTGGTGGGAACAATACAGCTATCGGGAAACAGGCTGGAAACGATGCAACCTCTGCTTTAGGTAATGTGTTGATCGGCACTGGCGCTGGGGATGACATTACCACGGGGGCTTACAACGTAGCTATCGGCCAAGATGCGCTTGGCTTTATTGCCACAACGACTACGGATAGCATTGCCATTGGTCGAGAAGCATTACGAACTGGGCCAAACCAAGCCATTGCGTTGGGGTATTATGCAGGTCGAGGCTCCTCAACGACTAGAGGCGTTACAATCGGTCACGAGGCTGGAAGCACAGGCGCTGGTGGTGGCGTAAAAGTTGGTTACAGAGCAGGAAGAAATACGCCATCTGGTGACAACACTGTTGCCATTGGCTACGAGGCTCTTTCTAATACTAGCTTGTCTGGCGTCAATAACACTGCGATAGGCTATCAAGCTGGCGACAGCATTACTACAGGCGCTAATAATATAATCATTGGGTCTACGGCAGACGCATCCTCCCCCACAGTATCCAACGAGATTACTCTTGGGAATAGCAGCCTCACCCGCTTCCGTATTCCGGGTATCCAGTCAGGTGCGTCGGATGGGGACGTTCTGACATATGACGCCACGAACGGCATTATGTCGCTTGAGACACCTGCTGCTGGTGCCACTGACATTGATGGCCTGTCGGATGGTTATGCAGCCGGTGGCTCTGTTGGGCTTGGTTCAGGTGCTTTGGCTAATGATGATGGAACGAGTAATGGCAACACTGCTGTTGGAGCTGTCTCCGGCTACTCTATCACCAATCAAAAGTACTCAACTTTTGTTGGTTATGGCGCAGGATATTACTCTCTTGGCAGTGGTGTCTCCGCCGTAGGCTATCTAGCTGGTATGAATATAACTGATGGCGTAAACTCTACCGCTCTGGGAAGGGAAGCACTTAAAGGTAATTCTACAGCAAACTTGACAGGGCAAAATAACGTAGGCGTAGGGTATAAAGCGGGCGCTGGTCTTTCGACAGGTTATCAAAACACGTTGATTGGGCCTTTTTCCGGTCAGGCTCTCACCACAGGCTCCAACAACGTAGTTATCGGTAGTAGCGCTGGCGACACGATGTCCACTGGCGGGAATAATATTGTTCTTGGTAGCGGTTCTGACCCCTCCTCCGCCACAGTCTCCAACGAGATCACGCTGGGTAACTCAAGCATTACTAAGCTAAGAGTACCAGGGTTATCTGTAGAGATGACCAGTAAGACTATTAGTTTAAACAACTGGGATATTACTGAAGACGCTAGCGGTAACTTGTTGTTTTCTAAGAGCGGCGTAAACAAAATGAAGCTAGATGCTAACGGAAACCTACAAGTAGTAGGTGACGTTGAGTCTAATGCAACTCTATAATAATAGGAAAATAATATGGAAGACGAATTGACACCAGAACGCATTGCTAAACACTACAGTGCGTGTTTAGACAGTGTTTTTGTTATTAATGACGCAATTGCAAACCCTGAAAAGTATTCAGGAGATGATACTTTAATTCAACGTAACGTACAACACCTTGAAGGTATGCGTTCAGCTGACTTTTGGACTACAGAAGACTTTACAGAAATTGATGCTGCAATTGCTGCGGGTAATGCAATCAGCTAGAAAATAAATAACTTACTTACTTATTAGGCGTCCCTTTACAGGGGCGTCTTGCCTAGTTTTTAAGAAAGGAAACGAAAATGGCAATCAAGGTAAATAATAATACGGTTATTGATAATAACCAAAATATATTAAATGTAGGCACAGTAACGGCTACTTCTTTTTCAGGAGATTGTTCTAATTTAACAGGTATTGTAACTTCTACCACCCCTAGTATTTCTAGCGTCGTAGGGGATATTTACGAAGGTATTGCTTCTGAGTTAGTTGTTACCGCTACAAACATGACGAACTCCGGTTATGTTGTATTTTCCGTAGGAGGCTCAGAGGTTAGCCGTACTGAGCTAGAACTGTTTAACTCTAGCGGTGTTGCTACTATCAACGTTCCTACTAACATTTATAATTCTTACAGCTCTGGGACAGTCTTTTCAGTTACTATTGAAAATCTGTACGAAACAGCTTCTTCTAACGCTGTGTCAAAAACAATGGGAGCTTTGCCCTCCGGCGGATCAATTACAGAGTACGATGGTTACAGAGTTCACACTTTTACTTCTTCTAGTACTTTTAGCGTTGGAAGCTACGTTGGCAACATTGAGTACTTAATTGTAGCTGGCGGTGCTGGCGGCGGTTATCGCCAATCCCGAGGCGGGGGTAATGGCGGTGCAGGAGGCCTTAGGTCTTCTATTGCTGGGTTTAAC
>Ga0247598_1000034_pt1 | contig 12073 bp, 2 predicted proteins | sample 70RmetaT_FD_186084 | JGI IMG/M metagenome (GOLD analysis project Ga0247598, IMG submission 186084) | Metatranscriptome of seawater microbial communities from Monterey Bay, California, United States - 70R (Metagenome Metatranscriptome) | ecosystem: Environmental > Aquatic > Marine > Coastal...
CCAATATCAGGCCTGGTTCAAGACCCTTTTATTGCAAGGGCAACTGCTCCAGTCGGTCTTTCGGAGTCTCACGATGTCACAAGCACTTTCTCGCTCTCACTGACTCTGATTCGCTGTCACAAGTTCACAGAGATGGTCCGCCTGGAAGAGCACGTGTCCCTGCTTGCAATTCAGGCACTGCGTTCGCAGAAGTTGGTGTTGGCTCAGCTGACAGGGTGCTCACAGGAGCAGCTTTTGACGCATCTGCAACAACTCAAGGCACAACACTGGGAGAGATGCATTGCCGTCCACTGGCACCCGGTTCTCAACCGTTTTGATGACATCATGGCAGCATATGCTGATCCCCAGAGGCGTGCAGCTCCAGATGCTCCCAGTGGTGAACTAGTTTGTGAAATTTTGCGAGTGCTACATGACGTGCTGTTCCAGTACCCTGAGCTGAGAGCTGCTTTTGCATCGGGCGATCGACTTTGGGAGCTCCTGGACTGCACGAGTCTCCCTGTGATCCTTGGAGCGTTGCACTGCTTGTCGGTGTGCTCACCTGTGCGACAGTTGCGCGTTTCTGTTCGTGCTGCTGCCGAGCGCCGCCTCGAAGCTCTTGCTGAAGGTGTCAGCTGGCCATCGGGTCTTCGTGCGGCGTGTCTGCAAGACTGCCCTGCGAACGACTTCATATACGAGGTCCCGCGTGTGAACCGGGATGCTCCAGGTCTCACCACTCTTTCCGTGCCTTCTGCCACGTGTCATAGTAACGACCCGGAAGCCATAATGCGTGACCTCCTTGAAAGTCACTCCATCCCAGAGGCATATCACTCGGCCTTGCGCCTGCAGCTGTGCATGTGGTGTCACTCGCGCACACTGGAAGGACGAAGGGAAGTCATTGCTATACCTTTGTACGCAATGTGCAATGCTGTGAGGCATCTGGGTCCAGGCTTCCTGCATCAGCATCTGCAGAAACGGCCAAGCCTTTTTGCTGAGCTTTGTGACCTCCTTCAGAGTGTTCAGTTTATTGGTCATGAAGTGGGAATTGCCACACTGAGAGCAGTAGGCGCTGTTTTGGATTCTAAGTACGGTCAGAACCGCGCTGAAATGACTCAGTTGTCTCAGATGTTGGGCCTTTCTGTACCACATGGCATAGTGGCTTGCGCTCTGCGGGGCCTTCTTGGGCATAACCCACCTGTTGAACAGCTTGAGCAGCACTACAGGATTCTTCTTGCAGCGCTCGATTTGTTCAGAATTACAACAGCATCAAATCATCAAACCATCGTGCAACTGGGGCACGCGGGCATGATATTAGCGATGTTGGAACTGATGCAAAAAACAGATGTTCAGTCTCTGCCTACAGTTGCAGCCATGCTTAAATGTCTTGAGCTCGCTGCAGAAGTTTCAGGTGCAACTGCCTTAGTCTTGTTTCGTGAATTTCGTGGTCTCCAGGCTTTCTCACAAAGACTTCACCAGGAGGTTGACCTCCTGATGGCCTTGGACTTCCATGGTGATGTGCATGACCTGCCACCTCCTGCGGAAACAGCGAGTGAAGCAGAGCGTGTTCAATATTGGAAGCTCCTTGAGGAAGTAACTGCACGAAGGAGGCTCTGTCGGCAGCTCCTGAAAAACATACAAGTGGCTCTTCAGTGCTCTGAAGTTGTTCAAGCTGGCCTGGCCAATGTATTCCAAGGTCCGCTGATGGATGTCTTGAAGAAAGCCCTGCAAGAACCAGAAAAAGTTGGACTTTGCCTTTTCGGTACTGCAATCGATATCGTCTCCAATCTGATTCAGGATGAGCCTTCACGAGTACCACAGATGATAGAGTCAGGAGTTTTGCCTGGCATTGTGGGAGCACTTAGTAAAGATACTATGCGGAGTGTTGAGTGCTTATCGTTCGTCCCCAGTGTCTTGGCTTCCATTTCCTTGCATGCTGTGGGTGAAGATTTCATCCTCAAAGCATCATCTCAGCCTATCAAGTTGCTTGTCGACCTCCTCATTGATCCATCCTATGCTTCTCTGCTGCATTCGCAGCAAGAACTCACACAGATCATGAGCACACACGTGGATAAGATTCTCCGCAACAGACCTGCTGGATCCACGAAGCTAATTGAACATGTTGTGGATTGTATTTTGCATGCTATGAAAACCGTTTTGGAAGAGGCAACGGCTTACCCTCCATGGAGCCCGACTGAACCTGTGGATAGCACACACTTCTTGGTTGATCGTTTGGCAGTCTTTGGTCGCTTTTGCTTGTTGGTACTTAGCACAAATGAGCAGACATTGTCAGTGTTCATAGAGAAGCAAGGTCTTAGCATGATTCAGAAGCTCCATGAGCTGCAGTGTTTGCCATACCACCTCTGTTCACTGGAAGGGCAGCAGCATCCGCTGTATTGCCTGTTCAACCTCCAATCAGCTGGACAAGCTGGAAATGCAGCTGTGCTGAGCGTGCTCCAGAGTATGCTAAAGTCTCATCAAGAGTCACTGAAGGCATTCATGCGGGAACACTTGCAGTCCGCTGATGATCCCTACAAGGTCCTCGCAAGCATTGAACCTTCAAAGGTCCATGGCTTCCTGAGGTCTCTAAGTGGTGTCACTGCAGTCTGGGAAGGTCTCCTTGCGATGTGCAGAGAAGGAACAGCAGTACATGTTCTAGAGGCTTTGCAAGAGCCTGTCGTGGCAGCAGGGGAGATCGCACCAATTCTGCTTGTCCTTGCGGCCTGGAGGCCAAAGGAAAAGGATTCCAAAACAACTCATATAGTGACCTACACTGAGCTTTCTCGCAGCGTATTTACAGAAAAAAAGGAGAAGCCAGCAGACAAGGCGGATATGGAAGTAGATGGCGGTTCAGGGTCTGCTGCTGCTATGGAAGTTGATGGAGAGACGGATGCTCAAACAAGGGCAATGTTGCATGCCGCGAAACAATGCGTTGGCCAGTCAGCACACGTGATTCGACAATTCCTTGTCATCACTTCAAAACAACTCAATGGCAGAACACGAGCTCGCGAGTTGGCGCCTGGTGTATGCGTGCTTGCATGGAAACTTGCAAATGCAACAAAAGAGATTGTCTCAATAGATCGTCCTTCAGACTTGACTGTTGCGCTACGGTGGGTGGGCGATGTTTTTGATCTCTTGTTGAAGGTCCATGAGGAGCAGAGCAAGGTTGCTGTGAGGCCGTTGTCTGTCTGCGCTTTCTACCAGGCAAATGGTTTTGGCGTGCTCGCACCACTCGTGAAGTTTGCTTCTGAGCACCTTGATATGGAGCCTGGACCACCTGCACTCTGCAGCGGATTTACTTACCTTGAAAAGGTGACTTCATACAAGCGCTTTACAAATGCACCCCAAGCAGCTGCTCTCAAAGAGGAGGATGGCTTGATTCCCAAAGATCCACTCTGCCGCTCAGTTCAGACAGAGGCGTTGAAGTGCATATTGCCTGTGTGGCGAGCCGGAGATTTCTCCAAATTCCCGGAAGGCTCAGGACCATCCTTGATGAAAGTCTGGCTGCACACTTTGGACGGTCCCCACGATATGCCCGCCAGGCCTGCGCAGCGTCAAGTTGCCACTGAGGGTGGTGCAGCAGCGCCACCAGTCGGTTCACAGGCAACAGCACAATCCGGCGAGTGGGGAGCAACACCACCGACTGCCACAGACGACGCTGCAAGTCAGAGCCTGATCACCACCCTGGTGGACATGGGGTTCACGCAGGCACAGGTGGAACGTGGCATCCAGCACTTGCGGCCTTCTGGTACCATGGATCTCGCGGCACTCATTATGTGGATGGTGTCCAATCCCGAGTCTGGTGAGGAAGGTGCTGCCTCGTCCGCCACCACAGCAGCAAATGCAACGCCAAATGCAACACCAAATGCAAGCGGTCCTCCAGCTGGTGTCGATCCAAATGCAGTTTCTGATTCGTCAGCTCCTACGGGAGCTGCTACTGCTGCTACGACTCCTCCTGCTCCTGCGACTACTCAGTCTACTCCAGCTACAGGTTCTTCATCTGACGCTGCTCAACGCAATACTGCAGCAACTACTCGAGGGCAGTCTGCTGATGCTACAAAGCTTAAGGCCGTCACCAAGGAGCAGTTTCAAGGATGGGTTGCAGACATGCTGCAGGATTTACTGTCCAGAACCCTGGCCTTTGGAAGGCATGCACCAAATTCGGTATCAGTTGTGGCTGAAGCTATGGCATTTTTTGTCGCTTTGTCAACCCCTCTTTGGGATCGTGACGATGGAAAGCCAAGGCGAAGTGGGCCAGAAGAAAATGCAGAAGTTGTGGTCAAAGCTTGCTTAGCAGAATTCGGAGAAGGCACACTCTTGCCCCCTCCAGATGCCCTGGCATGTGTAACACAAGTCTTGGCCAATTTGCTGCACAGACGACCACAAGTCGCAGGAGCCTTTGGCGATGCAGGAATGGCAGAATTGTTGGAAAAATTGCACAGATGGTCGCTTATGAGCATTGACTTCTGTGTTGTTCCCTTTGCGCGTGGGTATCGCACTATTTGCTCTGGCACTGCTGCACCCGCCCCTCCGGGAGTGGGTGAACCACTGCTTGCACAACCGCCATGGCTGACGCCTGTTGTTGTTTGTGCGCATCAATTGCTTCTCCTTTCCGACCTGGTGAAGTTGCGAGAAACAAAGCAGGTTCTGAGCTCGGAAATCCAGAAAAACTGGGTCGCAGGAGTGCTTTGTATAGTGTACGCATTCCCAGGGATGGATTCTGGACTTGCACTGGCATGCCTTCAAGTTCTTATGCGGCTCTGCTCGACAGCATTAGGTGCCAAAGCATTTCTGGAGCATCAACCTAGATTGTTTTTAGACGAGTCTGGATCAAGCTTAAAAGCACCAACAGAAAGCGCTGGAGGGTTGCTGATGCTCCTGCGTTGGGCACGACAAGCACAGTTTTCAGGAATGCTGCAAATGTTGGCGGATTTTGTGTTGCTGCTGTTGGAAGACGGAGCTGCTCTTCAACAGCGCATGGAGACTGACATCCTCGCATTGTTCACACCACAAAGCCGTGTGATGCCTGCTCGTGAGATCTCACGGCAACTCTTCAGTCTCCTCAGCCGGAATCCTGAGCTTTTTGAGGATGCACTGAAGGCAGTTACCCAGCGTACACATGATTCGAGCCCAGAGCAACTTTTGCTGGAACCAATTCCAGAAAGCGATAGACCTCAGCGTCCAAAAAGGGGCTCAATCACAATATCATCATCTCCTTTGCTTGTGTTGCAGACACTGGTGTCTGAAGTATGCCTAAGCCTTGAGATCCAACATCACACATCATTCCACAAAATTCACCAAGCAACTCCCAAAGACGACAAAGATGCCAAGACGCCTGCAAAGCTCGACCGCCTACCTCCAGTGTTCCCTCTTGCACTGGGTCCTGATTCACTCCTGTATATCCTGGACTCTATTCTCACCCGAGTGCCTGGACTTAGCGCTCTGTTGTTAAAGCCATTGCAGACACCTCGCTCGCAAAGCTGCATTCAAGGATCCACTGACAATTTCCTTATGGTCGATGACTCAGCTGTGGTTCCACAAAAGAGCATGCTGCTGGTTTTAACTCGACATTTACTTCCCCGCTTTTCTCGCTTAACTGAACTCTGGCTATCTCAAGTTGAGCTGCTCACCTCTGCACATAAGGCTGCACTTGAGCAAGCTGGTGCTGTGAACCCAATGCAGCGTTGCTTACCACACCTCAGCTCTTGTCTTTGTTCAGCTGTAAAGCATGCAAGTGAGCCCAGACGATGCTTGGCCAGTGAAGCCATTCTGGCACTAAAGTCGCTTGCAGATGGGCCTCCAGCTTTGAACGGTGCCCCTGAGAGAGGGTCTTACAGTGCACAAGTTGCTGCTGTGGCAGCTCTCGTTGCTCGCCTGTTAAGTGCAGCAGCAGCTGCTGACCGAAAGGATGACAAAGAGAATGCACCAGAAAACGCCAACCAGGACACGCCTCGACAGGGTGAGAGTCGGCCTGGCACTGGAGACAAATCTCGACCTGGAAGCACAGAGCCCGGTGCTCTTGTCAAAAAGACCAAAAGCAAGAAAGATGCTGGCTTTTTCAGTGGCCCCGGGGAGACCACGGCTCTACGAGATTCCCTGGTATCAATTCTTTCCCACATTGACTTGTACCGTGCGGATTCAGCAGTCGTGGCTACTACAGTTGTAAAGTGCTTAGAGTTTCTATCTCGCCGAGAGTCTAAGAAGGAAGGTTCTCAGGGACAGATGCAAGATGGAGGGCCATCCATGCTGATTGCGGATGATCCCATGGACACGGAAGACCCAAGATTTGGAAATGTTGCCTTTCAAGCTGGGGAATACGAGGATGGTGAGAATGAAGAGCAAGACGACGAGGAGGAGGAGGAGGAAGATGATGAGGATATGGGGGATGACGGTGATGAGGGACTGGAAGAAGGCACAGGACTGGACGCCATGGATGTAAGGGCTGAAGAGCGACACCACCACGAGGAGGACGATGTAGGAGATGATGATGACGAAGAGTATGATGAGGATATGGATGATGACGACTATGATGGAAACGTGGGTGATGACATTGATGGAGATTTCCATGCACACAGCAACTTGGCCACAATTCTTAATGATGCAATCCACATGATAGACCAAGAGGGCTTGAACCCAGACAACTTCATCCGTGTCAACGTTGATCTCGGTGAGGCTGGCGTCCTCCATGGGATTAGCCGCGCTGACCAGTTTCAGCAGATCAGGCGTGGTGCTCGTGCCACTGGTGGAAATGGAGGTTGGAGTGAGCCTGGGGACCTCGATGTCCCATCAGACCATCCACTGTTAAGACGCGAACAACATCAGCAAAATCAGGGTCACCAAGAGGTCAATTTCCTGCAATGGATCCAAGCACCAGGGAATATTCGACAGATATTTAGTGGACCTGAGGTCCCTCGTGGACATCATGGCAATCGAGGGAATCAACCTGTTGTGGAGGGCTTTGACGCTACATTCACAGAGCTGTCCAACCGACTTCGTGAGAGTGTACGTGTTGCTGCAACACCGCAGGCAGCTAGTAGCAGTACAGCGCCAGCTGGTGGCAGTGATACCACTCCAGCGAGCACATCAGCACCCGCAGCTGAAGCTCCACAATCTGACAGAGGTGCTGGAGCACTGGCTGCTCAACCGCAGACCCAGCAATCCCCTGAGCCACAGAGCGACGGCACAGCTGTTAGGCCCGATTCGCAAGTTGGCGCTGATACGGTATCTGCTGCGGTGGCTTCCGCCCCTAGTGCTGCTACAGCTGGAATGGAAGCTCAGAATGACACGAGTTCAAGTGTGGCAGCTCCAACACCTGCAGGAGACGCTAGCCCTGCAGTCCCAGCGCCGACAGAAGATGGACCTCCAGCAGAAAGTGACGCTGCAATGCCACCAAGCGTGGAGGTTCAGCAGGACTCAACCCCGGTCCAAGAAGGAGCAGCAGCAGCATCAGCAGCAGCACCACCACCAGAAACAGGCATGCCCGATCCGGCTGCAGACCTGAACATTGCTGAGTTGGCGCGGTTAGCTTCTCGCTTGGGTTGCACACAAACTGAAATCCTACAGGCTGCAGAAATTGACCCGTCTTTTGTTGGCGAGCTCCCTGAGGACATGCGTGCTGCAGTTGTGATGTCAACTGTGTCTCAGGTGAATTTGGACCATTTGAGACGACCTGCTCCAAATGCGGCAACTACTCAAGCTGCGGGTCAGTCAGGTGGAGAAGCAGATGCTGGTCCTGCTGGTGATATTGACGCTGCTGTTCTTGAGGCGCTGCCACCGGACATCCGTGAAGAGGTACTCCGAGAAGAAGCAGCTCGTCGACGAGCTCAGGAACAAGAAGCAGCTCGTCGACGAGCTCAGGAACAAGCAGCTGCTGCTGTCGCTACTGCAACTGGTGGTGCTGGTGCTGGTGCTGGTGCTGGCGCTGGCGCTGGCGCTGGCGCTGGCGCTGGTGCTGGTGCTGGTGCTGGTGCTCCTGCGATTGGCGAGGCTGTAAATATTAGCGGGGGTGACCTTGACAATGCTTCCTTCATCGCGTCCCTCGACCCAATGCTCAGAGAAGAAGTCTTGATGACAGCACCCGAGGAACTGCTTCGAACCCTGCCTGCCGAGTTGGTTGCAGAGGCACAGCTGATTCGCGACCGTGCTTTCACTCGCATTGCGGTGCGTCGGGAGGCCCCGCCGCAGCCACAGACACCACCTCGTGTGGTGGTGCGGGCTGTGAATCCTGGCCCTCGCCAGCACCCTTACCTCCAAGTGATGGAGCAGCAGTTGCTGTTGCAGGCCCCAAATGGGCGCCGACCCTGGCCACAGCAGCCCGCGTTGGGCGGCGGGCGCCAGCAAGGCTTGCCCATGAGCGAGAGCTTCCTTCAACAGCTCGGCCTGCAAAGCCACTTTCGTCTCGCAGTAGGCAATCGTCAGGGACGTCAGCTCATTGCGTTTGCTCCAGGCAACCAGATAGCAAACCCCAACGCGTCAGGCCTCAGCTCTTTCGAGGCAGCTGATCGCCTGCTTCTGGAAAAAATCGCGGAGTTTGGAGAGGATGCGCAAGCTGAGATCCCGCTCCCACTGCCGTCCATTCCTACTGTGTGCCGGCTGCTGTATCTTCGAAATGAGGTGGCCACAACTCCTCTCACTCGCCTGTTCTTTAACCTCTGCCTGCACCCCTCAACGCGGAGCTGCGTGCTTGGCCACTTCTTAGTCTTGTTGTGCCGCAAGCCAGAGGCTGGCTCCGCCATAGATGCACTTCCTCCACCACATCTTTTTGAAGGACTTGAGGGTGGGAGAGCTCCACAGGTGAATCCAGCTGAAGTGCAAGCAGTCGGCTCTCAGAGGGTGTTGTCTTTACTGGCATACCTGCTGCGACGCATTCCTCAATGTGGAGAGTTCTTTGCAAAGCAACTTCCACACGAAAAGTGGATGGAAACACTTCAGGCTTCGCATTGGACCGGGGACGAAAGGCGAAAGAAAATTAAGGGTGACACACCATTTACAGATGACATTTCTATCGGGGATTTGGAAGGGCAATACTTCATTAATCTCCTTATGCATCTACTCACCACCAAGCTCTTTTTATCCTCCTCACAGCATGCCACATGGCTTTTGTCGATCCTGCATGCACTCCTCGTTCAGCATCATAAAGACAAATCAGCAGATGCAGCAAAGACTTCAAATGCTGGAACAGACCGAGCTCGTTCATCCACAGATGCAACTCCTGGTGCGTCAGGCAGCCAAAGTGCAGCACCAGCACAGCCAGAGGGGGAAATTGCTTCGTCTGGTTCTGGAGCTCCTGCGTCCTCTGACAAAGCAGCAGAAGCACCAGCTTCAACCAAGCCTGCAGGTGAGCAGATCGTGGCAGACAAATGGTCTCGCATTACAAGAGAAATGCACGAAATCCTTTCGCAGCAGAGTGTTCTTGCTTTGTGTCATTTTCTGTGTCAGGCGGGCAGTGGTCATGGTTCCAACAATGAGGGGGACTCATTCCAGATGGCCGCAGAAATTCTGGTTGCACTTGCTGCATCACAGACACATCTGGCAATGGTGAGAGCAGAGCTCATGCGAGTGCTTGCATCGCTTGTAACAGACATTGAGGCGGCGCTGGCACATTGTGAAGCAACAACAGCAGAGCCATCCACAATGGAGACCAGGTTTTTGCGTGTAGTGCGAACACTTGCAGACGTCTTCAAAGAGGCAACAAAGAATCAGTCTGAAAAAGATTTAAAGATAGAAGCATTCTTAGATGAGGCCAAGGTAGAAACACTTTGGGGTGCATTGGACTCGACTCTGGAGCGGCTTGGGGACACAGAGGTCACAGCTACACCAGCGCAGCGATTGCTTTCGTCAGGCATAGCACCATCAGCAGTTCGAGTGGAGGGGTCACAAGGTTTATCTGCTGCCACGAGTGCAACACTGGCCTCTAATGTGCAAGTGGCACCACCAAAGCCGCTATTGAATAGGCTTCTACCTCTCATTGAGGCATTCTTTGTGCTTCATGGAGGGAATGTGGATGCTGAGCAAAAGAAGCAGCAAGAAAAGGAGGAACAGATGGGATCGGCAACGCAGGTTTTTGCAGAACTATCAGAAGTTTCGGCTGTTGAAAAGTCAAGATTTGGACAATTCTGCAAGAAGCATCGGCGTCCCTTGAATGCCTTGGTGAAGCAGACTCCAGGCTTGTTATCCAAGTCATTTTCGCCGCTATTACAGCACATGCCTGGATGTCTTGATTTTGACAATAAGCGAGCTTATTTCCGCTCACAGCTTCGATCCAGGAGGATGGAGAGTCGCTATGAAACCATCCGTCTGCGTGTTCGTAGGAATGAGATTTTCATGGATTCATACCATCAGTTGCGAATGCGCTCTGGGGAAGAAATGCGAGCAAAGATCCAAGTACAGTTTCAGGGTGAAGAGGGCATTGATGCGGGAGGTGTCGGCAAAGAATGGTACAACGCACTTGCAAAAGAGATCTTCAATCCCAACTACGCTTTGTTTGTGCAGGCCGGGGGCAAGGCTTGTACGTATCATCCAAACCCCACGTCATATGTCATGCGTGACCACTTGCAGTTCTTCCAGTTCATCGGGCGAGTCATTGGCAAAGCAATTCACGACGGCCATAACCTGGAAGCCTGGTTCACCAGGGGCTTCTACAAGCACATGCTTGGTCGCACGGTGATCCCAGCCGATCTTGAAGCTTTTGATCCTGAATACTTTTCAAACTTGAAGTGGATGCTGGATCATGACATCACCGACATAGTTGAGCTGTACTTTTCTGCTGAGAGCGATGAGCTTGGCCAGCTGAAGATTGTAGACCTGAAGCCAAATGGAAGGAACATGCCAGTGACCAATGACAACAAGCACGAGTACATACAATTGATGTCTGAACACAAGATGACAAAGTCTGTCTGTCAGCAGATTGAGTCTTTCCTCAAGGGTTTGCATGAGATTGTTCCCTCTGAGCTGCTATCCCTCTTCGATGACAAAGAGCTTGAACTGCTCATTTCTGGGCTTCCGGATATTGACATAGAAGACCTCAAGGCGAACACAGAGTATCACAACTATACGCCGCAGTCAGAACAAGTACAGTGGTTCTGGAAGGTGCTCAGCGAGTTTGGGCAGGAGCAAAGGGCTTGGTTTCTGCAGTTTGCCACGGGCACTTCACGAGTCCCAGTGGAGGGCTTCAAAGGTCTAATCGGGATGCGAGGACCCCAAAAGTTTTCCATTCACAGGGCTTTTGGTGCTGATCGCTTGCCCTCTGCACATACCTGCTTCAATCAACTCGATTTGCCCGAGTATCCTTCCGAAGCTGTGCTCAGGGACAAGCTGATGCAAGCTGTTCGCGAGGGGCACGAAGGCTTTGGGTTTGCCTAGCACATGTCGGCTGATTCCCCGCAGTGGTGCTCGAGCGTATATAGTGTCACCAATACGCCACGTCTCATCTGGCAGTTTCGTTATGCTTGTGGACTTGGTGCTTGGAGCCCCCAGAGGAAGTTCAGGTGCTGCAGCTTCAGGTGCCCACAGCATCTCGATTAGAGGGCGTAGTACAGCTGTAAAGACCCCTTAGTGGCCCATCTGATGGTGCTGCTTGATCGGAGATTCTCGTGCTGCTTCCTAGAGTTGCGGATGCGTTCTGAAACTCGTGGACAGTTGTTGTGGCTGGATCTGATAACGCTTCCAAGTTCCCAGGCTCTGTACAGCCTATTCATGGCTGGGCAGGTGAGCTTGTAGAAGAAAGAGAGTCGCCTACAGATGTGTGAACAGTTGCGCTGAAGGCGATGAGACTGTTGACCAGTACTGTTACATGACTAACAGTTCATGTCATAAAGCACGGATGAAATTATGTCCACTCCTTATGAAGACACTTTTGCGGCGTGCAGTCTACAGCACAGTAATGCTGTGGATGGGGTTTCTGACCGGAAAGGCTGTAAATGTCCCATGCTGGTGAGACCTTGTACACCACTTGAAAGTAAGTCTCTTAAGGCGCGCTCGCAAGACGTGAACAGGTTGCTGCAGCTTTTTGAAATTTCTGCGCTTGCCTCCTATAGCTGCTGGCACCCCCTGTGACCAGCGATGAAAAGACGTGGTCTGGTGCAGTAATCCAAGATAAAAG
>Ga0247598_1000036_pt1 | contig 11975 bp, 3 predicted proteins | sample 70RmetaT_FD_186084 | JGI IMG/M metagenome (GOLD analysis project Ga0247598, IMG submission 186084) | Metatranscriptome of seawater microbial communities from Monterey Bay, California, United States - 70R (Metagenome Metatranscriptome) | ecosystem: Environmental > Aquatic > Marine > Coastal...
AGAATCCTTTAAAAGTATTTTTAACTTTCTTTTTATTAATTTCATGGTCATCTAATCTGTTATATAAATCTTCTTTATATTTAGTTATATTGTCCATGTACGCTAAAGCTTTAAACGCATTCATAGTAATATTTTTAGGGTCACGAGCACCACCTCTGCTTATAGTAACATTAGTTCTAAGTGCTTTTTCTACATCTAAATTAAAATTAAGAGTAGGACTATCAGGAGTAGCTCCTCTTTCTTCAGGAGAAACCCAACCCATTGCTCTAAATATTTTATCATATTGATTAAAGTAACTAAAGTTTTCTTTTGCTTCTTTTCTAGAAACAAGCTTTGCATGGTTTGCATCTGCATCTGCCATTAAATAAGAAAAAGAACCATTACGACCTATATTCAAAGGCACTTTATCTTTAGCCATTTCAACTAATTTAGTTTTAATCTTGTCCATAGTTTCAGAGTAATTATCATAGAAAGCTTTAAGCTGATTAAACTCTAACGACTTATCTATTGCTCCACCTGGTCTGTTAGCGGCAAAATAGTAATTACCATAAGAAGAACTTGAAGCATTAATATTATCAAACACCTGTATAGCAGGGTGTGTTAATTTATTTTCAATGTCAGGATTAACTTCCTCAAAAGCTTCAAGCATAACCTGAGCTTCTCCTCTTTGTCCAGTAATAACTACTGCTCGGTTAGCACTTAAAGATCCTTCTGGTGCTGAATATAAGATAGTTTCACCAGAAGCGGTTTTAACTTTTTTATCTTTACTTTTTCTAAGTAAGTCTTTACCTCTAACTTTATTAGGTATTCTAGTTTCATTGCCTTTATTATCAGTTACTACTATAGTTTCTCCTGATAACATAGGCACTAGACCTTCTGAACCAATAGGAATAGGTAAACCTAGTCTATCTTTAGGAGATAAAAACTCACCCCATCTTTGTACAGACTTTGCAGCACGCTTAATACCTGTGCTAGCGCTTTGTATTTTATTATGCATTAATACTGCAGCAAACATATCTGCAAAATCACTTGACATATTAGTAAGATTAACTTCACCTTGATACGTATAAAAAGGAGATAATGCTTCATACAAAGTAGGATATTTGTTAAGTAATTCTCTAGCAGTATTACCATGATTAGTAACAGGAAAGCCGTAAGCGTCTATAGTTAAAGGTTTCTTAGCTATTTCTTTAGCATCTGCTTGTGTTAATACAGCTAAAGCATCTTGCATAGCCTTAGCTGCATTAGGTATTTCTGAAAAAGAAATATTACCATTCTTAAATAACTTATTTCTTTTAGAAGAATCACCTAAGTAATCGTCTAAAGTATTTAAAAAGAATTCCCTTAAGTCTCCGTTTTCTAAAGTATTAATAGATTCAGCATTAACCACTAAGCCTGCATGTAATGCATTAACTCTACTTCCAGCATTAAAATCAACGATAGTCGGTCCACCAGAATTAAGATCCATGTCATTAACCCCTGTAGGAGTATGATATGTTCCATTAACTCTTGCTTCATCCATATTAGCTAAGTCTATAAGTGTGCTAATATAAAAACCTAGTTCTTTAAGCTTAGTATTTTTAGATATATTAGTTAAGAATTGAGCTTCTTCAGCACTAAGCTTAGGCATAGGTGTTTCCATTGGAGTAACAATATGCTGTCCTGTTTTACTATTAAAAGGTAATCTACCTTTATCATCTAATGTAGGTAAAAAACGTACTACTGAATTTAAGTTAGTTAAATTAGATGTAGGATTTTTAAAGCTTAACTTGTTAGAAATACTCTTAAGTATCTTACCTCTTTTAACTCCCTCACTAATAATTTCTGGTGTAAGTAATTTTAATCTTGCATCAGGTCTAATATTTCGTGACTGTTCACCTAACAAAACAGATGAATGAGCAAATAAAAAATGAGCTACTGCTAATTCAGGGTCAGCAGGAACGCCTTTTTTGGTTCCACCATTAATCATGTAATTAAAATATTTTTCACTATTATTACTTACATTATCAAAAGAATTTTTAGGTATCTTAACTTTAATATCGCTTTTAAAGTTTTGTAACGCACGATTATATGGGTTAGCTGCATCTATTCTAGTATTAGTTTCATAAAATCTTAATACCGTAGCATCAACTGATTTCCTACCAAACTCTGCTTGCCCTGAAGATTCTATTTGAGCATAATTAATTATAGCACGTATTGCTTTTTCTTTTTCTCTTGCCATATGGCTTGCTAATTTTTTATCTGATACTCCTGTAGCTCTTATCTGGTTTTCTTTATCTGAACCAATACCTAACATATTAGCAAACACGTCTGATCCTTCGAAGTTAGCGGTACCTAATCTAACAAGAAGAGACATCAATCCTATTTGTTCTGGGGTAGAAGTAACTCTAACTCTATCTAGTCTAACACCATATGCATTAACTTTTTTATTAGCTCTTGTTTCTTTATCTAAAGCACCAATCCTAGATTTACTAGGGTTTCTAGCTCTTTCTAAAAAACCAGGTAAAAAGTTTTTACCTTCAGTAGCAGGTATAGTTACTCTAGGTAACTTAACAGGTGATACTGTTGCTAAAGCAAATTCAGCATTAGCTCTAATAAATTCTATACCAGTAGAACTAGGGTATAAAACATCTTCACCTGTATTTATACTTTTCATTATTTTAAACTCAGATAAGTCCATCATGCGATCACCAACCAAAGTACCTAATAGTTCGGGATCAGCAGCATCAATACTACCTGTAGGTAATCCTTGAGAAATTCTGTTATTTCTAAGTGCTGTCTTAATATAATTACCTAGTCTTGATTTAAAAAGTTTAGGAGTTAATCCATAATTAACTACTTCTTGATCTTCTTGTACATCAGAAAACATTAACTCTTTAAAATCTATCTCAGAAGTTTCATCTGAATCGTATTCTTTTTGTTGATTAAATACTTCTTCTCCTAACATCTCATATGCAGTAGTAGTTCCAGCATTTATAGAAGCAGTAAGTGCTTCTCTAGGGTCTACGTCAGAACCTAATACAGAGGCAACTGCATCCCAACCTGATTGATTAGGTGAGGTTCCTTCTGAAGTAACGTTAAGAACTCCACCTTGTTCTGGTCTAGTAGTTATCTGAGCTAGCTTGTCACTCAATTTAACTGCAACCATTTGAACTTTACCTTGATCAGATGCAGATATATAATTTCCAACTTTACTTTTAATATCTTGTAACTTAGTTAGATCTACATTAAGCGTAGGTCTAGAAATAGCTTGAGCACTATCTGCTTGTTGTTTATTATATAATCTTCTTTTTTCTAGAGGATCATTAGTTAACCTACCTTGTTCATCTTGGAAGGGAGTATTAGCATACTCTTCAGGTAAATCTTCGTCTAATGATTGTTCACTAGGTCCTACTACTGCTGGTCTGTTTTCTTGATCTAGCAAATCATTAGAAGAAAAACTTGATATAGCAGAGCTAACTGCCTCTTGTCCTGGAGCTATATTTTCTTGTGGTTGCATACCACTAAATACAGATAACGCCTCATCAGAATTTACTTCTCTTGAAGGAGGTCTTGGCATAGGAGATCCGTCAGGATTTGCTACATTGTATTGAGATCTGCCCCCAAAGCCTTCAAAGGGATCTGCTTCTATTGCTTGAGATCCTGGAGCTAGAGGTGTAGTTGAAGCATCAACTGCAGCATCAACTGCAGCTTCGGCTTCCAGTATCTTTATTTGTTCAGGTGTAAGTTGAGTCCCAGAGGACCCAACATTTCTTGTGTTAGTTATTTTTGCCATTTATTTTATTCTCCAAATATATCATTCACAGATATCTTAGCTTGGTTAGCTAACTCTGTGAAGGGGCCAAGTCCAGGAGCAGCTTTAATAGCGGCCTTAGTAGCATCACCAGTAGTCTCTCCGAAAAGAGTCTGGTATCCTACGTTGCCTAATTTAGCTGTGTATCCTAGGGCAGGTACGTCCCCTACTGCGAAATCAATTACACTATCGAAAAAGTTATCGCTTCGGTTATCATACACTGGATTTGCAATGTCTACTACTCGTTGTGCTGAACCTAAAAGTCCTGAAGCACCAACTGCTAATTGAAACTTTTCTTCATCTTCTAACCAATCCGGTATTTCTCCGTATTTAATGAGAGACTTAAGGTGTAGTACCAAGAAGCCCATAGATAAAAGAAAAGCTATGTTTCTTACCCCTCTAACTCTATTAATTATAGTGCCATTGAAAGGTTGCTTAAGTATTTGAGGTAATATTCTAGACGTAAATGTAGCTATAAAACCTTGGAACTGAAATATTAAAGCAGTCTTAGGGTTCTGATAGAAGTTAGGTCTGGATGTTTTAGTTGGGTGTGCTACTGCATCGTTAACAAAGTTGTATTGCATACGTTGCATGTTAGTATCATAAGTTTTAATATCACTTTCTGTTAATGGGCCCATCTTAGATCTAATGTTTAACATGGAATCAATATCACCTTTAAGGTGTGTTATCATTTCTCTCGCTTGTAAAGATTCTATATTAATAGTGCCATTAATTTCTGATTCAATAGATTTAAAAGCATTATCTATAGCATCATAAGAAGCTGCAATAGAAAGGTTTCTAGCTATGTTAGTAACAGAATTTAATTGACTATACCTAAAGAAACTATTAAGTAACTGCTGTTGTTTAGCACTACCCTGTGCATCTAATCTAGCAGAAGCAGATTGAGTTTGTAACTCATAGCCTAAATCTTGACCCTTCTTTTTAAGCTCACTGTATTTAAACTTCTTAAGCTTAGTAAGATCTTTACGTTTAATCTTACCTTTACTAGCAACTGCAGCTGCATGGTTCATAGTATCATATAGCTCTATTGCTGCACCTTGTGCAAAGGGAACTATAGTTTTAAATATATCTTTAGTGCTTAACGTCTTAGTTGACAATGCAACTTCAAGTAATCCTGATACTGGAGCCAGTGTTAAAGAGTTAATAGTAGTAGCTGTTGTCATAAAGTTCTGAGCAGTTAATAAGTATTCATTCTCAATACGATTTTCTGTACCAGCTCTTCTACCTAATAAAGATCTATATCCTTCTGCTATTTCTGCTGCTTCTTCTGGTGTTAATTCTTTATTATCAACTGCTCTTTTTATAAAATAAGCAGGGCGAGAACCATTAACACCTAAATAATTTTTATTAGCTGCAGTAGATCCTGTCTTAGTATTATTAAGTTGTACATTAGCAAATATATCTGATTCAAAATATTTTTCAAACTCTTTCTTACCCATAATATTTTTTATATTAAGTTTTTCTTGGGCAGTATAATCTAAATCTAAAAACGAATCACCAAAATCTTCTACATTCTGTACTTCATTTAATTCTATAATGTCTCTATATACATTGTTAGCTCTTAAAGCAGTAAACCCTAATTTATTTATTAGTAAATTAGTAAAGCCTTCTCTATCTTCTTTAACTTTATTTCTATTAAGATTCTTAGTCTTACGAGAAAAGCCTATTTCTTTAGGTGTACCTAGATACTGTGCTCTTAACATGTCTGCCCTATCTAAGCTATCTGCATACTCAAGAACAGAGTCTTGATTAGCTGGATTATCTAAAGGTAAAACTGTATTGCGTTCTCTAGCTACTTCCTTAAGGGAACCTTTTTTACTTAAGTCTTTTGTATTAGTAAGCTCATCTAAAGCTTCATTAAGCTCTTTATCTTTCATAATATTATTAATATCATTTAAAGTTTTTTCGTTAGGAAATAAATTTAAAACTTGAGCATCTGTTCCTGTGAACTTAGATAAATTAGCAGTTACTATTTGTTGATGTGTTTCTAAATCATCTCCAAAATATATTTTATTACCACCAGCTAATGCTAAAGCTTTACGTGTGTTAACTCCTTTAGCTCCATACTTATTACTTAAGAGTTTAAAATCACCTACAAATACAGAACCTCTAAACAAGTCTCCAGTTGCTTGTGCTAACTTTTGTCTTTTAGTTCTATCATCTTTCTTTTTACCTTGACTAATTATATTAGCTAATTGTTCATTTGAATTATCTGATTCTCTTATTAGTGACTCAATGTCTATAGATTGTTTAGTATTAATTAAATCTTGTTGGTATTTAAAATCATTAGATGATTTACTTAAGTCTGCCTTATTACGTCCATGTAGATAGTCAGCTATTTCTACTGCTTGAGTTGCTTGACCTACGCCTCCGTAAGTACCACCTAAGAATGCACCAGCTACCGCAGAGTTAAGTAGTATATTCTGCAAATCATTATAGTCATCTTCTGTAAGATTACCTAATCTATTCCAATTCTCTGCTGAATAACCTACTGCTTCTTGCAATGCTTCTGTAATAGACTCGGCTGCAGCTGCTTTAACTACAGACTTACCTACAGAGCTTGCTAAATATTTAGCTTTGAAACTATCTGCTAATTGATCTTTCATAAAGGCACTTACTCTAGTTAACTCTTTAGTGGTTGCAGAAGCAATAAACTTTTCTGCTTCTTTAACATTACCATTAAACTTAGAGTCAGCTATTTCTTTTATAGCTTTCTTAGCGTTAGGTCCTTCTCCAATTAACTGTGTAGCTAATTTGCTACCACCTTTAATACCAATAAGATCTAAAGCACCTTGAACTGCACCTGATACTAATGCAATAGGAATATTCTTTTCTTCTTGAGCAGAATAAGTTTGTCCACCGTAAATTAAACCAGGTACACCTAAAGATAAACCATATGTAGCAGGAGCAGCCATAGCAGACGCTATAGATATAGCCATGTAAGGTGCAGATATTATAGAGTTACCTATAATATAGTCATAATATCCTTTTATACCTGATAAATTCCAATTACCATCTTCATCAAAAGCATTTAACCCTTGCATAGAAGGTAATTCAGAAGCTTCTAATTTAATTCTATTAAGGTTTCTTTGACCAGCATTATCTTCTGCACCAAAAGCATCTGCAGTTAGATCCCAAATACCCCACATACCCTCTTGTAAACCTGTACCTGCTAAAGTTAAAGCAGAACGAGCATAACTGTTTGCTTCGTTATCAAGTCCTCTGTCACTACTTCTATATTGAACTTGAGTAGGTGAAAATATATTTAAGTTTCTATTAGCTTCTAGCTGTGCTTCATTAATAGCTAAAGGTTTAGCAACCAATCTCTCTCTAGAGTTAATTAAATCCCTTATGTTATTAACTTTAGTGTCTAACTCAGTGGGTGTTCCAGCTAACTCTCTTTTTCTTTTTTCTAATCTACCAAATATAGCTTGACTTATTTGCTCATCAGTAGAGTAGTTAGTAAGGTTAGATGCACCTGAACTTAAAGCTATACCTGATAATGTTTGTCCTGTTTCAGGGTTACGCCAATCAATAACAGTTCTAGTTCCAGTAGCATCTGATTGCTCATACTGTACTCTCTCAGTAAGATTATTTTCTTTAGTAATAGATTGAAGGAGGTCAGCTTGTTCTTGAGCACCAACCTCCCCTGGAACATAACTGCCAGATTCAATATCGACTTTACCAGTTTCACGAGTATCAATACCTCTAATCCTTTCACCTTGTCCAGTAATAGGATTATAAGTAGTATCGCCGTCTTTAAATATAGGACGTAACTCTTGTTCTCCATCAAATATTTCATCATTTTTAAATGGCATAATATATCTCCAATAGTAGGGTTAACCTAATTCTTTCTTAACAAATAAATAAAAACCATTTCTACCTTTTGCATTACCATACTCTTTCTTTTTATCTGCAGGTAATTTATTCCAAACTAAAGCAAGTTCAGATATTATAGCATTACCAGTTTTACCTGTTTCATTTGCTTTTTTCTTTAAAGGGTCTTGTAGCTCTTGTATATACTGAGATCCAACATACTTAAATTTGTTTTGATCTTCTTCTTCAGGGTTTAATACCCATAAACTATCTACTCCACCAGTCCAAGCTTTAGCTTGTTCTAACGCTAAGAAGCCTTCTAATGTACCTATCTTTTTATCAGGGTTTCTTGTAGCTTCTTGTTGCATAGATTGTAAGGCTCTACCATAAAGTATACCAAAGTTATTTGCAGTTGAAGCATCAGATAAATCATATCCATTTGCCATACCCCAACTAACTGCTGATCTAGATATATTTTCATCGGAAGGAATGTTCTTTAATCTTGTTTCTTCACCTGATCCATATAACGCAGCAGATTCTGATGCAGCGCCTTTTCTAAATGTTTCATAAGCCTTAGCTATATTAGATTCATTAGTTGCTTTGTTGCCTGCTAAAGTTGCAGCAATTTTAGATAAAGCTATTTTATCTACTTGTTTAAACCTAGCATCTTCTCTATCATATCCTTCCTGTCTAACATCTGCAGCTAACTTTTCTTTGCGTTTAGATTCTGACTGAGCAAGAACAGTATTACCTGCCCAACGCATAGATCCTTGATGAGAATATCCTGCTGCTCTTGAAGCTAAATAAAAACCTACAGCACGACTTAGATCTGATGTTTCTAAACCAAAGAAATTTTGTAACATACTACCTACTTGTTCTTTAACACTATTAGGTGTACCTTTGTTTATCTCACTTTGTTTTTTAGAAGTAAGATCTATTTCTGTAACACCATCTTCTAATGTAGCTGTATCATCATTTTTTGTTTCTGTATTAGTGTTTGTTTCTTTTATTTCCGGTACTAAAGATTTTCTTGCAGCTACCTCTATGTTACCATCACCTCTACCTTCACTTGGTTTAATTCCACCAAAGAATTGTTGAGCTTTAGTAATATCTAAAGGGTTAGCATTAGGGTCTTGTAATATACTGTAAGCTTTTTCTTCTGTCATAACAGAATTGTCTATTTCTGAAGGAACTATAAAGTTACCTGAAAAGAATTTTCTAGCGTTTAGTTTAGATTCTTCTGAAGCATTAGGATCTCTAAGAATACTTTCTGCTTCTTGTTGAGTCATAGTTTGCGTTGTATATTCAGTGTAATTAACATTATTCTTAACTTGAGGTACTGCATCAATAGTAGTTCCCACAGGTCTTGCATTGTAACCAGGAGGTACTGCATCAATAGTAGTTCCTATTGGACCAGCAGCATAACCTGGTCGAGTTGCATTAACAACCATTGGTAATGGTTGTTGACTGTATCCTGCTTGAGGATCTCCATAGCTACCGTCTGCTGTGCTTCTAGCATATCTATTAGCTCTAGTATCTATTTGTCTCTGGGTTAAAGGAATTGGATATCTGTTATCTAAAGATGTAGCTGTGTTTAAAGCAAATCTCATTGAACCATCTACTGGTTTTGTAAAAGTAGAATCATTTGAGTTAGCTTGAGGTATAGGTTGTGCAAAAGCTAAATCGTCTTGAGCTATATCATAATCTAAAAAAGGTCTTTCAAGTTGTACAGGCATTGGTGGTGCTAATGAGTCTTGAAACCTATTAACATTGTATAATGCTTCTCTGGCTAACAACTTATCAGGGTCATTAGGGTCTATCATAACGGTACCTCTATTATATCCAGGTACACTATTAGTACCATTATTAAATTCTAGTTCAGGTATTTCCAAACCTTCAAAAGGAGGTACATTAATACGACTATCAGCAGTACTTGTAACTCTAGGGGGTACTGTTGGAACGAACTCTTCTCTTGGAAACATTGGTTCAGCTACTGCTGGAACCTCATTTGCCATGTTAGTACTGTAACTATTACCGTTCCATTCAAATGTACCACCACTACCTTGCTGTTGTCTAGCTTCACCAAATGCTTGGTTAAAGCTTTTAGGTTGAGGTACGGCTTGTTGATTCATATCCTGTTGAATAACTTCTTCCATATCTACAATAGGATTAGAATAATTTTTAGTAAATGTTTTACCTTTAATAATGTTAGATAAGGCAGAACCATAATTTGGATCTGTAGCATAACCAGAATTATTAATTGCATTTATTTGTGTAGGCAAATCTTTTGCTTTTAAGACTGAATCATATCTAGGGTTAGATACAAGAAAGTTTCCGTAGTCTTCTACGCTTTCTCCTATATCCTTATAGGTTCTAAATTTGTCTTTTACTTTTACTTTTTTACCATTAATTATTTCATGGGTATCAATAATTTGACCGCCCTTTTTTCCATGAGATTTAATACCAAAGTAATTATTTCCTTTAACTTTTTTACCCCAACCTGTTTCTTGAATTGCTTGAGCTATAATTAATCTAGGATCAATACCTAACTGAGCACCAACTCTTTGAGCATGGGGAATGATATCCCTCATAAAATCAGCTTGATTTTCATATGACATGTTATTTACTCCTATGATTGTCTCATACTTAACATGGCTTTCATATCGTTATGAGCATACTTTTGTTCAAAAGCTTTTTGCTTCCTTGCTTCTTCTGCTTTCCAAGCTTTCTTTTTTAAAGACATATCTTGTAGCACTTTCATTTGTTCTCTTTGAGACTTACCTGACAAAGGACCCATCATAGGTTCTTGAGGCATTGTTTCAAATACTTTTTGTGTACCATCATTTAAAAATGCAGTACCATTAGCAACAGCATTAGCTTGTCTACCTTCAGCAACCATAGCGTTTATAGCTGGTTTATTATTAGGGTTCTGTGCGGCTGCAGCTGGTATAATAGCTTCACCTGGAGTTAACATAGCAGGTACACTATCAGTACCACCAGCATATGCCATGTTAGTACCTTGATTATAACCTACGTAGTTAGTTCCATTCATGTATCCCGCTAAAGGATCAGGACCGTAGTCCATCTCAGGTACACCTTGTGTTCCATTCATATAACCAGGTACACTTGTTGTTCCATCTTTAAATAACTTAGGTAATAAATACATAGCTGCTAGTGCACCTACTGGTCCAGCCATAGCTCCCATAGCTTTACCTAATCCAGCTTGTACTGCCTTACCACCTAACGCTTTACCTAATCCTGCAGTTACAGTAGGTGTAGCTAAAGCATTAGCTCCAGCTGTCATTGTTGATTCCATTAATTTAGGTGCAACCATGTTAACTACTGTATCAGATAAAGTAGTACCTTGTTGTACAGGTTGACCACCTCTAATATAGTTAGGTCTAACATTCATTTCTTCTTCTGCCCTTCTTAAAGGGTCTCTTGCTAAGAAACTCATTACTTACCTCCTGAATTATCATTACCATCGCCTCTTACAGCGGCTCCAACCGTAGGGTCATTTTCTAGTGCAGCAAAAAACTCATCGTCTGTCATATTTTCATTAGTAATTGCTTTAGTTTCAGCCGCAAGGTTTCCACCCATTGCAAATGATGATGCATTTGGATCTGCTGCTGCTCTTCTACTATCTTCTTCATATTGTCTAGCAAAGTTCTTTGTTTGAGCATCAACAGCATTTTCAAAATTAATATCGGCATATATACTATCAGCAATACCTCCACCAAAACCAAGGAGACTTACTTCGGGGAGTCCTGTTAAATTAGTACTTAAACCTCCAGTAACAAGAGATCCGCCATATGATCCACCAGTGCTATTATATCCTTTTCTTGTTGGATTTCCTTTTGCATCTGGAAATGTATTAAAGTATGCCATACCTGCTGATGGGTTTTGAAAAGAAGGTTCTCGGTTTTGCAACATATTTAAATTATCATAAAAGCCTATTTGATTTGAACCTATAGCATTCATTGCTATGTCTTCTTGTGCTAACCTAGCGTTTGCTCCATTTGGACCTAAAACATAATCTCTTTCTTTTTGAGATAAAAGATCTCTAGTTGGGTCATATTCTCTAACCGTACCATAACCTGCATCTCGTTTTCCAGCAATTGTATTTGCATAGTTTGACATTTCTGCAGGAGTTAATCCAGAACCATAGGTCCTTTCACCGCTTCTTTCATTAGCTTCACGACGTTCATTGTCTCCAGGGGTGCCTTCTTGATTAGCTAAGGGTGGTAATAAAACTACCTCTCTTGTATAAGGATTTACTTGGTATCTATTACCTACTGTATTATTAACAGGAGTATTACCTCCAGTAGTAAAGTAGTTTTTATTA
>Ga0247598_1000040_pt1 | contig 11784 bp, 10 predicted proteins | sample 70RmetaT_FD_186084 | JGI IMG/M metagenome (GOLD analysis project Ga0247598, IMG submission 186084) | Metatranscriptome of seawater microbial communities from Monterey Bay, California, United States - 70R (Metagenome Metatranscriptome) | ecosystem: Environmental > Aquatic > Marine > Coastal...
ATATCCGTTGGAGGTTTCCCTTGCGAACAAGCGCTCTACTTGCTCTTGAAGATGGCACGGTATTTCACGGCGAATCGATTGGTGCTATTGGGCAATCAGTTGGTGAAGTCGTTTTTAATACATCTATGACAGGCTATCAGGAAATTTTGACTGACCCTTCATATTGTCGCCAAATTGTGACATTAACTTACCCGCATATTGGTAATGTCGGTGTGAACCTTGAAGACGAAGAGTCAGGCCGAATTTATGCTAGTGGCTTGATCATTCGTGAGCTCTCTCCAGTTGTTAGCAACTGGAGAAGTGAACAAGCGTTAGATACGTATTTAGAACAACATAATATTGTTGGCCTAGCAGAAATTGATACTCGGGCTTTAACACGACTGCTGCGGGAGAAGGGTGCGATGAAAGGTTGCATTGTGGCGGGTGAGGATATTGATGCTGATGCCGCTATTGCTGTTGCACAAGCTTTTGAAGGTCTTAAAGGTATGGACTTGGCAAAAGTAGTGACAACACAAGAAAGTTACAGCTGGGATAAGGCGTGTTGGCACTTATCTGGCGAGAACAAAGCAGCAGATGAACGTTTCCATGTTGTGGCTTATGACTTTGGTGCTAAAAGCAATATTTTAAGAATGCTCGTTGAGCGTGGCTGTCGATTGACAGTTGTCCCAGCCCAAACTTCTGCTACCGATGTATTGGCAATGAATCCTGATGGTGTGTTTTTGTCTAATGGTCCAGGTGACCCAGAACCTTGTGATTATGCGATAACGGCGATTCAAACGCTATTAGAAGCTGATTTACCAGTTTTTGGTATTTGTCTGGGTCATCAATTATTGGCATTAGCGTGTGGTGCTAAAACAGTCAAAATGAAATTTGGTCATCATGGCGCGAATCACCCGGTACAAGAAGGTTTGGCGGGGTTAGTGATGATTACCAGCCAAAATCATGGTTTTGCTGTGGACGAATCATCTCTACCAGAGTCGTTAGAAGCAACACATGTCTCGTTGTTTGATGGGACTTTACAAGGTATTCATCATAAGACAAAACCGGCTTTTAGTTTTCAAGGACATCCAGAAGCCAGTCCGGGCCCACAAGATGCGGCACCCCTTTTCGATCATTTCATTGATCTCTTAGCAAAAGCGACAGGTAAATAAGCACGATGGCAAAACGTACTGATATACAAAGTATCTTAATTTTGGGTGCAGGCCCAATCGTCATTGGTCAAGCTTGTGAGTTTGATTACTCAGGTGCACAAGCCTGTAAGGCGTTACGTGAAGAAGGTTACCGCGTTATCTTGGTGAACTCGAACCCAGCAACAATTATGACGGATCCGAATATGGCGGATGCGACTTATATCGAGCCGGTGACTTGGCAAGCGGTTAGTAAAATTATTGAAACTGAAAAGCCCGATGCGGTGTTGCCGACGATGGGTGGTCAGACGGCATTAAATTGTGCTTTAGATTTAAAGCGTGAAGGCGTATTGGAAAAATTTGGCGTTGAAATGATTGGCGCTGATAGCGAAGCAATCAATAAAGCAGAAGATCGTGATTTGTTCCGTGCTGCGATGCAGAAAATCGGTTTGGATATGCCGAAATCTGCTATTGCACACACGCTAGAAGAATCGATAGAGGTTCAAAAAGAGTTTGGGTACCCAACTATTATTCGTCCTTCATTTACGATGGGTGGCAGTGGCGGTGGTATTGCTTATAACAAAGAGGATTTTATTGATATTTGCCAGCGTGGTTTATATTTGAGTCCAACCTCTGAGTTACTGATTGAAGAATCAATAATCGGGTGGAAAGAATTTGAAATGGAAGTGGTTCGTGATCGTAAAGATAACGCCATTATCATTTGTTCCATTGAAAACTTTGACCCTATGGGGGTGCATACGGGTGATTCAATTACGGTTGCGCCTGCTCAAACACTGACAGATAAAGAATATCAAATCATGCGTAATGCCTCATTGGCTGTGTTGCGAGAGATTGGTGTTGAAACGGGTGGGTCTAATGTACAGTTTGCCGTTAATCCTGACACGGGTCGATTGATCATTATTGAAATGAATCCTCGTGTGTCTCGTTCGTCTGCTTTGGCTTCAAAGGCAACGGGTTTCCCTATTGCGAAAGTAGCGGCGAAATTAGCTGTTGGTTATACGCTTGATGAATTACAAAATGAAATTACGGGTAATGCAACGCCCGCTTCATTTGAGCCAACGATCGACTACGTTGTGACAAAGGTACCGCGTTTTACTTTTGAAAAATTTCCACAAGCAGATAACCGTTTAAGCACTCAGATGAAATCGGTTGGTGAAGTGATGGCGATTGGGCGTAATTTCCAGGAGTCATTACAAAAATCGTTGCGGGGGTTAGAAATTGATCGTGATGGTTTGACAGAGGTAGTTGACCTTACATCAGATGATGTAGTGGAAACATTGCGCCGTGAACTATGTTTGCCTGGTTCTGATCGTCTTTGGTATGTGGCTGATGCATTCCGTTATGGGTTTACTTTTGATGAGATTCAATCGTTAAGTCATATCGATCCTTGGTTTTTGATCCAAGTAGAGGAGCTAGTCACGCTTGAAAATGATTTACGTGACCGATCATTAGCCGAGTTAGATACAAGCGAAATGCGCCGTTTAAAACGTAAGGGTTTCTCGGATTCTCGTTTGGCGACCTTATTACAAAAAACAGAGAAGCAAGTACGCGAACATCGCCATGACTTAGCGGTGCGCCCCGTTTATAAGCGAGTTGATACGTGTGCTGCTGAATTTGCTAGTTCAACAGCTTATATGTATTCATCTTATGAACAGGAATGCGAAGCGAGCCCAAGTGATCGTGAAAAAATCATGATTTTGGGTGGTGGTCCAAACCGGATTGGTCAAGGTATCGAGTTCGATTATTGTTGTGTCCATGCGGCACTCGCATTACGTGATGATGGTTATGAGACTATTATGGTGAATTGCAATCCAGAAACGGTTTCGACTGATTATGATACATCTGATCGTTTGTATTTTGAGCCTTTGACTTTAGAAGATGTGCTAGAAGTCGTTGCATTAGAACAACCTAAGGGTGTGATTGTGCAATATGGCGGTCAAACGCCATTGAAATTAGCGCGTGCACTGGAAGCGGCAGGTGTACCTATTATCGGAACGTCGCCTGATGCGATTGACCATGCTGAAGATCGTGAACGTTTTCAGCAGATGGTTGAAAAACTGAACTTGTTACAACCTCCGAACCGTTTGGCTTTTTCTGCTGATACGGCAGTCGCGTTGGCAGCTGAAATTGGCTACCCGTTGGTGGTCCGTCCGTCTTATGTACTAGGTGGACGCGCGATGGAAATCGTTTATAACGAAGATGAATTGAATCGCTATATGACTAATGCGATTCAGGTATCGAATGATTCCCCTGTGTTATTGGATCGTTTCCTTGATGATGCGATTGAAGTCGATGTCGATGCCATTTGTGATGGCAAAGATGTCATGATCGGCGGCATTATGGAGCATATAGAACAAGCAGGTGTGCACTCGGGTGATTCGGCTTGTGCTTTACCAGCTTACAGTTTGACTGAGGATGTAAAAGACCGAATGCGTGAACAAGTCCGTCAAATGGCGATGGAAATGGGTGTGGTTGGTTTGATGAATACGCAGTTTGCGATTCAGGGTGATAGTATTTTTATTTTAGAAGTCAATCCGCGTGCTTCTCGAACAGTGCCATATGTATCGAAAGCGATTGGTGTGCCGTTGGCAAAAGTGTCAGCGCGATGTATGGCCGGTCGTAGTCTAGCTGAACAAGGTGTGACAGAAGAGGTCATTCCTAATTATTATTCTGTTAAAGAAGCCGTTTTTCCTTTTATTAAATTCCAAGGTGTTGATCCTATTTTGGGTCCTGAGATGAAATCAACGGGCGAAGTCATGGGCGTTGGCAGGACATTTGGTGAAGCCTTTGCTAAATCACAATTGGCTGCGAGTGTGGCATTGCCAACAGGTGGTAATGCGTTTATCAGCGTACGCGATGTTGATAAATCTGCAGTAGTGAAGGTGGCTAGAGATTTGTTGTCACTGGGTTTCTCATTATTGGGAACACGTGGAACACAAGTTGTATTGGCTCAGGCTGGTGTTGATTGTGACCATGTGAATAAGGTGGCTGAAGGGCAACCTCATATTGTTGATATGATTAAGAATGATGAAATAGCATTGATTGTAAATACAACAGAAGGTCGCCAATCTGTGGCTGACTCACGTGAAATACGTCGTGCGGCATTGCAGCATCAGGTCAACTACACAACAACTATAGCTGCGGCAAGAGCGACTTGTCAGGCCTTAGAAAGTAAACATAATGACTCTGTGAATTGCTTACAGTCATTACATGGAGAATTGTAACAATGGCGGTACCGATCACATTACGCGGTGTTGAGGCGTTAAGAGAAGAGTTGAAGCATTTGAAATCAGTAGCAAGACCCGAGGTGGTCGCTGCTATTGCTGAAGCACGTGCACATGGTGATTTAAAAGAAAATGCTGAATACCATGCCGCTAAAGAGCAGCAAAGCTTTATTGAAGGTCGTGTCAATGAATTAGAAGGTATTTTATCGACTGCACAAGTGATTGATGTTGCTTCTCTGTCTCAGGATGGTCGTGTTGTCTTTGGAGTGACGGTTGAGTTGTTGAATATTGATACTGATGAAACAGTCCATTATCAAATTGTGGGTGATTACGAGGCGGATATTAAATTGAACCGCGTATCAATTAGTTCGCCCATTGCCCGAGCTTTAATTGGTAAAGAGGTTGATGATATTGCGACGGTACAAGCACCAAGTGGTGCAATTGAATATGAGATTGTTTCAGTTCAATACGACGCCTAGGCTTGTGACGTGATAGCAGGGCAGGTGGGAGAGCGTCTATTATTAGCCTTATGGGTTGGGAGCTTATGGGCTATTGGCTATATTGCCGTTCCGGCAGCATTTATCCATTTTGATGATAGTGTTATTGCTGGTGCCTATGCAGGACGTCTCTTCACGCTAGTAAATTATGTTGGCTTGGCTTGTGGTAGCGTATTGTTGATTCGGTATGCTGTGTTGGGCCAGAATGTCATTATTTGGTGGCGTTTCTATGTGACATTGTCGATGTTAGTGATGGTCGCTTTTTTACATTTCTATTTACAAGCTGAGATGTCAGATATCAAGCAACTTGATTGGCGTGAAGATGATAACGCATCTAACCGTTTTGATTTTTTGCATCATTTTAGTACGGGTATTTATATGGTTATTAGTGTCTTAGGTTTGGCATTGGTGGCAACACAAATTACGCCTGCTGAGGGGAAATAATGGCAAAGAGTAAATCAAGCAATGATTGGTTACGCGAGCATTTTGATGACCCTTATGTTAAAAAGGCACAAAAGGCAGGTTATCGCTCACGAGCAACATTTAAACTAGAAGAAATTGATAAAAAAGATAAGCTTATTCGTCCTGGGATGGCCATTGTAGATTTAGGCTCTGCTCCAGGAGGATGGTCTGACTATGCTTCACGAAAGCTAGGGGGGAAGGGAACGGTTGTGGCGCTAGATATCTTGCCGATGACCCCATTATCAGGTGTGCATTTTATTCAGGGTGATTTTCGTGAAGATGAGGTGTTGGATGAACTTAATATAGTTTTAAATAGTGAACCAATAGGCCTTGTATTATCAGATATGGCCCCCAATATTACAGGTGTAGATGCGATAGACCAGCCGAGTAGTATGTATCTAGTGGAACTTGCTTTGCATTTTGCGATAGAAAACTTAAGCAAACAAGGTGTTTTTCTGGTAAAAGTATTCCAAGGCGAAGGATTTGATGTTTATTTGAAAGAGATGAAAGATAGCTTTCAAAAAGTAGTGACAAGAAAACCTGATGCGTCACGGGCGAGAAGCCGTGAAGTTTATTTATTAGGACGTGGTTTAAAGTAATAGCTTTGAGAAGTATCTTAAAGGGAAGAAAATAAGCTATACAAAAAATAAAATTTGTATAACTGTATCTGCTGATGCTATGCTAGCACTACACAAGCTAGGTTGATAAAAAATGTGCTCGTCGTTTGTCAGATAAAGTATTTTTTCATGACACTGATGAGTTTAATTGAGGACTGAAGTGGTCTTAATAAAGAATAGTAGAAATTTAGTTAGTTAAATTTCTCTAAACAGAGCTATAGAGGGGTAATCAACGTTGAATGATATTATGAAAAACATCGTTTTGTGGGTCGTCATTGCGGTTGTTTTGATGTCGGTGTTCAGTAATTTTGGGCCGAGGCAATCAAGAGCAGATGATATGGATTACTCAACATTCATCACGAGCGTTAAAAATGGCGCAGTTTCCTCTGTTAATATTCAAGACAGAACGATTACAGGTACACTGACGGATAACAGTAAGTTTACAACTTATAGTCCAAGTTACGATCCAGGTTTGATGGGTGACTTGTTGAATAACGGTGTGCAAATTCAAGCGAAACCACCTGAAGAACCAAGTATGCTGATGCAAATCTTCATCTCATGGTTCCCAATGTTGCTACTGATTGTTGTATGGGTTGTCTTTATGCGCCAAATGCAAGGCGGCGGCAGCGGTAAAAACCCAATGTCCTTTGGCAAAAGTAAGGCTAAGATGTTGAGTGAAGATCAGGTTAAAGTGACCTTTAAAGATGTTGCTGGTGTTGAAGAAGCGAAAGAAGAAGTGGCTGAATTAGTCGATTTCTTACGTGAACCGAGTAAATTCCAAAAACTGGGCGGTAAAATTCCACGCGGTATTTTGATGTGTGGTTCACCAGGAACGGGTAAAACATTATTAGCTAAAGCCATCGCAGGTGAAGCAAAAGTCCCTTTCTTTACCATTTCAGGATCTGATTTTGTTGAAATGTTTGTCGGTGTTGGTGCGTCACGTGTGCGTGACATGTTCGAGCAGGCAAAAAAAAACACGCGCCATGCATCATTTTCATCGATGAAATCGATGCGGTTGGTCGTCATCGTGGCGCAGGTGTTGGTGGCGGTAATGATGAGCGTGAGCAGACTTTGAACCAGTTGTTGGTTGAGATGGATGGTTTTGAGGGTAATGAAGGCGTCATTGTTATTGCGGCAACTAACAGACCTGATGTCCTAGACCCGGCCTTGTTACGCCCTGGTCGTTTCGATAGACAAGTGGTCGTGCCATTGCCTGACATTCGTGGCCGTGAGCAGATTTTAAATGTCCATCTAAGCAAAGTACCTGCGGCGGAAGATGTCAAAGCATCGATTATCGCACGTGGCACGCCCGGTTTTTCTGGTGCTGATTTGGCGAACTTAGTCAATGAGGCTTCTCTATTTGCAGCGAGATCGAACCAGCGTTTAGTCAGTATGGACGACATGGAAAAAGCCAAAGATAAAATCATGATGGGTGCAGAACGAGCTTCAATGGTGATGAGTGATAAAGAGAAACAACTTACCGCTTATCATGAAGCTGGTCACGCGATTGTTGGACGAATTGTCCCTGGACATGACCCCGTCTATAAAGTGAGTATTATTCCACGTGGTCGTGCGCTGGGTGTGACTATGTTCTTACCGACAGAGGATAAGTACAGTAACAGTAAGCAGCAGTTAGAAAGTCAAATTTCCACCTTATATGGTGGTCGTATAGCTGAAGAAATGATCTATGGTGCTGATGCGGTGACGACAGGTGCATCTAATGATATTGAACGGGCAACTGAAATTGCTCAGAGCATGGTTACTAAATGGGGCTTATCTGATCATATGGGGCCATTAGCTTACGGTGTCGAGGATGATGGTAATTTCCTTGGTCAAGGTAGTTCTAAATCGAAAGCTGTGTCAGATGTAACAGCGAAACAGATTGATGAAGATGTCCGTGCTGTGATTAACCGTAACTATCAGCGTGCTGAGCAAGTATTGACAGAGCATAATGACAAATTACACACAATGGCTAAGTTATTGATGAAGTATGAAACAATCGATAGCGATCAAATTGATGCCATTATGGAAGGTCGTGAGCCAGGAGAACCAAAAGGCTGGAGTAATGATAATCCTACTCCTACACCACCTCCTTCAGCAGATGTAACTGATTCAGAAACAGCTGCCAAGCCTGCTGATTTATTACATTAAATCAGTACAAATCAAAGGGCTCTAGTGATCCTTGATTGCAAGGGTAAGTCGCTTGATCTGACTTATCCGCAGGTGATGGGTATCTTGAATGTGACCCCCGATTCGTTTTCTGATGGGGGTCATTTTTTTGCACAGGATGCAGCACTAAAACAAGCTAAGCAAATGGTCGCTGATGGTGCAGCAATCATTGATGTGGGTGGTGAGTCAACACGTCCGGGTGCTGCTATCGTTCCTGTTGAAGAAGAAATAGCGCGGGTAGTACCTGTGATAGAAGCTATTCAGTCAGAATTAACGATTCCCATTTCCACTGATACAAGTAAACCAGAGGTTATGCGTGCAGCTGTCTCAGCTGGTGCAGGATTGATCAATGATGTGCAAGCTTTGCGTGTGGATGGTGCATTAGGCGCAGCGTCAGATTTAGCTGTACCGGTGTGTTTGATGCATGCACAAGGGCCGCCACAAACCATGCAAGATGATCCTAAATATGATGACGTTGTTGGTGATGTGATGGCTTTTTTATTGGAACGTGTTGCTGTTTGTGAATCAGCAGGGATCAATAGAGATCAGTTAATTTTGGATCCTGGTTTTGGTTTTGGTAAACGGGCAAGACATAATTTGCGGCTGATGAAACATTTGAACCGTATTATTGCACTTGATCTGCCTGTTTTGATTGGCGTTTCACGAAAATCAATCATCGGAAAATTGTTAAATGTGACCGTTGAAGAACGGTTAGCAGGCAGTCTGGCTTTAGCATCGGTTGCTGTTTGGCAAGGTGCAAAAATTGTACGGACACATGATGTCCGTGAAACAGCTCAAGCTGTTAATTTATGTAAGTATGTAATGCAGGTGGAAGAGAGTGACTAAACAACAGAGACGTTATTTTGGGACAGATGGTATTCGTGGCCGAGTCGGTGATGGTGCGATTACACCAGAGTTCGTATTAAAGCTAGGTTGGGCTGTTGGTCGTGTGTTGGCGAAAGAAAAGATAAATCGCCGAGTATTGATTGGTAAAGATACGCGGATTTCGGGTTATATGTTTGAGTCAGCGTTACAGGCTGGTTTGTCTGCGGCGGGTGTGGATGTTTATCTATTAGGTCCTATGCCAACACCTGGCATTGCCTATTTAACCCGAACATTTCATGCACAGGCTGGTATTGTGATTAGTGCTTCACATAATCATTATCATGATAATGGTATTAAGTTTTTTTCTGCTGAAGGCACAAAGCTGCCGGATGAGGTTGAATTAGAAATTGAAGCGATGTTGGATGAGCCGCTGACGACGGTGGAGTCCTTTGAGTTAGGTAAGGCTGTTCGTATTGAAGATGCGCGGGGTAGATATGTCGAATTTTGTAAGAGTTCTGTCCCGCTCAAGATGAATTTTTCAGGTATGAAGTTGGTTGTAGATTGTGCGAATGGTGCAACTTATCATGTTGCCCCCGATGTTTTTAAAGAATTGGGTGCAGAGATTGTTGTGATGGGGGCCGAGCCTGACGGCTTTAATATTAACCAGAATTGTGGTTCGACCGAGCCACGTTTATTACAAGCGGCGGTGCTTGAGCATCAGGCTGATCTAGGGATTGCCTTAGATGGTGATGGTGATCGTCTGATTATGGTTGATCACACAGGTCAAATTGTAGATGGCGACGATTTATTGTTTATCATTGCCCGTTCTCAAAAATTGAGAGGCAAGGGAAGTTCAGCTATTGTGGGGACGCAGATGTCGAATCTGGGTCTTGAGCAAGCTTTAGAAGCGCATGATATGACATTGCATCGATCGAAAGTGGGTGATCGCTATGTTATTGAGAAGTTAAAAGAGACCGGTGGTGTTGTCGGTGGTGAGTCATCGGGTCATATTATTTGCTTAGATAAAACGACCACCGGGGATGGCATCATTGCGGCATTGCAAGTGTTATGTGAAATTCGTCGTACTGAGAGTAGTTTGCATGATCTTAAATCTTTGGTGACTAAATACCCTCAGACTTTAATTAATGTTCGTGTCAAGAAGATGATTGACTTGACGACTGATCAGGCAATTTCAGATGCTGTTAAAATGGCAGAAGAAAAATTAGTCGACGCTGGGCGGGTTTTATTAAGACCTTCTGGCACTGAACCAGTAATTCGTGTAATGGTTGAAGGCCGTGACGCGGCCTTGACTCAGGAACTAGCGACTCATATTGCAGATGTTATACAAAGCAGTGTAGAAAGCAGTTAATAATAAATAGTTATAAGCATATAATGAAATCATTGATTTCTTACTGTTGAGACGGTAGGCTCTCAGTTATTTGGTTATTTTTATAGGGTTGAAATGAATGCGTAAGCCTCTAGTTGCTGGCAATTGGAAGATGAATGGAACAAGTGCAAGCAATCAAAGTTTGTTAGAGCGTATTTTAGCTTCGGCGGATGACTTCTCAGACATTGATGTGGCTATTTTTCCACCTGCTGTTTATGTTCACCAGGTTCAACAGGCGTTGACGGGTACAGGCCTTCACTGGGGAACTCAGAATGTCTCTTCATATATAGATGGTGCTTATACAGGTGAAGTGTCAGCTGCGATGATCACTGACTTCAATTGTGAATACACTTTGATTGGACATTCAGAGCGTCGTTGTCTTTATGACGAATTGGATTTGGATCAATTAGTACTGGATCAATTAGTTGCTGAAAAATATGAGACGGCTGCATCATCAGGGTTAACGCCGATTATCTGTATTGGTGAAAGCCCTCAAGAACATGATCAAGGTCAAACAGAAGAAGTTGTTGTTAGGCTTTTAGATACCTTAATAGCACATCAAGGTGCTAAAGCTTTGTCGCGGACTGTTCTCGCATATGAGCCTGTTTGGGCAATTGGAACGGGGAAGACAGCATCACCTGAATGGGCTCAGAACGTCCACCAGTTCATGCGTGAGCGTGTAGCGAAGCATTGCCCGACTACGGCCGAGAATTTACGAATACTTTACGGGGGCAGCGTTAAAGGTAATAATGCGGCCTCATTATTTTCGAAGCCAGATATAGATGGTGGACTGATTGGCGGTGCTTCTCTAATTGCTGATGAGTTTGTTGCTACATGTCGGGCCGCAGCACAACAAGTTTAGGTTAGTAAAAATGGATACAATAATACTAGTTATACATATCGTCATATCAGTACTGCTGGTGGGTTTGATTTTAATCCAACATGGTAAGGGTGCTGATGCAGGTGCTGCAGCTTTAGGCGGTGGCGGCGGTGGCGGTGGCGCATCATCAAGCCTATTTGGTAGCCAAGGGTCAGCTTCATTTTTATCGCGTAGCAGTGCGATTTTAGCGATGTTATTTTTTATTACGAGTTTGAGCCTCGCTTATTTTGCAAATAAGGCTCAGCGTGTTGAAAGTGTGACGGAAATGCCCGTTGCTCCGGTCACAGAAATTGTTGAGGAAGTAGAGTCTATGCCAGTGCCATCAACATCAGTTGCGCCAGCAGATTTGCCAGACTTACCGTAACTTAAACTCCTTAAATAAGCCGACGTGGTGAAATTGGTAGACACGCCATCTTGAGGGGGTGGTGGACATAGTCCGTGGCGGTTCGACTCCGCCCGTCGGCACCAAAGTGCATTCAAAAGCCTACTTGTCCATCAAGTAGGCTTTTTTGTTATGGCAAGTTTGAGAATCCGTGGCTGTTTGTTTGTAAGTGAATGTGCGATTTGATCTGAAA
>Ga0247598_1000045_pt1 | contig 11355 bp, 1 predicted proteins | sample 70RmetaT_FD_186084 | JGI IMG/M metagenome (GOLD analysis project Ga0247598, IMG submission 186084) | Metatranscriptome of seawater microbial communities from Monterey Bay, California, United States - 70R (Metagenome Metatranscriptome) | ecosystem: Environmental > Aquatic > Marine > Coastal...
CAAGAACGCCACAAGGCGTGTACTTTGTAGGAATAGCCCTGTAGTTAGTATTAGACTTAAGTGGCAAGTGCCATGCTGCTGTGCGGTTCTACTAAGCAACCTTCTGATGACAAAAAAAGTTTTTCGTCTTCGTCTTCGGGTCACAGGACAAGTTCAGGAAGCCATAAAATGGTTCCGCTTTTGCTGCACTTTGACGTAAACAAGACGGTGATACAATCGGACAGTATACAGTCAAAGACCATTGAAGAAGGCATCCGTGAAGGCATTAGTGAGCTATTCTGGGGTGCTGTATCAACCAGCGGAGGGGAACCTGTGTGGCAATGGGCCAAAGGGAAACCAGGTTGCGTTCCTCCAGTGGACGAAGCTGGTGAGTTAGTGAGTTATGCTGCATTCTGCAAAGATGCTGTGAAAGACAAGTCCAAAAGGAAAGCGGCACTAAAGAGCTTCAGCCATGTCAGGGATCCAGAAACGAAGGAGGAGATGGAAAAACTTGTACAGTTGACTCTGAAGAGAATGCAGCTTCCCCAAGATGTGCGATACACAAAGGAGGCAGAAGCTGCAGGAATCACTACACCAACTCTTAACATGTTTCCAACCCTTTTTCACTTAGTAGCAGCACTTCAGCGAACAACACGCCCTTTTGCGATCCTTTTTCGCTCGTTTGGTGCTGACCACGAAAAAATTCAGAATGAATGGAATGCATTTTGTGAGCTGCGCCACCCTGTGTACTCACGCTTAATTGAGGGAATTGGACCTTTAGATGGGTCTGTGCCGCACATTCCAGATCGAAGAATTCTGGGATTGCATACACTTTATCGAGATGAGAAAGGCCCCATCCTTATTCTTGATAAGTTTACCAATGGACCACCCGAGAAAAGCTGGGATTCTTGGGCAAGGGCGAAACCAAAGTCGGATAATCGAGGAGGGCGGGAATACATCAAAAACGTACTCAAGGCAAAGACCATTGAGGGAATTCCACACATTCAAAAATGGATGAGCGATCACCTTGCAGGCCAAAGAACTGCAGCCATCAAGGATGATTGGGCCTGGTGGCAATTCAACGGTGAACAAGCTCACGCAGGAAAGCTATTAACGGTGATCCCTGGCAAAGCTGCCACGTCACAGCTATTCTTTGACGACAACATCGAACATTCCGATGCAAGAATAGTTGACTGCCGTGATGTGAATGGATCAATTATTCCATCGAGCAGATCGATGGGCAAGCTGTGTGTGAAAGTGAATCCAGTCGAGGCCTTGCTCGATGATGAGTACTTCCTTCGCAAGCTCCAATTCTGTCAAGGTGCACAGCTGGATGTTGGAGCTTCATTTATTGGATTGCAGAAGCAACTTACAGAAGTAGAAGAAGAGAAAACCCAGCTCCAGAAGCAGTTGGCTAAAGTGAATAGACAGTTGAAAAATCTAACCGAAGAAAATCGAAGGATGAAGCTGCAGCGACGGATCCAGATTCGAAGCGAGAGCGAATTGCGTGCAATTCTATCAAAAGACATGGACATAACAATGTTTGAGACGGACAATTGCAAAAGCATTTCAGATCTATTTGCTGAGCTTGAGGCACAGCTCTGTTGGCTTGAGCATGATGAAAATGGACATGTTGTGCGTGTTCTGGACATGGTGTTTTTTAAACTCGTATTCAAAGACAGTATCCTGATTGAGACCCGTGAGCATGATTCAGCCAGTCGTGTTACAAATCGGAACTACTTACCGGGTGTTCGTACAACACTACGAGAGACATGCACCCAGCAAGCTGTGGACCGCTGGCTTGAGACCGGATTGCAGGTGAATTTGAAAAAGAGTATAATTGTGGATATGCTGCCTGTCTCGGTTCCTGGTGCACCAAATCAGGAGACCGGTGCAACAAAAATGTATCCAATCACGTGCAGGGTGCAACAAAGTCAAGCAACTTTCGTGATACCTGAAAGGGAGGCAGATGTTCACCATGATCTCTTAAAAGAGATTGGTTTGCCTGGCTTTAAGCACTTCACCACTGTGGAGACCGACCCAACAGGTGAAACTATTACTCGTTACTGGCGATGGGACAAAAAGAAAGCATGGGAAGCAACTGCCGCTCCGGTGGCCAAAGGCCCTGGTAATAATGCTCCTGTCAATGTTGCTGATGTGATTGAAAGACTTTTCCGCGATCATCCACGATCAGAGGAGTACAAATATCTCTTGTTGAAAATGTTTGAAATTTTCGAAGCCCAGAAGCTCTGTGGAGGATTCAGTGGTTCTGTTGTGGTCCGAGTACAACCATTTGAACAAGATGGGCGGGCAGGAGAGCCATGCATTGTGAAATTGGACGCTGGAGGGCCTATCAGGGAAGAATTCCAGAACTCGGTTAAAGTTAATCAGGCGCTGCCAGACAAAGCAGCTCGTATTTTGGGCGAGGCAGTCTACACCACAAATGCTAAAAACGAAGAATTTGGCGCTATGAAGCTTGAACTGGCGGGTGCATGCTGGAATGTCCCGGAACTTGCACAAGGTAGTGCCAATTTATTGTCTACCTTCAAGGACCTTCTTCTGTATGAAAGCGATCAGGTTATACTGGGTAGAGGCGCATCGGCTAATGAGGATCCACCTTTTGGAAATGTAAATAGTGTAGTGGCAGAGACGTTCGGGCCTGGTGGCATTGTCTCTTCATTGCGCAGAGGTGGGGATGGCTTACACCGATCAAACAAATCTCTTCTATGGGGTTGGTACTCTTTAAAAGGGAAAGAAAAAAGCCTGCATAATCCTTACACTGCAAAGGGCTCATATCCACCAGAGCAAGCAATGAGGCGACTATACAAGCAGTATTTTGGATGTGATATGCCAGATGTCAGAGAAATCGTTGTTAATACAATCAAGAAAGATCTGGAGCAGCTTTCACAACAAGTTGGATCTGATTTTTATCCCCTTGTGGCATTGGCACATGGAGATCTGAATGCTGCCAACATTATGATTGATGCACTTGATGCTGTGTGGCTCATTGACTTCGCAACCTCCATAGAGCTACCTTTGTTCACAGACATGTGCAAATTCGAGATGGCTTGTCTTTTTGAGTATTCTACCATTCCAATTACACCTAAAATCCTGCTCGAATTCACGTCGAGTCAAGAAGAACATTGGACCAGTATGAATGTTGGGGATTGGCTTCGTGTCGACCAAGATGTCGCCAAGCTGCTGCTCCGACGATTAACAGAGCTTCCACAGGACACCGTCGCCACTATTAATCAGAATGATTTAGACAAGCTAATCCAAGATGTGGTTAGCAATTGTGGCAAGGCAGCTTACAAATTCCCGAAGATTGTCAGGGCACTCAAAGCGCGCCTCACTGCCGATGAGACGATGATGGACAACGCATTCTCTTACTGTGCCAGCATTTCCAATGCACTTTTGCACGGAGAGCACGTGGGGCAAACTTTAGAAATAAAGAAAGTACCTGTTCCTGAGGGTCTGGGCTCACGTGGGTCAGCCTCGCTACGCTTTTTTGCAGAGCTCTGCATCTCAGTACGTCGCTTCATGGCCAAAGACATAATGGGATGCCTTCGTGATCAAGCAAAGCTGCCTGAGGGCCTTCAAATCGCAGATGTGCTGTCATTGCAGATGTGGTTGCCCTTCTTGCGAGAGTCCTATCGTATCATAGGGTATCGTGACATCTCACCGCAACACAAGATTTGGTCAATTTATCATTGCGAAGTTGTTGCAAAACATGTTCAGAATATTCTTGTTACGATTCGGAACAATTTGAAAAACTTAAAATCCCTTGGAGTTATCAAAGAGGTTCAGCACGACCTAGATGTGTCAGAGTCCGACGCCGGCGCCGACAAAGTACATGATGCTTCCAAGCGGGTCGAGGGCTTCACAGAGGCAGACTCTCAGTGGATCTTGGCACATGCCAACATGTTCCCAATGAGTGAGACCTCCGACAAGCTCATTCGCCAGGCTCATAAAACTTGTCCAGTATACGCTAAGGAACCAGGTTTTTTTGCACCTGTTTGGCAGGTTCTTACATCTGAGGATGTTCCGTGCTTACTTGAGTTTGCTCCTGGAGATTCCAAACAGTGGGAGCTGTTTTTAGATCCATCAAACGGCGACGTGACATTTGGTTCTATTCTCACACCTCAAACCTCAATTGGCAGCGTGTCACAGCACGGTGGTCGAAAGGATGCTCCCTCTGTGCAGTTAAAAAGCCGACTCATCCCACTCACCACACAGCTCATGATGCGAAAGTGTGTTGAGATTGACGACAACCAGCAGGCTGGAAATGCAAGTCTGGGCTCAGTTTCGATTTCCTCTTGGTGCAATGGTATTTCAGGAAGCGCAAAGAATGGCAATGGAGTGCAAGAGCTTGATCATAAAGGAGTCCGGTACAATCAGGAGGACATCACCAAATTTTTGACCCTGGATGCAGTTGCGTGCGACTCCAATGGTAAGTGCAGGGCAAAATTTTCACTTGTCATAGGCAGCCCATCATGTTGTTATCCACTCGGCACGAAGCTCTGCATCGACCTCACCTTGGAGAGCCGAGCAACGCTGACCAAGCCCGAGGTGGTGATAATGCACAACGATGATCCAGCGCGCTACAAGATCCGTGATGCTGCTCATCCCGATCCTGAGTCTGAGGGAAACTTCAACCCGGTTGCTGCAAATCATGTATTCATGGCCCAGTGTCGCTATGTGGAAGGACAGCGTGTTCTGTGCAAAGACAGCCAGGGCAGCTGGTGTGATGCTGAGGTTTTGGAGGCGGCATCCCACGAAACTGGGTACAGATATCGTTTGAAGCCATCTGCAAGCAAGGAAGGTGAGTCTCGCCCAAAAGAGCTGCTGGTGAATTTGAACGGCATGAACAGTGGAATAGCGAGACTGTCAGTTTCAGCCTATGACGAAGAAGTCCACAAAGTAAAAGCTTATCTCAAGGCTCGCCACAGTTCCATCATTGACAACTTGGCAGGTGCGCGTCTACCTGTGAAGCAATGTGCTTACCCAACCTTGGCTGTCCAGACCGATGATTTTCTTGCCAGCGCTCCCCTTGTCGACAGATGCTCCACGGGAACATCGCGGCCAAGTCGTGGCAGAGCGTGCTCAAAGACATTCAGTATCACAAGTGCGGGATCGGGTGGCAATGACGCCAACCTATCTGGAATAGAATCCAGGACAGGATGGGGTATGCTGGTGAATGCGGTTGATACGTTTGCTGAAGCAATACCGTCTTGTAGTCCTAATGCTTTTCTTGTGCTTGGTGGACCTGGGAGTGGTAAGTCTTGCCTCATCTGCCGCCTCATCATGGAGTCCCTGGACCGACATGTAAACCTGGTGCCGATCTTGCTAAAAGTCCAGGAACTTGTGAAGAGGTCGAGTCAGGACAGCATTGATCAATCCAACCTCACGCCGACTGTTGTGAATCAGTGGTTTGACAAACACCTGCGGGTAAGCTTTGGAGAGGATAGCTCGAAATATAACATGATCTGTCAGGCCATGAGAATGCATCGTGTCTTTTTTCTTTTTGAAGGTCTTGAAGAGGCTGGGACAATGGCTCCAATGTTGGAGGCGTGCGTGAAGCAACTCGTCACGGACCGACATCTTGTTGTCGTTACATCACGCCCACTTCTGAGCGGTATGTCGTCCCTCGAGGAAATGACAGAATTCATCACCCCCATGAAGCTGCAAAACCTCAATGACGAACAGAAGAGGCTAATTGCACACAATCGTCTTGGTCTTGAAGGTGTGGAAATGTATGATGCCTTGTTTGCAAAGCTCCGAGAGAATCAAGGTAGTGCTGAGGAGGCCGGTGACACTGATGGAGGTGTACAAGGACAAGGGGGCCATGAAGATGTTTTCGGGAACCCAATGATGCTCAGCATGCTCATTTGCTACCTTCAGATGAGGCAGAAAGAGCTGGTCAAAGAGCAGGATCAGGATCAGAACGCGGAAGCCGATGGGAAAGAGGGTGCCCACACAGGTGGGGATGATAACCATGTTACGCTTACTGCTGTTTACCGTGTGTCCATCGATGTGATGCTCCAGCGGGTTCAAAGTAGAACACAAGCTGAGAGGCATAAGAAAGAAGAAAAGGTAGAAATGTGCAAGAGGATACTTGAGCACATGGCCATGCACATGCAGAAACGAAGGAAGCAAGATATCGCTGCGAAGGAGGTCAGCGAGCTGCTTCCTGCGAGTTTGAGACCGCAGTGGAAAATGTTCAAATCAGCCGTGGAGGCTGGATATGCAATGTTTTTGAGGATGTCAGGCGAGCAAGATAAGGCAGAGTTGCGGTTTTTGGTGAAAGGTTTCCAAGATTATTTCGCTGCTAGCTTTGCTGCAAGTGAGGTGGCCAACAAAGGGGTCACGGATCTCCCTCCGCTAATGGAGCTTATTACCGACAGCTGGTGGTCACAGTTGCTCGAAATGCTTGCAGAAGACAATTGGGCTCCTTTCTATATCAAAATCATTGAAGCCCGTCTCGAATCATTCGAGTCCACTGATGGTGATACATTCTTGCATCATGCAGCTCGAGTCAATCATCGCCCTGTGTTTCAACTTCTGAAAGGCTTTCAGGAAAATTATCGGAACGCTTTGTGGGCGCAAAACAAGGACAAGCGTACTCCTCTTCATGTGGCTGCTGAAAAGGGTAACACGCGTCTTTGCATGTTGATGATTGAGAACAAAGCTCCAATAGACTTAGAAGACTCCAATGAAAGACAAGCTATGCATGTTGCAATGCAGCATGGGAATTTCCAGTGTGCAAAGTTTCTTCTTGACAAGTGGATTGAGCAGCATGCAGGCTCCCGTGCACAGCTAAAGCCGCAACCAAACCACAAGCGGCATCCAATCCACAAGCTAGCTTCATCCATCCTGGGCTTGGACAATGCAAATGTGCCGAAGGAGGAAGAGTTCAAGCAATCGGTTGAGACCTCATTCATAGAGCTTCGCTATTTTCAAAAGAATGAAAAAGTTGATCGTCTGAGGGCAATGGGAGGTCTTCTTGCAGTGTACTGGATTGCAACCAACCATTATGACGGCTTTGTTAGAGGGCAGGCGATTGAGACAAGGCTTACAAAGAGTTCTTGGGAATGGCTGCAAGAATGGACACAACGTCATGTCGGGTTGACCAAGAGCGTAAACACAACTATGGCAATGCTGGTGTTTATGGCAATCATGAATTTAGGCAAGATTGTCCCCTTTCGAAAAGCATTTGCTCCCGATGTGGATGGAGCTTTGGAGGCTCTCGCAACTATTTTGCAGAAATACCCAATACTGGTGCCATCATACTCAAAACTTGCCGCGAGCCAGCAGCAAATGATCCTGAATGCCTTGAAAGCTGACTTTAACTTTGGTCAGTTCTTGCAGGCAGAAGATTTCCCGGCAAGCTGGTTGAAGATCAAGGGCATCATTGGGAATAAAGATGGGCAGACTTCTGGCGATAATGTGCTGGGTTTTATGATTTTCAGAAATTTTGCTGCGATGTGTGGGCTTTTTGCTGTGAGAGGCCTTGAGGGGTCATTGTTTATGACAGACTTTCAATACTCAAATTTCAAGCTTGGTCTTGATGCCCTTCCGCACTTCAATGATGAATCGCCTCAAGAGGTACTGAACAGATTTCTTGGGGATCGAGCCAAAAGGCTTGGCTTGCCTTTTGATGGCAACCATGACAAAGAGGCCAGGGCCAAAGTAAGGTTGGCTTGCATGACGCGTGCATTTGAGGTTCCTGATGGGAAAAAGGTTGCAGATGCCTTTGACAAGCTGACACCAGAGGAACGACGATCATTGATGTCCTTCCTCAATGCTGATGGGATCGTTGAGAAGCCAGGCTTTCTGTTGTTTAACTTGCCGAACTTCTTGGAAGCAGCCAAAAAGAGCACAAAGATAGGATTGGAACACGCCACAAAGATCCTCCTCGCTGTGTATGAAGCTGCCGCAAAGGAGTATGCAGGTAGTGACAAACAGGTGATCACCATCATGGTAGATGAGCTTGCATCACATGCGAAGGATTGCACTGACCCTGAGGTGTTTGCCTTCACCAAGTTTTCCATCTCCAGGACTGCTGGACACATGGCAGCTAGCCAAGCTACCGTACACCTCAGCCCTTGGCAATTGGTGACGGATACAAAGCTGCTTACCACCCTGGAGGAGGAGCGTGATTCTGTTATATCCAATGTTCTGAATGGAGGCATACGCGAAGGAGCATTCCTCAAGCGCATCACCGCCAAGGTATTCTACGAGATCCGATACTTTGAAGTGGACAAGAGCAAAGAGATACTCCGAGCCACTGTGTGCTCACTGCTTGTGGTTTATTGGACATTGAATGACCAGATGGACGCCTTCACTCGCGGCCAAGCTTCAGATGCTAAGCTGTCTGACCAGTCCTGGGGAAAAATACGCTCTATTTGTGGGGGCATGTCTGAGCCGAGCAAGTTGCAGGCAGTGTTCGCCATCATGGTTCTGTACTCTCTTGGCAAGATTCCGCATTTTCAAAAAGAGTTAGCACCTAAAGCAAACGGACATCGTGAAGCAATGGCTAATGTGATTGATGAAAGCCCAAGGGTTCTTCCTTCCTACTGGCAGCTAAAGGAATCAGACAAAGTGCTGGCAAGGGCATGCTTGACGCTGACTTTCGATTATGAACAGTTCTCGCGCGCCGAGACATTGCCCTCCGACCTGACTCCGGTGAAGCAAATGCTGCAAATGAACCCTGGGAACAGTGAACACAGCCAACGTTTTCTCACTTTGTTTATGTATAGCATGTTTGCTATAGCATCAGCCAAGCTGGGGCACCAGAGTCTGGAGGGTTCACTATATATGACTGAAAATCGATGGAAAAACTTTAGCATGGGCATGGAGGCACTGGAACACCTGCAGGCAGAGAGTGAGCAGCATGTTTATGATCGTGCTTTAGAAAAGCGTGCCCAGATTCTTGGTTTGCGCTTTGATTCACAGGATAGAGCATCTAGGGCACTTGCAAGGCTTGCTGCCTTGTGTCAAGCAGTAGATCCTCCAGTGGGTAAGAAGCTGTCAGATGCATTCCACTCTTTGGATTCAGAGGACCAGAAATCGCTCACTAATATACTGGTTGCAGATGGCATCCATCGCAAGCCAGGATTTATCATTGCTGACACGCAGCAATATCTAGAGAATGCCATGACAAATAATGAGGTTGGACTTGCCCCAGCCATGCGAATCCTACTGAAAGTGTGCAAGGCCGCAGCCGGCAACACAGATACGCAGGTAACTGTCAGCTTGGGAAACCTTGCCTCATTCACCAAGGAATTCAGTGGTTCAGTCGCATTCCATGACATGCCTTTTGAGCTTGCCAGGCATGACCGAGTAGTCAAAGTGATCCCCAAGTTGTGGATTCCGGTTCGGAATCCAGCTGTTCTGGATTCTCTGAGGTCGTCAGGACATGAGTTGGCCAAAGATATCTTGAAGAAGCAAGTTTCAGAGAAGGTGTTCAGGTACCGAGTTGGGCGTTCATTTCCAGAGCTATCATACTTCAATTCCAAAAGTTCGGTGCAACGTGACCAAACATATGCAGCAATGCTGGCAGTTTTTTGGCTGATCACTGGGCAGCATTCAGCATTCATTCGCAGTCAACCAGAAGAAGAAGCTCTGACCAGGAAGTCTTGGGCATGGATTCAGGAATGGATGGCAGAGAGCGTTCGGCTGTCAACTGCTGAGGCGCTGGACGCTGTCCTTGTGTTCATGGCGATCCACGCATTGGGGAAGATTCCTGAGTTCAGGGAGGAGTTGGCGCCCAGCTTCGACAAACACTTGCATGACGTGGCGTTGGCACACATCTTGGACACTCAATCCGAGGTTGTACCATCCTTTTCTCGCCTGTCGGATAAGTACCAGCGGCTCATTGTTGACTCCCTGCGTGTTGATTTTCAATTCAGCCAGTTTCTAATGGCAGAGAATGTTGCAGCGAACCTTGTTGTAGTGAAGGAGAAGCTCAAACCTCACAAAGACGAGGGCTTCGCATTCTTTTGCTTCAGGATTTTTGTTCAGATATGTGGCAAAAAGGGTGCACAAAGTCTGAACGGGTCGCTTTTCATGAACGAGTTGCAGTTTCAACGATTTAGACCTGGTCTTGATGCTTTGCAGCAGCTGAGGAACACAGAAGCTGGTCCTGCTTACAACTCGTTCCTGCTACTCCAAGGGTCACAGGCTTTATCACGTTTTGCTTCGCGAGACCATCAGGCACTCGCTCGACTCTGCGTGATGTGTGCTGATCCAGGGGCTTCCGACATGAAATGGGGAGAACTGGTGTGTGACGCATTTGATGAATTGCTTCCTGCTGAGCGAGACACCTTGTCAAGGTGGCTGACTGCAGATGGTATCCAAGAGCGGCCTGGTTATGTCTTGTCCGGGGCTCCGACTTTCTTGAGGAATGCAGTTCGGAATCCAGCTGTGGGTTTGATTGCAGCACTTCGGATGTTAATCAAAATCAAGGAGACATGCCAAAGAGCAGACAGTGCTCTGTCCAGGAACCCACCCTCCAAAGTGATGGTGAATCTCGGTGAGCTTGGACTCTGGGCCAAAGCTGCGGGACCCAATCCTGAGGAGTTTGCTCAAGCAACCATTGACGTTCGACTAGAGAGTCATAGCGAGACACATGTTTTCACTGTAGAAGTCTTACGGCCAGATGGAGCAGGTGCAACTCAAGAGGCAGTTGGCAGTTCAGGCTCCACTTCGAGGTGGGGAAGGCTAATCGGGATCAGCATTCTTTTGCTGCTGGAATTACTTGTCATAGCTGGTGTCCTGAGCATTGCAAGCTTTCCTGGCCCCTCAGAGCCAGTGTTGAAGCGCATAGGCATGCATAGGCATCATGCAACGTATGTTCTGTGTTGTCTTGCAGTTGCTTTGCTTCTGCTATTATGCTGCTGCTACAGTTGCTCACACAGGTGTTTTAGGCTTTTTTCATGTTGTAATTGCTGTTCGTCATCATCCCATGTGTACAGCGCTGCACGATACACGCCTCTCTTGCAGCAGTCCGAGGACGATCTAGTCTGAGAGCTGCTTTTGCGCATGCAATCGAGGCTTCTTGCAGGCCAATGCGCCTGCTCTTAAAATGTATCACCAATGGCTAGAGGAATGTGACATTCCATTCAAAATGCCTGCGTGTTTTCACCTTTGTGCAGCATATCCTTTTTACACAGCAATGCTGCTGGGCTGTGCAACTTTGTTGGCTGAAAACGCCCCTTGTACAATCCAAAGGCAAGCATTGTGCATTGCAAGCTCCCAGCTGCAACTGATGTGCAGGCAGTCTGAACTTGGTACACACCCAAACAGATGATAATGCACTGCACAGCCACTGTGCAAGCAGATGATAATCAGAGACCCCAAAAGCCTTTGCAATAA
>Ga0247598_1000052_pt1 | contig 11138 bp, 9 predicted proteins | sample 70RmetaT_FD_186084 | JGI IMG/M metagenome (GOLD analysis project Ga0247598, IMG submission 186084) | Metatranscriptome of seawater microbial communities from Monterey Bay, California, United States - 70R (Metagenome Metatranscriptome) | ecosystem: Environmental > Aquatic > Marine > Coastal...
GGTATATCCCAAGTATTACTAACATTATGCTATTTATAAATAACACGGTATAACCTGATTTAGATAGACCTCTATTTTCAAAATTATTTTTTTTAATAGATTCGTTTTCAAAAAACATAACTTTTATAATTCTTAAATAATAAAAAGATCCTATAACTGAAAACACAACTGCAAAAATAGCTAGCCAATACATTCCATTTGCAATAACAGATTTTATAACTATAAACTTAGCATAAAAACCTATAGTTGGAGGTATTCCTGCCATGGAAAACATAACAATCATCATAATAAAAGCTAAAACTGGGTTATGTTTACCTAAACCTTTAAAATCACTTATTTTTTCCATTTCAAAATTAGATGAGCTTAAAGAAATTATTACGCCAAAGGCACAAACAGCTGTTAACGTGTATATAATCACATAAAATAAAGAAGCAATAAATCCTTCATGAGCGAATGAAATAAAACCCATTAATAAAAAAGAGATATGGCTAATTGTAGAATAAGCTAACATCCTCTTTATATTAGTTTGAGCTATAGCAATTATATTACCAACAATTAAAGAACCCACTATCATTAATGTCAATATAGATGACCAATCTTTAACAACTATAATTAAAGAAGAAAGAATTCTGTATGACATTGCAAAAGCGGCTATTTTAGGTACGCTACCTATGAACAATGTAATTGTATTAGGAGATCCTTCGTAAACATCTGGTACCCACATGTGAAATGGAAATGCCCCTAATTTAAAAGCTACTCCAGCAATAATAAAAACAATAGCTATTTTTAATATCATAGAATCGTGAATTAAATTTATTGATATACAGTTACCTATTTCATTTAAGTTTAAACTGCCAGATAAACCATACAGTAGAGATATTCCGTATAATAGCATCCCTGATGCTATAGCACCCATAACAAAAAACTTAATAGATGCTTCACCTGAGTTATTATGCTTTCTTATAATAGTTATTAAAGCATAAAGCGGTAAAGATAACAGCTCTAGCCCTAAGTAAAGTATTAAGAAGTTACTTGATGATATTAAGACCATCATTCCAATTAACGAAAATAAGCAAAGCGCAAAGTATTCATTATTATAACTTTTGTGAAGTTTTAGATATTTTTCACTATATAAGAAAACTACTAGTGTAAAAATTAAACTAAATAGTTTGAGAATTCTTGATAAATTATCATCTATAAATTGCAAGTTAAATACTATTTTATAGTCCATATTCCAATTCTTTATTAGAAAAAATAATGCTATTATTAATCCTATCTGGGAAATTGAATATGCATAGCAAACATCTTTATCTTTTACAACTACAGTGGATAATAGTAGTATACTTGCTGTTGTTATAATGATAATTTCTGGAATTAAATGTATTAGTTGATTATACATAATATTTAACCTTAAAGTTTAGGTATAATTAAATCTTGTATTAAGTGGTTAGTAGAAGCACTCATTATATTTATGAAAGGTAATGGATATACCCCTAAAAATATTATAAACAAAGATAATAAAGTTAGACATATTATTTCATGATTGTTCACATCTTTTAATGAAAGTAAATTTTCATGATGTAACTTTCCAAAAATTACTCTTTTATACATCCATAAAGTATAAGCTGCCCCTATAATTAATGTGGTTGCTGATAAAAAAGCTATTATAAAATTAGCTTGAAAAGCTGACAGAATAACTAAAAATTCTCCTACAAAACCTGAGGTTCCAGGTAAACCACAATTGGACATTGCAAATAACATAAGAAATGTTGAATATATAGGCATTTTATTTACAACCCCTCCATAATCGCTAATCATACGACTATGTATTCTATCATATAACACTCCAACACATAAGAACATTGCAGCTGAAATAAAACCATGAGATATCATTTGAATCATAGCTCCATTAATTCCCATGCTAAGGTTATTATAATTCATGTTATTTGATAATATTATAAAAGGAATAAATAATCCTAAAGTAACAAAACCCATATGAGATATGGATGAATAGGCGATTAATTTTTTCATATCTTTTTGTATTAAAGCTATAAAACCAATATATATAATCGCAATTAGAGATAAAAGCACTATTATATTAGAATATATATAACAAGCTGATGTTAATAATGGTAAAATAAACCTCATCATACCATAACCACCTATCTTTAAAGTTATCGCTGCTAATATAACTGATCCAGCTGTAGGAGCTTCAGTGTGAGCATCCGGTAACCATGTATGTACTGGAAACATTGGTATTTTTACTGCAAAAGCTATAAATATACCTATGAATAACCATTTTTGGGTCTCTATAGGAAATTCTAGATTGTACCAACTAGAAATATTCCAGCTATTTTCCCCTAACCCAGAATTTTTGGCCTGTAAATATATATATATTAAAGATACTAATAAAAATACAGAGCCTAAGAATGTATATATGAAAAATTTTATAGTTGCATATATTCTATTCTTACCTCCCCAAATACCTATGATAATAAACATTGGTATGAGCATTGCTTCAAAGAATATGTAAAATAATAGCGCATCTAAAGCTACGAAAACCCCACACATTAAACCTTGCATAACGAGAAAAGCAGACATGTAAGAACTAATATTATATTTTATAGATTTCTGTGCAGATATAATAACTATTAATCCAATAAAACATGTCAATGTTATAAGCAATAAGGAAAATCCGTCAACCCCTATATGGTAATAAGAGTTTATAAAAGTGAGCCAATTATATTTTTCTTCGTATTGCATTTTCCAAGAAGACATATCAAAACCATTTATTAGCTTACAGCAAGCCATAATACATAAAGATGCAGTAATGATAGATATTCCAAATGATAATTTAGGGGATTTATTCAACATTAATAAAATTATACCTATTAAAATAGGTCCCCATATAATTAAACTAAGTAAAGATGATTCGTTCATATGATATTAATTTCCTTTAGGATCTAATGTATTATTAACCAAACTAATAAAATTAAGAAACCAGTTATCATTGTGAATGCATAATGATATAAATAACCTGTTTGCATTTTTCTTATAACCTTCGAAAATAAATCAATTGATTTATAAGATCCGTTTACGAAAAAGTTATCTATAATTATCCTGTCACCGATAGACCATAAGACATTACCAATTTTTTTAGCTCCGCCTATAAATATAAACTGATAAACTTCATCAAATGCATACTTTTTATCTAATACTTTATAGATTGGCAAGAACATTCTTTTGCAATCATGAGCTAATTGAGGTTTTTTTACATAAAATAACCATGATACAAATATACCAGATATCGCTAAGAAAAATGGTGCTGAAGTAAAACCATGTATAGTAAAAGCTAAAGTCCCATGAAAATGATCTTTTAGATTACTCATAGCTGTATGTCTTTCGTCAACAAATATAGCATCACCGAAATAATCACCTAATATACATGGTACCATTATATAGCCAAGAACTACAGAAGGTATAGCAAGTAATATTAAAGGGATTGTTACAACAGGTTTGCATTCTGTTAAGTGCGATTTCGTTTTTTCATCCATTCTTTCTTCTGTATGAAAAACTCTAAATAACAACCTGAAACTGTATAAAGATGTAACGAAAACAGAAGATAGTATCATTATGTAAGCAATATTTGAAAAGGGTAAGTTAGATGCTCCTACAGCATTTATAACTAAATCCTTGGAATAAAAACCTGAGAAAAAAGGAAATCCAATTAAGGCAAGAGAACCCAAACTCATGGTTATATAAGTTATAGGCATATATTTTTTAAGGTTACCCATTTTATTAATATCTTGCTCATGGTGCATTGCTATAATAACTGATCCAGCTCCTAAGAAAAGTAAAGCCTTAAAAAAAGCATGAGTCATTAGATGGAACATACTAACTGCGTAAGCTGAAGCACCTAAAGCACATACCATATATCCTAATTGGGATAAAGTTGAATATGCTATTATTTTTTTGATATCGTTACTTACAATACCAAGCAGCCCCATGAAGAAACAAGTTGTTGATCCTATTATTAATATAAAATTTAAAGCAGTATCAGAATTTTCAAATAAAGGAGACATTCTTGAAACCATGAATACGCCAGCTGTTACCATTGTAGCTGCGTGAATTAGCGCAGATATAGGAGTTGGTCCTTCCATAGAATCTGGAAGCCATACATGTAAAGGAACTTGAGCAGATTTCCCCATCGCTCCTATAAATAACCCTATACATATAAAGTTAATTGCATCTACTTCTACATCAGATATAATAAATACTTTATGCTCAGCATATACAAAATTTTCTATTTGATTAAAAACTGTTAAGAAGTCTAGACTATTAAAATAGTATAAAATACCCGCTATACCAAGCAGGAACCCAAAATCTCCAAACCTGTTAACTAGAAAAGCTTTTAAGTTAGCAAAAATAGCTGTTTCTTTATGATGCCAGAAACCTATAAGTAAATATGAGACAAGTCCTACTCCTTCCCAACCAAAGAAAAGTTGTAAGAAATTATTAGACATTACTAACATTAGCATAGCAAATGTAAAAGCGGATATATAACAGAAAAATCTTTGATAGCCAGGATCTGTTTCCATATATCCAATTGTGTATATATGAACCATGCAAGAAACGAAACATACTGTAGATATCATTGATATCGTAAGTTTATCTATTAAAAAACCAATTTCAAAGCTTAGTTTGTTGTTAATTTTCATCCATTCGTATAAAGTAAAATTGACACTTGGTTCTTGTTCAAAGATTAATCTTTTAACCAGTATCAATGATAATAAAAAAGCAATACCAACAGAAATTATTGCAATATTATGTGTAGCTGTTTTACCTATTTTATTTCCAAGAAAACCAGAGATAAAGGATGATAATAATGGTAAAATAACAATAATAATACAAATACTTTCAATATTCATAACTATCCTTTCAACTTATTTATTTCGGATGTATTAATATCATTTAGTTTTCTAAACAATATAACTAAAATAGCCAATCCGATTGCTGCCTCTGCAGCGGCAACAGTTAAAATAAAAAATACAAAAATTTGCCCAGAAACATCAATTAAAGATCTAGAAAAAACAACAAAATTTGTATTTATTGCAAGCAGCATAAGCTCAATACACATTAACAATACTATTAAGTTTTTTCTATTAATAAAAATACCAGCTATACTTATACCAAAAAGTATAGCGCTAAATGTTAAATAATCAGATATTGCTATCATTCATTTTCCTTAATGTCTACTAGTTTGACTCTTTCTTTTGCTTTAACTCTTATTTGTTCAGTAACATCTTGATGTTTTCTGACCTGTGTTCCTCTAAATGTTAAACTTATTGCTGCTATCATTGCTACTAATAATATTATCCCTGAAATTTCAAACGGATATATATACTCAGTAAACAAAACTTCGCCTAATATTTTTACATTATTATAGCCTTCTGGGTATGCAGAAAAAGTTTTACAAGATATGATTGTATTATAGGTTATAGAGTATACTATACCCAAAACAAATAATATAGCAACACCTATACCTAGAGGTAAATATTTAACTAAACCTTCTTTTAAAAAAGATATTTTTACATCCAACATCATTATGACAAAAAGGAATAGAACCATTACTGCTCCGACATAGACTAATATTAATACAATGCTTAAAAATTCGCATTCGCATAACATCCATAATATTGCTGTGGAAAAAAAGCATAATACTAAACTTAAGACAGATTTCACTGGATTCCTGGATAATATAACTTGAGATGCCGACAATATTGATACCAAAGAAAAAGTATAAAATATGATTTTTAATATTTCCATTTTTCTTCCTTAACGATATATAGAGTCAGATGTTTTATTACCAGCTATTTCATTTTCGTATTTATCCCCAATAGCAAGTAACTTTTCTTTTGTCATTATGTTTTCACCTCTATTTTCGAAATGATAATTAGATATGGTTGTTTCCACTATAGAATCAACAGGACAAGATTCTTCACAAAAACCACAATAAATACATTTAAATAGGTCTATTTCATAAAGAGTTGTTCTTCTTGAACCGTCTTCTCTCTGTTTCATATTTATAGTTATAGCCAACGCAGGACATACAGATTCACATAATTTACATGCTATACATCTTTCTTCTCCGTTTGGATATCGTCTTAGAGCATGTAATCCTCTAAATCTATATGATTTAGGTGTTGTTTCTTCTGGATATTGTATAGTTATTTTCCTTTCAAAAAAATGTCGGCCAGTTAATTTCAATCCTATCAATAATTCCCACAATAAAAAGCTTTTTATGTAATGTTTAATTGTATCCATAAAACCAAGGTCCTATTTTATATTGTTGCATTATTGCAACAACTATTATCCAAAGAAATGTAACAGGTATAAAAATTTTCCATCCTAGACGCATTAGTTGGTCATAACGGAAACGAGGAAAAGTAGCCCTGAACCATAAATATAAAAGTAAAAATAAAGAAGTTTTAGACATCAACCATATTATACCAGGTACCCAAGAAAATAGATTTTCCAGCATGTATATATTTTGAAAAGGAGATAACCAACCTCCTAAGAATATAATTGAACTCAAAAATGCAAGTAAAATCATATTAGCGTATTCCGCTAAAAAGAATATAGCAAAAGCTATTCCAGAATAATCTACGTGGAAACCGGCAACAATTTCAGATTCCCCTTCAGCTAAATCAAAAGGAGCTCTATTCGTCTCAGCAACAGCTGATATCCAATAAACTACAAATAAAGGAAATAAAGGAATGAAATACCAATTTAGTATTCCTCCTGACTGAGCTAATACAATATCTTTAAGGTTCATAGTTTGAGCAATCATTAAAACACCAGCTAATGCAAATCCCATTCCCAGCTCATAAGATATTGTTTGAGCAGCTGATCTTAATGAACCAAGTAAAGCATATTTAGAGTTTGATGCCCAACCAGCAATAATAATCCCATAAACTCCAATTGAAGTCATTGCTAATAGATATAAAAGACCAACATTAATATCTGATAATATTAACATTTTATCAAAAGGAATCACTGCCCAAGCTGATAATGCAGGGAATATAGTTAATACAGGAGCAACAACAAATAAATACTTGTTAGAATTATTCGGTATTAATACTTCCTTCATAAATAGCTTTAATCCATCTGCAATTGGCTGCAAAAGACCATAATATCCTACTCTATTAGGACCTATTCTAACTTGCATATAAGCAATAACTTTTCTTTCAGCTAATGTGAAATATGCAACAGATAATAATAGCGGGACAATTATTATTATTATTTTCATTACTGTAAATATTAATAATATAATATGCTCGAAAAACATTATTTAATCCTTTCTAAAGGAAAATTAAGATTGCAATCTAAATTTTCTATAATTGAAGCTGTTTTTGTTCCTAAATAAACCATAAACGAATTTTTTTCTATATTGCTATGGATTAATACAGATAAAGTTGATTTTACTTCTTTGTTTTTAACTGTAATCTGATCATAGTCAACTAAGCCATTTTTTTTCGCATAATCTTCATTAATAAATAGAAAGTTCTTGTTTTTTGCATCTTTAGTTTTTTGTAAAGAATAAGCTCTTCTTACGATGTTATCGCTGTTATAAATATTATCTAGTATATTTATATATGACTTCTTTTCTTTTGATTGATTATTCGCGTATATATCGTTTGATAAAAACATATTAAATTTAGTTTCTTTACACGAATGCTTTTCTACTAAAACGCTAATTTCACTTTGCAATTCTTCTAAATTAGAGTATTTAAAGCCTTCTATCTTAAGATATTTTGCTAAAGTTTTTATTACTTTCCATGATTTCTTTGACTTATTAAATAAAGGAACAGATGATCTGAATGACTGCCAATTACCAAAATTATTCACAAATGAGCCATCTATCTCATAGTTTGTAGCTATAGGAAGCATAACATCTGAGTATTTTCTTGATATTTCTGAATCAAACGAATTTAAGTTTATAACACATGATTTCGTTAAATTATCTTCAAACTTATTTCTATTAGAACAATCTTCCAACTCTATGTTATTCAGTATCCAAAGATTATTTTTTTCATTCAACATCTCTGAAAAATTTAATCCTCTTTTATCAGAATCTATTTTAAAACCATTATGCATTCTATGAGGAACACAACCAGACAACCATGCTCCTGATGAATTAGAAGCAAAATTTATAACACCTATAGAGGATTTAGAAACTATAGATATAAGATTTGAAAGACAAATAATTTGAGAACTATCAGATCTTAATTGTGCAATTAAACCTATGATAATATGAGAACTATCAGAACATATTCTTTTAGCTATTGATTTATGTTGCGTTGAAACTTTTATATTCTTTAACATATTTTCAACTTCTGAAGGAATTTCAGTATCTGATATTTCCATGCACGCTTTTAATATTGAGCTAAGATATAAAACTATGTTACCATTTTTAGGCACTATATGTTTTTTTGGATCAAAATTTAAGTTTACATTTAAAGGATTTAAGAGAAAAACATCCTGATTATTTAAACTAGATTTTCTTATTCTTAAAGCCATTAAAGGTAATTCTTTATGTATATCTGATCCTATAATGAACAAAGAATTAGATTTTTCTATTTCATTTAAAGAACATCCTAAATTGGGATATGTAGGATAATCTTCTTCATTTGAAAAATCAATTTGTTTTGTCCTATGGTCTACATTATTACTTCCTAATGATCTTACTAGTTTTTGAAATAAGAAACACTCTTCAGTTGTTGAATTTGGAGAAATAAGACCACAAATTGAATCTTTCTTATTTGCTTTGATATGGTCGTTTATTTTTTTTACTGTAAATTTTATAGCTTTTTCCCACGAAACATCTTGCCATTTATTATCTATTTTTATTGAAGGCTGTTTCAATCTATTATTATAAATTCCTTCGTAAGAAAAACGATCCCTATCGCTCAACCAAGTATCATTTATTTCGTGGTTTTCATTTGGAACAACTCTCACAACTTTGTCGTTATAAGTGTGTACTAAAATATTGGATCCTAAACTATCATGTGAAGAAATACTGGAATACTGTTTTAACTCCCAAGCTCTTGCTTTGTACCTAAAAGGTTTAGATGTTAATGCTCCTACAGGGCATAAATCTATAATGTTCCCAGATACCTCTGAATCTATATTGTCTTCAATGAATGTTCCGATTCTTGTATTTTCTCCTCTCCCAGCAGCTCCCATTTCCCTAATTCCAGCTACTTCCTCACCAAACCTGACACATCTTGTACAGTGTATACATCTTGTCATATCAGTTGATATTAGAGGACTTATATTTTTATCTTTAACTACTCTTTTTCCTTCACAAAATCTAGATAAATTCCCTCCATAACCCATAGCTAAATCTTGTAATTCGCATTCTCCTCCTTGATCACAAATTGGACAGTCTAAAGGGTGGTTTATTAAAAGGAATTCCATAACAGATTTTTGGGCAATTCTTGCTCTCATTGATGTTGTCCAAACTTTCATACCGTTTGCTACAGGTGTAGCGCATGCCGGTAAAGGTTTTGGAGCTTTTTCTACATCAACTAAGCACATTCTACAATTAGCTGCAACAGATAAGTTTTTATGATAGCAAAATCTAGGTATATCAATACCTAGATTATCAGCAACTTCAATTATCATTTTGCCTTGTTCTGCTTCTATTTTTTTTCCATCTATTTCAATTTGTACCATTTAATTGACCTTACTTTTCTTATGTTTGATGCTATAAAGTATTTCTTCACGGTAATGCCTAATGAAACCTTGCACCGGCCAAGCTGCAGCATCTCCTAAAGCGCAAATAGTTCTTCCCGCTATATTTTCGGCTATGTTTTCTAATAGTTTTATATCGCCTTCCTTACCTTTACCATGTTGAATATTATGTATTATTCTTGTCATCCAACCAGTTCCTTCTCTACAAGGAGTACACTGACCACATGATTCATCCATATAAAATTCAGCGATCCTCAACATAACATTAACTATACATGTGCTGTCATCCATGATTATAACAGCTCCTGATCCTAGCATAGAACCTGCGTTTTTTATCGAATCATAGTCCATATCTGTTTTCATCATAATATCAGCTGGTAAAACTGGCATAGAAGATCCGCCTGGTATAACACATTTTAACTTTCTGCCGGTTCTTATTCCACCAGCTAGTTTAAGTAATTCTTTGAATGGTGTTCCTAAAGGAATTTCAAAGTTGCCTGGTTTATTAACATGCCCAGATACAGAAAAACATTTATACCCACCATTATTTGGTTTTCCTAATTTTAAGAACCAGTCCCCTCCTTTATCTAGTATAACAGGAACAGAAGCATAAGTTTCTGTATTATTTATATTAGATGGTTTTCCATAGAGACCAAAATTAGCTGGAAAAGGAGGTTTAAATCTTGGTTGACCTTTTTTCCCTTCCAATGATTCCATTAATGCTGTTTCTTCACCACATATGTATGCGCCTGAACCATAAACATTAAATAATTCAAAAGAAAAATCTGAGCCAAACAAATTTTTTCCTAACAGATTATTTTTTTTAGCTATTTCTACTGCTTCTTCCATTCTTTCAGATGGTTCGTAAAACTCTCTTCTGATATAATTGTAGCCGATAGTTGCTCCCATTACATACCCTGCAATCATCATACCTTCAATTAATTGATGAGGATTATATCTCATTATATCTCTATCTTTACATGTCCCTGGTTCACCTTCATCTGAATTACATATTATGTATTTTTGCCCGGGAGCAGCTTTAGATATAAAACTCCATTTTATACCTGTTGGGAATCCAGCCCCGCCTCTACCTCTTAAACATGAAGTTTTTATTTCATTGATTATATGTTGAGGGCTGATTTTATTTTTGACTATTTTTTTCTATTACCTTATAACCGCCAATGCTTTTATAAGTTTCTAGAGTCCATGGTTTTTCTTTGTCTATAGTTCTGAAACAGATCAAATTTCTTTTTATCATTATTTTAATTCCTTAATTAATTGATCTATTCTTTTATATGTTAAATTTTCATGATACTCTTTATTTAGGAGTAACATCGGTGCATGAACACATGCTCCTAGACATTCAACAGTTTTCAAACTAA
>Ga0247598_1000058_pt1 | contig 11016 bp, 7 predicted proteins | sample 70RmetaT_FD_186084 | JGI IMG/M metagenome (GOLD analysis project Ga0247598, IMG submission 186084) | Metatranscriptome of seawater microbial communities from Monterey Bay, California, United States - 70R (Metagenome Metatranscriptome) | ecosystem: Environmental > Aquatic > Marine > Coastal...
CCCGTTTTCTATAGGAAAACCTAAATAATTTGCTATTTTTTGGTGTACACTTCTAACAGTACTATCTATTGTTCCTAAATTAGAGGTAGAGGACGTTCTACTATCTTCATAAATAGACTTGCCCTCTGCTCCAATTACTTGTGATTTAAAATTATTATTATTAATTAGATTTATAATATAATCACATTCTTCTTTTTTTAAAAAATTTTTAATTTCATTCATTTAATTTAATTTAACAACTTGAACTCAATGTTATTGTCCCACTATTAGGGCTCATTGAAACCGTTCCTTCTTGCGCGCATGATGTTTGGGCTGCATCTCCATTAGGAATTGTTACGGATCCAGACCCTCCATTACAGGTAGTCCATGTAAACATGACATCCTCCCCTCCGTCTGCTGCTATATCATATATATAACAATTTACTACTGGTGGGGTTGGTGCTGGGGGTGTAGGAGTCGGTGGGGTTGGCACCGGAGGCGTCGGAGTCGGAGGCGTTGGCACTGGAGGTGTCGGTGTTGGGGGTGTAGGAGTCGGTGGCCCGGTACAACCTGTTACAGATACAATAAAATCAGTAGCTGCTTCACAACAGCTTGTATTTGAATTATAACCAATCGCTCTTACTATAACATTACCACAATTATTGTTACTATTTGAAGTGTACGTTAATGTTGTTCCGCTTAAACTAACTGTAACAAGTGAAGTATCAAAACTAAACGGCAACCAGTTATCTACGTTAGATCCACTCAAGCTCACTGTTCCCGAGTTGCCACCTACGGCAATTGATTGATTTCCTATTGGATTAACTGTAACACCACAATCAGTACAAGGCGTAGGAGTTGGAGGAGGTGTGGGTCCCGTTGGTGGGGGTGGAGTTGGTGGCGGTGGTGGATTAATACCCGTCGCAGTTGTTGTGCAGTCTATAATACTTCCTGCATTGAGATATCCGTCGGGAGCTAATATACCCACTGTATAAGTATTGCTACCAGATTGATATGTAGTTGGACTTATTGAATCAACAGTTCCTTTTGTCAATGTAGCGCTTACGGTATCTCCGGTAGTTCCATCAGCAATACTTAAACCAGTATAAGAACATTCAAATGTAGCCTCAACAGATAATTCAAAAGCGCAGTCAGTAACATTTATTAATGCTGGCTTTTCTGTAAAAGTTGACACATATTGTTTACTATATATATCGTATGTACCTACTATTTTATCTGCTTTTATACTCATTGTAATTAGTTACTTAATTAGTAAAACTGGTTATGTTGCCTAAACCTTGTATAGAAAACTCTTTAGTATCAAGATTATTATCGGTGTTTGCAATACCTTTTATGTTGTTAAACCACTTTCCTTCTTTGTTTATAAAGGTAGTTACTTTTCCAGACTGTTGGTCTGTTTCAATAGACTCCGCTATCCATCCAGAAGTTCCTTCGTAATTTATTGTTTTAAAACTTTTTACAGTTGATGGGTCTTGGTTATAATTGAAATTTACAGTAGAATTATTTTGAGTGCCGTAAAAATTATTATAAGAACTTGCGTTACTGTAATGTTTATATAATTCACCGTTTTTCATTGTATAATAACATCCGTTAATATATGTACCTGATTCAGGAACAAAACTTAATCTAGATGTCCATCCGTCAATACCTTCTTTGAAAGAAATAGATTCTTCTTCAGTAAGCTCATTAAATTTATCTCTAAAAAAATCTGCCATACCATAATTAGAAATAACTGTTAAACCATCAGCTGATAACCTTAATACTGCATTTCTAGCTTTGTCTGTAAAATATACTCGGTATCCATATTCAGCAAAAGATTCGGGATTTGTAGATATACCGTATTCTCCGCTAAATGTTATTGCTTGACCCAAAACATTGGTTGTAGCAGTTAAATTTATATTTCCATCAGCATTAAAAAGAGCATCTTTATTAGATAATATTTTTAATATTTTATCTTCGCATAAAGCAATTAAATCCGTATTCCTAGAATGTAATTTTTGTATGCTACCATATTCAGGGTTAAGATCTTTTGTGATAGCCTCTCCCGTATTAAACTGGTTTATATCATTAACACCATTTCTGGAATTGAACAAGCCGCTAGAAAATATAAGACCGTACTTATTATGTTTTTGTTTATAACCATTTTCAACAGTAGTAGAAACTCTTACTTGGTTATCTATAGTTGCTTCGTTAAAGTCATCTCTTATTCTATCTGATTCAACACCATTTCCAAAATCAAAACAATTAAACCATTTTAATGTTTTAGTTTGGTTATATTCATGGATGTCATAAGAGTCTTCTGTTTCGTAATATACGTCAAGAAGATTATCAGAAGGAATTGTTTCAAAAACAGCGTTGCTCCATGTTCCTGCATACGCAGCAGTTAAGTTTGTTGCCGTTGCTATTCCACTTGTGTCTTTTTTAATCTTTATAAAAAAGTAACCATTTAAAGTTTCAGAAGAAGTGATGTTATCTGGTTTACTATTTGAAATATCCTGTACTTTATATTTTAATGAAGGGTCTGATAAAGGAGCTGTTGTATCTGCTTTTTTCTTTAAAATTATATAGTCTTCTTCTTGTATTTTATTTATTTCATAGCTAGGTATAGCTACCCATAAAAAATTAGCATTTTCATCATCATCAAAAGCTTTGTACACAATAACATTGTAGTATTCTTTAGATTGTTCTTTAATGTAATATTTAAATTTTCTTATTCTATTATTAAAAAAAACTTCCGATGGTAAATTACTTAATGATACTTTGAATTCATTTCCGCTGGGTCTAGATGGAGTGGCGGTAAGAAATCTAACTTGATCGTAATCAATTTTTATTTCACCTGAATCATTAGAAACAATAGGTGTTTGTCTGCCATATTCATCTTCAAAAATAACACCAAATTGATACGTTCTACCTGTTTTTATAGATTTTGAAAGATGATTAGTTCTGCGCTCAGTAGAAATATTAAACGTTGGATTATATTGTATATAATTACCATTGCGATCATTAGTTATATCTAATCCATCTTTATAGTTTCCAAATATAACTCTATTAGCACTTATTTCTTGCCCTTTTGCTCTATAAGGTACATTATCGTACTGTCTAAATAACTGATTGTTAGGTAAAACAGAGTATATACTTTCACTGTTTATTTTAATTTTACCAATTCCAGTAGCATAATTTTCAAACTCTTCTTTTCTTAATGTTTTATAAACATATAAATTAGTATTATTTGATTCTTTGTATACTATGTCTATAGAATATAAATCCGCAGGCTTTGTATCAATACCTATAAGCTCTATAGCACGAATAGTGTTTTCCATAGAAGTATTATAGCCTTGCTCGGAATCATATACAAAAGCACCAAATGGTTCAAAAATAGGTGGAGTGAATGGAGAAATAACTGATACTTGGTTATTTTTAAAACGCCATCTGTAAGCAAATCTTACAAACTTATCGTTGAATAATATATCACCCTTTTTTATTGTACCAGTAAAAGATAAAGGAGGGAAGCCGTCTGATAAAATGTATTCAGCCGTAACAGTCAGGCCACTTATAGAAACAAATTTAAATTTTTTTGCTCCTGTATCAAATCCTGCCGCAACAAAAAACTCTTCCCCAGCTTTAAGATTAGGGTCAACAGAAACGGTCATTGTAGTTGAGTCCCCGGAATTTAAACCTGTTACATTTATAGACGCAGTAATATCTACTCCCGACGATTGTACTGCAAAACCGTAAGTACTGATTGAAACAAAAGGAGCTGAAGCTGGTTTCTTTCGTATAAGAGTTATGTCTGATTCTACTATAGGTCTATCTGCCGCAATAAAATCATCATATATATTTGTTGTCGTAGTAAAATTAATTGATTTAGATTTAAATAACTCAATATCAATGTTTTTTGGTTCAGAATTATTATCTGTCCATAATAAATAACCTTCTACAACGTTTATAGCTGTTATTTGCGTGTTTGAAAAATTTGTTATAAGTTTGGTAGTATCAACTAAAACAGGAGAAACTACTCCGGTAACAACGTCATATTCCGCTATGGCATCAATTGTTGTCCCGTAGATAAACCAATATAATTTATCATTTTGTGTATCAGAAATACTTCCAATACAAGTTGCGCCTGGTATATTGATATTACTTATTTTAGCATTACCCAATATATTGTGTATGCTTCCAGCATCTCCATTTTCGGCAACACCCACCTGAATATTTAAAGCATCTTTGTACTCGCCTGCTGGCAATACTCGCTCATCCGCGTCTTTATTCATTTTCCCCTTAAGGAAGTTTGCTTTAATTTCCGGCATGTACTTAGTGTTTTATTTGCTTACTCTTACCACGCATAACTTGCGTCATCTCTAAAGATTTAATATTAGAAAGTCTTAGCTTAGCATTTCTCATAGCAGCTCTTCTTTCTCTTTTAAATCTATTCACTATATATTCGGGCATATTTGCTTTTGATGCAATTACAGCATGAGACACATACTTATATATTGCTTCTTCAGCTAGTTTATGGATTTTCATTTCAGAATCTGTACCCAAACCATCTGAAATATATTTTATAGTAATTATTTTACCAGATAAATTGCTACTAAAACCAAATTGTCCGTTTAATTCATCTATAACAAAAACCCCGTTAACTTGAGTTGTTTCTGGATTACTTCCGTATCTTCTACCTAAACCAAATATATTATCATTATTGTCTACGCCATTATCTAAACCTAAACTATCATTAGTTTCTAAACCTTTAAAGTTTTCAGTTGTTAACGATGTACCTGTTAATACACTTTCGTCATTATCAAATAAGTAATTAGCTTGATCATCCTGTAGTATGGCTTCAGAAGGTCTTGAAGTACTTGTGCTGGGATATAATATTCTTTCTAATCCATTTGCATCTGTCCAAGATAACTGCACATAATTAACATAATCTTGTGCAAAAGGAATAGTTAATGAGGCTCCCACTTCTACCTCTTGTATTTTTTCAACTCTTGATATATCGTAACTAAATTCTTGAATAGCTCTTTTAGTATGAAATATAACATCTAATTTTCTAGCAGTTCCAATAATTTTATCATCTCCTACGTAAGAGACCATAAAGTTGTTTACTATGTCTTCTAAGGATATATATCTGTAACTACCATGTCTTTGATCTTTTAACTTTACCTCGATTACAGAGTTATTGTTTGGAGGTGTTGATGGTGCAAAATCAATAATACCCGTTGTATTATCATAGTTATAGTTATCGTCATCTATTTCTTGAGAATCGATAAATACAATAAACTTTGACTTTGCTGTTGGTAGTGGATTAAAAGTTAAAGTAAACGTAGATAAACTTCCAGTCCCTGTAAACTTTTCAGTTACGGTATAATATTGTTTTGCTGTTTGCGTTATTAATCCCATTTACTATGACTTTTCTTGAGTTATTTTTTTATTTTCTTTTCCATCAGCAACCTGTACGATAGCACTGTCTTTAATGTTTAATCCCGCATAAGAAAGTATTTTTAATAATAAAGTTGTTTCTTCTGACTCATGCAATTCAAAATTAACTGATGTACTAGCATTATATAATGCATTTCCTCCTACGGTTGTATAACCCCAGTTAGGTGGTATAGGCTTTCTTATATATGTGCATGATACATTAGAAGTAATACTTGTTGGGTGAATTTTTAAAGACCAATCGCTTGCTGCGTTTGCTGTATTTTGAATATATACAGGTGAAGTAATTGTAGGCTGTGTTAATTTAGATAACTGATATTCAAGTAGTTGCTTTTTATCTACTTTTTCTACTTCAACGTTATCGTAAATAACTGTACCTAATTTATGTAAATTTGTAGGAAAATTAAAATGGTCTGTTGAATAAGTTAAATTTCCTTCTGTTTTAAATTTACTTAATTTTTCATCAACTATTTTGTATAGGTTAGCGTATTCAGTATTATTGTCTTTTAATCTCATGTATTGACTAAGATCAAAAATATACTGCTCAAATATTTCTAGTTGAGATTGATTTGAAAATAAATTAAATTCTTGTGGCGTAATATACCCTCTATTTTCTTTATTAACAATCGATAATACTTTTTGGTAAACTGTATCTACGCTAATCATATTTGTTTTTATTATTTATAGTAATTAAGCCACCCCTGAAGATGGCCTAACCACTACAAGGAGTAACTATTTAAGTTTCTTTTCTACTGACTTATATACTTCTACACCTTCATCTGTTTTAAAGAATGCTGCTAAAGCAGAATAAGGATTTTCTTCAAATGGTACAGTAATTAATTTTTTACCAGTACTAGCCCATTTAAAAGTACGTTGGTCATTTGATAAAGAGATAATATTTGCTTCAACAGCTCTAATACCTTTATTTCTAATATTGATATTTTCGTCATTAGCTAACTCTAGGAACAACACAGGCTCGTTCTTAGCAAATAGTAATAAATCTCTTTTAAGCTCCTTAGAAGTCATCTTAGACACACTAGAGCCAATCTCAGTACGTAAAATAGCTTCAGCATTGTCAATATCTAAAGAAGCGGCAGTATTTAATGCTTCAATTTCAAGTTCTAAAATATCAAGATCATCTTCTGCTACCGATAGCGGATCAAATTCTTGGTATATTTTATTTCTATCAGGATGGTATAATGATAATAATTTTTGTAATGATTGCTTTTCTTTAGGTACTGTTATTGTTCCATCCTCAAAAACAATATGTCCTAATCTAGCATTACCCGCAAATTCATCAACAAACGGTGTTTTTTGGTTAATAGCATACTTAAGTTCTCTTTCTTCTGCTTTTTGTTCATCAAAAAAGAATATGCCTTTACTTTTAATAGTATATGTTAATGGTGATTTTCCACCCTTTAAAAAATACGTTCTGTCTTTTAACTCCCATTTAGAAGTTTCTGTTTTAGCTTTTGCCATAATATAATAAGATTAAATAATTAAAAAAAAATAAGAGTTACCCCCGGAGTTAACCAGGGGCAATCTTAAATATGAACTATTAGTTCAACAACATAAAGTTGTTCGCACCTTGCACTACTAAACATCTTTCAGATAGATAGTGTACTTCCATTGCATCTAAATCAGATGTGAAAGCTCCACCTACTGAACCAGTTGTCCAAGACTTCATTTTTCGATCATCAGCTTCAGAAGCTCTGTATCGTACGTGTAAGAATGGACGCTTGATGTTTTTACCTAGCGTTTGGTCATAAATTGTAGAAGTACCTGCAGGAACTAATACTCCACGGATGTCAGTAATCAATCCACGAGTAGAAGCATCATTTAGATATTTCCAGTCTGTTTTATAGAAATCGTAAGATCCTCTACGGAATCCGCTAAATCCTAGGTTAAGTGCCATATCTTCGCTGTTTGAGAAAACACCGTAAGAAGTACCACCTGATCCGTAAGAATTTTGAGCAGCTAGCATATCATCAATATTTAATGATACAGCACGATTTAAGAAAAGCATGTTTTCTTCAATAGCACCTTGCTTGTCAAGTTTCTTTAAGATTTCATCAAAATCAGCTAAGTCTTCAGTTGCGTCGTTACCATCAACTCCAGCAGTCACATGACCTCTGTCTTCGATAGCAGCAAACAAACCTTCAGTACCTTTAACACCTGATAGTGCAGCTCCAGATCCAGCGATAGCGTTCTCACCTTCAACAACTCCCATTTCTAGGTAGTCTTCAAAACGAGTACGTGTATCTCCTTCAGCTTTTAGATACCATAGGTAACCAGACTGTCCTGCTTCTCCAGTAATTTCAACCCATCCAATTTGAGATGCATCAGATCCTGATACTTCATATTTATCTTTAAAGATAATTGGTTGGTTTGTAAAAGATTGGAATTCAGGAGTAACAGCTTCATTCATTCCAGCAGTTCCTTTAGAAAACTCAGATCCATAAACGAAAAGTGTTACACTTCCGTCTGAAAAATCTGAATCAGTACTAAATAACTCTTTGTCATATCTTTTAGCTGTAATCTCGTCAGTTGCAACTGCAGACACATAAGCTTTTACAGTAGTAGTTCCGTCAGAAACAACAATTGTTTGGCCTACACGTACTGCATGCCCAGTTACTGCGATAGCACCTGAAGCAGCTGTAAGAGTACCAGTATAAGATAAATGTAGTCTTCCTTGCTCAGACCATACGACCTGATCAGAAGTCATTGGCATTTCAGCACCTACCATACGTAAGAAAGAAGAAACTGAACGATCACCATATCGCTCTACTTCTGCTTCATACAATTCGGGTAGATATTGCTGAGACCAATCGTTCGCACCACCTGTAAAAGAAAGGTAGTTTGAAGATAATGTTTGTTTTGAAGGTGCAGGTACCGCATTTAGGTTTGCGCCTCCAGTTGGAGTAATAATTGCCATTGTAATTATTTGTTTTTAAAGTTTATTTTCTAAGTTTAATTTTTAGCTTAGAACTGTCTTCTCCTGATATCGCTCTTACTTTAATACCACCTGCTTCAATAACTTCACTTTTCCTAGGGTCCATGTTTATATTCTTAGACTCTGATTGTAGTTGTGTTATTGCATCAGCTTTACCTTGTTGGTAAAAATGGTTTGCTAAAGCATCAGCATTCTGTGCAGCAAATAAAGCCTTGTGATAACCCTTAGCGTCAGAAAGCATGTTATTATTATCTAAAAACTTACTTACTACATTAGTTAAATCACTTTGAACTTCTTTTACTTTTTGAACATCATTTACTTTGTATCTAAACTTTGAGTCTCCTACTTTAAAATCAAAACCTTTGAATTCTTCGTTAAAGACGCTATTAGTTACATTTTTAAAATGCTCATGCTGTTTTTGTTGCACAGCCTCAGTTTCAGATTGCTCCTTACTGTATCGATTGAAAAAGTCAATAGCTTTTTGCTGATCAGGATTTAACTTAGAACTCAACTTGACCTCTTCGTAATACTTACCCTTTAAATCTTCTAAAAAGTTTTTTGCTTTTGCAATTTCTTCTTTATAAGCTAACTTTTTTCTTTTAATATCTCTTTCTTCATCAATTTCTTCATCAAAAGAAAATGAATCATCAATTAAAAAATCAATTTCACTTTTATCTAAGTGAGATTTAGTTTGCTTGTAGTATTCGTATAATAAAGCTGAATCATCAACATTACTATAATCAGCATTTAACCTTACGTAATCTTCAAGACTACCACCGGTTTCCTGCATAAATTCAACTACCTTTTGTATATTTTCTGGTAGTTCAATATTGTTTTCTTTAGCTTCCTGAATAATCTCTTGTTTTTCAGGCTCGGCTAATTTTTGCTCAGGCTCTTCAGTATCTTCAGTATCTTCTATTCTTTCTAATACTACCTCAGCTTCTTCTTTGTTTTCTTCTTCCACTCCTTGCACTTCCACTTGGGTGTCTTGCCCGCTTTCTTCGCTTTGCTCGCTGCTGCGTAACACGCTTTCATCTGTGCTTTGTTCTTGAATGGCATCTTCTTCTGTTTTAGGTTTTTCTCTTAAATCTACCTTATAAGTATCATCTTCTTTTTTAGAAGGTTTACTTAGGTCTACTTTATAAGTTTCTTCACTTTCTTTAGTATTAACTCCAGAAGATTCTAAAACTTTTTCTTCTTTTTGCGCACTAGACAATTCTTCGTCTTGTACGACTTTGGCTGTTTGCTCTGACATGATATAATATTATAAAATTAATAGCAGCTTTTTATCTAGGCTCAAACTGCTCTAAGCCAAATCCCCCAAGAGTATCAAATCCTGAAGATTCAAAATCTTTTGGTGGTTTATTATTTTTTCTTTGGTCAATCAATTCTGACTGTTGAGACGCTTGGATTTTTGTTCTTTTATCCTTGCGGTCTTCCTTGAATGTTTCTTTATCTTTAATTACTTGTAAATCTAGTTCTTTAAGCTGCTTACTTAGCTCAAACTCATACGTCATAAGCTCTTTCTTAAAAGCAACTTCTTGTTCCATTTTTTGCATTTCAAGAGTATGCTCTGTTGTTTTTAACTGAGCTTTTGTTTGAGTTATAACTTGTTCTTTTTGCGCATCTGCCGCTGCAGCAGCTTGGGCTGCTTTTGCATTAGATTCTGATTGTAGATTTATATTTTCTACTTGACGTTGTCTATCATCCGCAGCTTTCTTACGTCTTCTTAATTTTAAGAATTCGTTTGCTAACTTTAAGTTTTTAATATTTCTAATATCAATAGCGTCTTCTAAAAATATCTGATCTTTAGATAAAGCCATTTGTATATTATTTTCTAAAAGTTGTTTTTCTTCTTCGTCTGGCGCTAAGTCTAAAAATATACCAAAATCATGCAAATGCAGATCCTCCAGATCTTTTAGTATACCAACATTATATTTACCAATGCTTTGTATAAAATTATTTCTAGTATTAGAATACTCGAGAACATCAGATATTCTTAAAGAAACTGCTTCTGCTGTTTTTAAAGTTAAATATAATCCAGCTTGCAGTATATGTCTAGTAGCAGTATTTGAATTTGCTGCTGCTATTTTTTGTAAACCTACTAAGGCGTTTTTATCTGGAGTACTACCATCTCTTGCTTCGTTTAGACCCGTTACATCACGAATCATCTGCAAATAATAGTTATAAGAATTTATTAAACTAGATATTTTAGCATTAGCTCCTGATGTTTGTAATTCCTGTATAGGTACTCTACCGTGATTAAACTCTCCATCTTGAGTCATTGATCTACCAATAACGGAACCTGTTTGGAAGTACATGTTTAATGCTTCCTGCGGATTATAATTTGTTCCATTGCCTAAATCAATTTCAGCAATACCATCTGCATCTAAAAATACTCCATCCGGTACCATTCTTGATAAAACCTGTTGCAGCTTTAAATGAGTGATTTGAATCATATCAGCAAATGTTGTCATTCTGCTTACTAAAGATTCAATTGCCCCTTTATACATTCTAGGAGCTACAATGTTATAACTAAATTGTGTTTTAGTTGTATCAGCTTTAGGTCTAGTCATATTTTCAGCTAACTGCCATTTAAGCAATTTATTATGACCAATGATTTTAGC
>Ga0247598_1000066_pt1 | contig 10525 bp, 1 predicted proteins | sample 70RmetaT_FD_186084 | JGI IMG/M metagenome (GOLD analysis project Ga0247598, IMG submission 186084) | Metatranscriptome of seawater microbial communities from Monterey Bay, California, United States - 70R (Metagenome Metatranscriptome) | ecosystem: Environmental > Aquatic > Marine > Coastal...
CGTCGATGTGGGTACCACCACGAACTTGCATAGCGTAAAACCTACAATGCACCACCCGCCCACACAATGACAGTCAATGCCCTCTCAGTTATATTCTGGCGTGTTGAGTAAACGCACAAAGTCCATCTCAGAGATCACCAGATCCTCCAAGACCCTCGGAGTACCACGCCCTGCTTGCGCAGCACTTTGCATCGCAGTTGTTATGTAGTTTGCTGTATCAGCGTCCACTGTCAGGGTCTTTGCCAATGCCTGCTGGAAATCATCAACTCCAAGGCGACCTGTGCGCTGCGGGTCAAGTTTCTGGAAAGCCTTTTGCATGTCGAATTCATCTCGAAATCGCTTGTAACTCTTCAAGAACCTGTCAACATCGGATCGCGGAATGCTTGTTGTGCGCGTGTCCATCTTGAGGAGCTTCGAGATCTCATCAGAATTTTTATGACTGAACCTCTCAATAACAAGCTTTCGGAACAGTCTAAGAATGATCTTATTGGACATTCCTCCAGACTCTGAAGGACCATGGTATGAACCGAACTCACTCTCACACAACTCATGGTGGAGCTCTTCACAGCGCGTCTGCATTTCGGCAAATTGGCTCTGCATGGCCAGGGTTGCATCATCAATCAGTGATGCAGTTTGCGGTGCACTGCCACCACTCGCCAGCTCAGCTTTCTGATAAGCTGCACGCAGCTCTGCTACCAACAACTGAAGTGCGCTCTTGTCTTCCCGAAGACCTGCAATCGAGGTTGTGCTGGCTTTGCACTCTGCGCGAAGCAAGCTCAACTGCTCTTCATGTGCATCGCCTTCTCCAGCCTGAGAACGGCTGCGCCACTCCGCAACTTCAGCTTCCAAAGTGGCGACTCTTGTTGCAGGCAGTGAGTTGGCATGCTGGGCAGTGAGCGACTCAAGTTTTACTTCAAGTTCCTTATTTGTGGCTTGAAGTGTGTTGAACTCAACCCTGGTCTGGTCATTCACGTCTCTTTGTGTGCCTGATATATCTACTGCTTCTGAAGTGCCGCTTAGCTGAGAAGAACACACAACCTGCTTTTCCAGGAGCCCCTTCTCTACTTGCAGCTCGCTTAGAGCAGCTTCCAATGAATGCAGGCGCTCGTAGCTCTTGCTCCGCATATCCACGTAGTGTGATTGAAGTGTAACTAGGTCTTGCTGAAGTTGTGCTTTCTGAGCAGTTGCTTCTTCCATTGCCGACCGGCTTGCTATATCTGCAGCTTCATGCAAAGCACAAATTTCAGAGTGCAAAGCTTTGTTTTCTGCTTGAACTTCTTGTGTTGCCTCATCCTGTATTGCCTTGCTCTGACAACTATTTGCCTGCAAGTCCTTGAACCTTGCCTCCAGATGGTCCCGCTGCCCACGCAAAGCTTCTTCTAAAGACTGAATATAGTTCCTGAAGTCTATCTCGTCCGTACCAAGGTTCGATGCTTCTGCTTCTGCGGCAGCTTTGCTCTCAGCAGCAAGCTCGTCTTGCAGCTTTTGTGCTTCAGTGTGCTGCAACTCAGCAGATTGTAACATGGAAAGTCTTGCTTTCAAGCAAGACTCTTGAATTCGTAGGGCCATCTCCAGAGCATGCATCTCCTCTGCCAATTCACATTGATTTCCCGCTTGAGCACTTTCTAATTGTAAACATTGATTCTGGAACTCAACTGCCTCTGTCCGAAGAAGATTGCACTCGGACTCTGCTGCATGCAACTCTTCTCGGCATGTTCGTATGCTACTTCCTTGTGCAGCTCGCATGATGGCATGTGAAGCACGCGACAGGACTGAGTTGGACTCATGATGTTTAATCTCTTTCTGCATACTGTGTGACTCATTTTCCGCTGCGGCAGTAACTTCAGGAATTTCCTCCTGCGTTAGTTGACTCGCTTCTTGGAGCTCAGCAACTAACATCGTGTTTTCCTGCTTAAGCTGCAGGCACTGCTGTTCTGTTTGGAACTGCAAAGCTTTTGAGTACTCCTCCAATTCTTCCAAAGCAGCACTGCACCGATCCAGTTCCACTTCACCCTTACGAAGCTTTTGCTGAAAGGCTTGAGCTTGTGCCTCCTCGTAGGCCAAGGACACCTTAACATTCACAATGGAAGCTGCATCCTGTTCCAATTCACTGCGCTGCTCTTGTTCTGTTAGATGGCACAAGTCAAGATCTCCTCGCAGTCTCAAAGATCTCTCTTCAAGATCAATGCATTTCTTGCGGCTTTCCTTAAGGATTTCAAGCTCTTGTTGCGCGCACAACAAGTCTTGTTGAATCCTTTGCTTTTGGACCAGATCTCGCTTGGATTGTGTGAGCTCTCGCTCTATTTCTAGACGATGTGCCTCACTCTGGCGGAATACCTGCAGTTCAGACTCAGCTCGCACAAGCTTCATTTCTAGTTCATGTTCAGAATGCTTGGCATGCGCCTGCTCGGTTTTAATGACATCTTCAAGTGCCTCAACTTTAAAGGTACTTTCTACAAATTGTGTCCTCGTATCGTTTGATTCTTTGAATAAAGCCTCCAAATCTCTGCAAGTGCTGCTCTCTAAATTTGCCAGCCTTTGTTTCTCATCCATCAACCCTTGAAGCTCAGAAGTCTTGCCCGCAACTTCAACTGCATGTTCTTGGGTTTGTGCTTGTGCTGTCTGCTGCAGCGATCTAAGCTGCTGTTCGAGATTGTTCCTCTTTTTGGACAAATCCTCTATGCTTGATTGGTTTGACTCGGCATCGTGCTCCAACTTGCCCAGTACGCTCTCCAGCAGCAGACGCTTCTGCTCACTTGACTTCAACTGTTCCAGCTCAAGCTGTGACTGCGCCAAGTCACTCTGCAAGAAACTTCTCTGTGACAGTTCTGACTTTGCAGCTGCCAGTTCTTTGTCTCTATGAAGCAGTTGCTTGCCAGTGTCTCGCAGAACATGTAGCTCAGCATCGGCTTTTGCAAGCTTTCGACGCAGATTCTGGTTCTCTTCTTGGGCATTCAGCAGTTCTTCATGTTCACAGTGTCGCGAAGCTATTACTGCAGCTCGCCCTTGTGCAAGCTGCACTTGCAATGCAGAGATTGTGCCCTCTGATGAAACATGACAACTCTCTAGTTCGATTTTCAAGTCTGCAAGCTGCACCTCTGCACATTGGCACTGCTCAAAATATTCTTGCACCTGCAACTTTGCAGTGGCAACTCCGTTCTCCAGCTCCAGCGCTTCATTCTGCTCGTTCTCGCTCATTACTTGAGTTTCTTGCTGCAAAGCAAGCTTGGATGTTGAAAGGTCCCTGCATTCAGCTTGCAATGAACCAGTTTCATGTTTGAGTTGCTCCACTGCTCCTTGCAAGATTCGACACTGGTGGCCATCGATGCGCAGATCTTCCAACTCTTTCTGAGCATGTTGAAGCTCTTGCTTAGTGCCTCGCATTTGGAACAACTCCAACTTTATCTCAGAATGCTCGCACTCAAGGCGCAGAAAGTCTTCACCATTATTGCGCAGAATGTGCAACTCTGCCTCTGCTCGTGCAAGCTGAAGTTGCAAAGCTCGACCTCCAGTTGAGGCTTTACAGGCCTCTTGCTGTTGAGCCTCCTGCAAGACTTGGCAAGCCACTGTTTGCTGTTCGAGTTGCAGTTGCAAGCCTCGAACCTGGCCTTCCAATTTGACCTGTGTGTGCTCAAGCTCCTGTCGAGTCCTTGAGAATTCTGCATTCTGCTTAGTTTTATCCTCAAGAAACTCGGAAACTGTTGCCGCCATTGCCGCAGCGCCCTCCTCCACAGTTGTACGCAGTGTGTGTTCTCGTGTGTGCAAAGACTGCAATTGACTCTGTAGAGTCACATTCCTGTCAGCAAGGTGTTTGGTTTCCTCGCGCACTGATACCAGATCCTGCTCAAGCCGGGGGACTTCCTTTTGCAACTGGTGGCGCTGCTTATCGCTTACCCGAAGTGCCTGCAATTCAGCACGAGTGTCAGCAAGATGTTTGTGCAGCTGTTGTTGTTGGAACAGTTCATTATTTCTAACTGCAAGCTCCTCTTGCAAAGTCAAAACATGCCCATTGTTATCACGAAGAACTTGTAGTTCAGCATTTGCCCGTGCAAGTTTCACGTGCACTTCTCGCTGGGACTCTTCTGCTTGGAGTACCTGTTCACTCTCTCTCTCTTGTAAGTTCTTGTAAGAGGTGCGTATGTGCTCGATTTTTGCTTGCCATCCACGAGAATGCCCCTCAAAGGTAGCGCGCAGTGTTTCAAGCTCTTTGTGAACGTCACCAAGCTGTTGCTGCTGCATTAAGTTTTGAACATCACGCTCGGTGACTTGGGAATTTGCTGCTGCAACCTCTTCTCGGCATTTACTGCTTAGCACATGTTCTTGGTTACAAACAGCTTTGCATTCCAACTGCAGTGACTGATTTTCCTCAACAAGATACTCCTCATCAGCATTCACTTTAGCGAGCTCTTGCTCAAGCTGGATAATATTCTCATGCATACCTTGTGATTGCAGATGGGTCGTTTGAAGAGACTCCACCTTAGCCTTTGTTTGTTCAAGATCGTTGCTCAAGGCCTGCTGCCGCTGTACTTCTGTCTTCGCAAGTGCCAAGTCTTTCTCGACCTGTAAGAGGTGGTGCTCGTTGTTTCGGAGAACTTGGAGCTCAGCATCAGCACGTGCAAATTTCAGCTGCAAATCATGCTCACCCTCTTCACTTCGGAGTGCCTGCGCATGCTCTGCCTCTTGTAGTTCGAGGTGGGCCCCTCGCTGGCGCTCTATTTGCATGATGTACTCCCGCGCTTGACTCTCCCAACTATTCCGCAGCGTATCCAGTTCAGCTTGAGCATGGGCGAGCTGCTCCTGCATAGCGCTACTTGACTGAACTTGAGCTTCCCCCTCCTTACATATTGCGTCAATCTCAGACTGCAACGCATTGTTTCTCTCAGATAGAAGCTTCTCATCGCCGTGCGTCGAAGCAAGATCTGCTTCCAATCTAGAAACCATGTCTTCCAAGCGCTGGCATTGCTCGTCAGTCTCACGATATGACTCAAGTTCCAGTTTCAACTGGGACCAATCACTATGGACCTTCTGCTCGTGTAATAGTTGGGTTTTTGCAGCCACCAACTGTTTTTCCAAGTGAACCATCTGCTCATCTGAGTCATGACGCACTCTGAGTTCAGCTTCAGTTCTCGCAAGGCGCAACATCAGCACTTGTTCACTGGCCTCTGCTCGAAGTGCTTGTTCATGCTCAGCCTCCTGCAGGGACTTCTGAGTCTCTCTTTGCTGTTCTAGCTGCGCCTGCAGATGCCTCTTCTCACCTTCCAAGTTCGAGAGAGTAGTCTCCAAATTCAATCGAGTATCTGCCAGTTGATACTGGTTTTCACCTTGCTCTTCAAGGAGCTGCTGAATCTTCATATGCGCTGCAGACAAATCATCTTGAGCCTTTTGCTGTTCATCATTGTTGTGGATATGTAAAGCATCAAGCTCTGCATGTAATGTCACCTTCTTCTCTGTAAGAGATGACTCCTCTCTTTGTGTGAGCGCAAGGTCTTGCTGAAGTGATGCTAGGTTTTCTTTCAAACCTCGGCATTCCTCGCTACTGATCCGAAGGGCTTCACTTTCTGATAAGTATCTTGGCGAGAAGGCTCTTGGTGAGTCAGTCTGTTGGTTCAGCTCCGTCTTGCAAACTGCCAGCTCTCTCTCAAGCTTCAGCATCTGTCTCTGATCTTCATGAAACGTTTTGAGCTCAGTTTCAGCTCTTGCTAACTTCCCTTGCATTGTGCGCTCATTGATCTCAGACTGCACTTCTTGTTCATGTTGGACTCCCTGCAATGCACGGTATGCTGCAAGATGGCTCTCAAGCTGGATTTGCATACCTTGTGCTTGGCTCTCAGTACTTGCATTGCGTTTTTCGAGATCAGCGTGTGCATGTCTCAGCTGATCTTGCAGCTCTTTGTTCTCATCCAAAAGCTCTCTTGTCCTAGATTCCGCTGTTGTCATACCTTCCTGATGTAGTCGACGGTGGGCTTCTTCATGCACATACACCATCTGAAGCTCAGCATGGACAATTGCATTCTTATTGGAGAAGTATGTCTTCTCCGCCTGCAGGAATGCAACATTTTGTTCCAGTGTCGGCACCAGCATTCTCAACTGCGGCGTGCTTGTGTAATCTGCTCCCCTTCCTTCAGCATCTACCCGTGCTTGAACAAGGTCTTGCATGCGATTTTCATGCTGAGCAAGCTCCGACTTGGTAACTGCAAGTTCCTTTTCTGTGCACAGCAGTTTGTCATCTGTTTCTCGCAACCCATTGATTTTTGTTTCAGCCTGAGACAACTTGATCTGGAGTAGCTGCCGCTCTGCTTCTAAACGAAGTGCTTCCGCCTGATCTGATTCCTGGTAATATCTGAATGTAGTGCGCTGACTGTCCATCTTCCTTTGCAGTGCCTGGTTTTCCTCTTCAAACCCAGCACGCAAGGACACAAGCTCCGTTAAAGTTTTTCGTAAATCTTCCTGCTGCTCTCTATTCTCATCATGGAAACGCCTGGCGCGATCTTTTGCTGCAGCTACATCTTCCAAAAGCATGCCCATTTGAATATCGCTGTTCTTCTGCAGTGTATGCATCTCGGATTCCATGGTAGCTTTCTGGAAGAGTGCAACCTTATGGTCTGCAAGCGCCGATGCAAGCTCTAGCTCAAGTCGCGCAACTTTTTCCTGTAAGGCCTGGCACTGCTTCACTCTCACACGTAGGCGATCAAGCTCCCCACGATTCTTGGCAAGGTCTTGTTTCAAATCCTGCTGCTGGTCCATTTCTGCCTTTGCTACTGCAAGCTCCTTCTCTAATTGCAATAACTGCCGTTCACTGTCCTCCCGAAGTTTGTGTTCCACATCTGCCAGGGACAGCTTCTGACTTGAAGCATGAGCTCCTCCTTCAACCACTGCTTGCTCCGTGTCCTTCAAGGCTAATAGAACTGCACGTTGCTGTTCCAGCTTCTCCTGAAGCCCTCTAGACTGTAATTCCCAAGTTTTCCGGAGCATCCGTAGCTCAATGCGTGAACTTTCCATCTCTACATGATGTTGTCGATTCTCGTCTGTGAGATCCGCGATATGACGGACAGCAGCAGCCATGTCTTGTCGGTGCATTGTAGCCTGTGCTTCTTCGGAAGAACGGATGACCTGCAGCTCAACCTGAGCCCTTGCATCTTCCTGGAGTTGGTCACTCTCAGCTGCTTTGAGTTCCAACCTCAGACGAGAGACAGTCTGTTCAAGATGAATGCAATTTTCCACCTCGTTCTGTGTGACAGTTAGTTCTGCCTGGTGCTCACATGAAAGTGTTCTCTGCTGTAGAACTTGTTGCTGCAGTGTTTCCTGTTGGAAGTTAACTTCTTCTCGAAGTTGCTTTAGGTGGACCTCTTGCTCAAATGTCTGATGAAATTCAGCATTTATTTGGGCCAATCTGTGTTCATGCAAGAACTTCTGCTCTTGTTGCGATCTCCGTGTTGCCTCAAGGGAAGCACTTTCACTTTCAAGTCTCATGTGGAAATCTTTGGCCTGCCCTGATAGCTCCGTCTTGAAAGCTTGCAACTCATTGAGTGAATGGGCATAAGCCTTCTGATTTGTTTCACATTCATCACGCAGAGTTCCAAGTTCCTCATTAAGAGTGAGTTTGTGTTGGCGGTGCAAATCACACTGTGCCTCCTCGTGGATTCGTTGCATGTGAAGCTCTGCACGCAAGCCAGCACTTTCGCGGAGTACATGTGGGCTACAATTTGGCAGTTCCCTTGATTGCAAGTCGCGCTCTTGAGATTCTGAAGCAGCTTGTAGCACTTCAAGCTCAGCACGAGCTCCTGCCAGCTCACTTTGCTGCCTGTGGCTTGCTTCATGAAGTTCTCTAAGTTGGGAATTCCCAGCTGCAACATCCTCATCATGAATCTGAGTATGCAACTGTGCATGTTCTCGGGATGCCTGAAGCTCTTCTCGTAACAGAGCATGTTCATTGCGGAGATCTTGTAAAACATTTTCTGCAGCCTCCTGGCTGTTGAGGCTTTCAAGCGGCACTGGTTGTTTTGACAATTCCTTTTTCGTATCACTCAATTCTTTCTCCAAGTTCTGCCGAAGCACCTCGCTGGCACGCAATGTCTGTAGCTCTGCATTGGCATCGCCAAGTTTTTGTCGCAGGTCACTGGCCTCTTTGAACGCACCCTGGTGTTCCAATTGCAGCTGCAGATCCTGAGAACGTCCAGCCCAAGCAGAGCGTAGCAAATCAAGCTCTTTCATAGTGTGTGCTAGGAGATCTTGCTGCCTCTTCTTTTGCTCAAGTAGCCCAGTGATCTGAAGGTCAGCAGCAAGCGCGCTAGCTTGATGATCCTGTGCTTTTTCTCTGAGCAACTCTTGGCGATGGTCTGCTGCTGCTTTCAATGCGGCAACTTCTTGCTCAAGTCTCTTTGTCGTTTCCCTGCGCTGCTTGTCGCGAGCATTCAACAGCTCCAACTCACCCTCCAGTTGTAATCGCTGCGGTTCTCTCTCACGAAGGTCCAGCAGCTCTGCAACTGCTTCTGCCAATCGCTCTTCGAGTATCTCGGCCTTGCGCTGGCACTCTTTGTGTGCTGCTGTTGGTTGATCTCCCTCCATTGCCTCTCGCAGCATTTCTAATTCAACACGGGTGCCGGCCAGCTGATCTCTCTGGCGTACATTTTCTTCTCTTAGTTCTTTGATCTGTAATTTGGCGCTTGCAATTTCGTGCTCGTATGCCTGAATTTGTGCTGTGTCACGAGCCTGAAGTGCTTCAAGCTGAGCTTGCAAGCTTGCTGTTCTATCATTTACACATCTGGAATTGGCCTCATCTTGCTGATCATCTAGTTCGGGCTGAGCATCAACCCTGAGCTGATAGATTTCACTTTCAGGCACATCTAAAGACAACTCTGTAGGAGGAACTCTTGGTGAACCACAACCGGACATATCCAAGTCTCGGCTAACAACTCCTCTAGCAGCTGCGACCTGACTCACAGGAACAGCACGCTGCCCTCTGTCCCATTGAAACTGCGAGCCGCCACTCTCTAGCAATAATCTCGCTCCATCATCTGTTTGCGACAGTTTGTTATCAAGCACTTCTGCCAGAGCTTCGATGTTACTCAGTGCTGCTGTCTCGGTACTTTGTAAATCGTGGCCGTCCTCGCTAGTGGCAGGGAGCTCAACTGTTTCAGCATGAAGAAGCTTCAGGCGCACAACGCGAAGTGTCCCAAGCTCGGCATGCAAATGTCGTGCAAGCTGCTCCACTGGCAAAGCCTCCAATGTTTCTGGGTCCAAATTTGTTGATGGCAGCAAAACCTCTTCTTCCTCGATTTTCAGAACGTTACTCTTACCCGTGATCTTTGGCTTGGATGAACCATTCGCTAGATCTCCTTGTATACTGGCAACTGCTGCCCTTAGCTGCTTGTTTTCTTCTCGAGCTCCTGCCAATTGTGCTTCGTTGGCTTCTATCAACCTCTGGATTGAGTTTTTCTGCTGCTCCAAATCTTGATAATCTCGTGACTTTTGCTGGTAACGATCCTCCTCCCGTGCAATTCGCTCCCAAAGTTCATCTCTCTCAGCCTTCAGCTTCTTCATCATCGCAGTCTCATCACACACTTCGTGATCAGAACGCTTCTCCCCTGCAACTTGGAGGTGTCGTTGCCACTCATTATTATAAGTTTCAAGCTTGATCTCCAAGTCATGAATTGTGTAAGTTTGCTCCTGTAATACAAAATTGTTTGCCTTCATGCAATCAATGACCCCTTGAACTTGCACTGTGCTTGGAATTGCGAGTGCATCTCCACCCATGGGCACCCCACAGACCGCATCGTCTTCTTGGGCAAGTGCTGAAGCAATATCCTGGCATGGCATCCCACTCTGCCCTGTCCGGCTAGGCTTGAAAAGCTCAATATAAACTTTGGCGGCGTCAGGATCCATTCGGCAACTGAGAGCCCTCTCTAAGTCCACTACATCTCCTGTTAACGGGAGACCAAGACACATCGAGGTATACAAAGGCAAGCCAAACTGGATGAGAAGATTAATTTGAAATGTCAGTTCAACAAGTGCATCAGACAAGGGCTGTGAATGAAGTTCCTCATCGAAATCGTTATTGCTATCACCGAATTCAGATACAAGTTTTTCCGATGGAATCTGCTCAAGATCTTCAAGTGGCGGCATTGTGAATTCTGCAAGTCCAGAGTTGTCAGGGGGCTCCTGATCTTCGGCAGCCTCCTCCTGCGCTGGGAAAAAACGGAGAGTCAAATTCGTGTCTGGCCTTTTTGGGCGTATGTACAAAGGAGGTGAGGGATAACACTCTGTGTTGCCCACCTCTTGATTGTCAAGTAGAACAACGCATCTAGGTACACCAGCCAGACACGCTCTCGATCCGGGGCAGCTAATAGAGGGGTTTAGCCATTTGTTGATCATGAGAACTAATTTTGGCAGCTGCATTAAACTGCTTTTCTGATCCAACTGCTTCGGGGTAACTAATGATCCATCAACCGGTGCGCTCGTCACCGAAGCTTCGTTTCCCATTGCGCTGGCCCCTCTTTGCTGGAGTGTGAGCAAGTCTGAGTGCACA
>Ga0247598_1000072_pt1 | contig 10310 bp, 8 predicted proteins | sample 70RmetaT_FD_186084 | JGI IMG/M metagenome (GOLD analysis project Ga0247598, IMG submission 186084) | Metatranscriptome of seawater microbial communities from Monterey Bay, California, United States - 70R (Metagenome Metatranscriptome) | ecosystem: Environmental > Aquatic > Marine > Coastal...
CTTCACCAATTTCCAAAATAGCATCAACCAAAAGATCCAAATCGCTCTCTTGCGTTCGATGATTTGTAATATTAACTCTTATTGCTAATTGATTATTTATTCTTGTTGTTGACGGGACAGCTATACCTCTCTCTTGGAGAAGTATAACGATTTCCTCATTTAATGCATCTAACTTGCTACCAATCAAATTAGAACTTGAGACAAATCTAAAACAATTAATATTTAACGGCGTTGGCGCCATTGATACCAAAGATTTTTCATTCTTAACTCTATTTTCTAGATATTGTGCTAGTCTAATATTACGATCGATCGAATTACCTAAAGCTTCAACACCGTGCTCTTTTAAATGCGCCCAAACTTTTAAAGATCTAAATCCTCTTGATAATTCTGGGCCATAATCTACTGCCCAAAAGTCTCCACCAGCAAGACCTCTCTCAGAACCTCGTAAATATTCAGCTCTATCCGCAAATGAAGATCTATGGCCAGCTTCACTTTTAAACAAAACACAGCCAGCTTCGTAATTAACTTGAAACCATTTATGAAAATCAAATGCTAAACTATCAGCATGCGATATGCCTGACAAACGGTCACTTGCTAATTTACCAAGTAATCCCGCTGCACCAAAAGCACCATCAACATGAAACCATAAATCTTCAGATTTTGCTATAGTAGCAATGCCCTCCAGATCATCAATAGCACCCACATTTACTGCGCCAGCTGTCCCAACTACACAAAGTGGCGTAAACCCATTTGCCCGGTCTTGAGAAATCATTTTTCTTAGAGATTTCAGGTCAATTTCAAAATTTTCATCACATGGAACAACTCTTAAAGCATCTGTTCCTAGGCCTAATACATCAAAAGCTTGCTTAATACATGAATGAGATTGCTCTGAGGTGTATCCGACAAGTTGACCCTGAATTATTCCTTTTTTTCTTGAATTCTTAATTTTTTTTGATCACGCGCCACCTTAATTGCTATTATTGTTGCAACTGAGGTACCTGAAACAATTAATCCAGAACCATCTATTGGCATTCCCATAATTTCCAGGCACCACTTTAGAACTTGCTTCTCAATAACAGGCGCAACATGATCTCTCCCACCAGCGTTAACATTCATAGAAGCAGACGCAATATCTGCAATTATTCCAGAAGGTGTACCGGCACCATGAACCCAGCCAAAAAATCTAGGATGAGTATTTCCGACACCATATGGTAAAATTTCATTAATAATATTATTTGCCGTTGATCCTTCAACAGGTAATTTTTCCTCAAATTTATTGCGAAGATTAGTTGGAACTGGAGACCAAACTCTACCCGAATTAACATTCTCCATTTTATCTATACTTTTATCCAACATTTTATGAGCATTAGCCCTAAACAAGTCCCAATCTTTGGGATCTAAATCACCTCTACTCAATCTTAACCCCTCCAGAAGGTTGCAGTTAATAAAACATAAACTGCCATTAGTTCTAAACGCCCTATGAGCATTCCTGCAGCCAATAACCACTTTGCAACATCATTCAACCCTGAATAATTACCATCTGGCCCAATTTCTGCACCTAAACCAGGACCTATATTTGCTAATGAGGCCGCAGCTCCTGAAATAGAGGTTACTGCATCTAATCCAGTCATTCCCAAAGCGACTGACAAAATTGCAAGTGTAACCATAAATAACACAAAAAATGCCATCACTGAGCTAATAATATCTTCAGCTACAGGCTTCTTATTATATCGAGGCTGAAAAATACCATTTGGGCTATGAATTCGTTTTATTTGTGCACTTACTGATGCAAATAGTAATTGAAATCGGAATATTTTAATTGAACACGTAGTTGAGCCAGCACAACCACCAATTAATCCTATCAAGAAAAAGAATGTAATTGGAAAGCTTCCCCATTGTAAATAATTATCGCTAGCAAAACCAGTCCCAGTCAATATTGACACACCATTAAATGCTGCTTTTCTAATAGCAAATTCATAGGAATTGGTGACAAAGTTAATTTGCCATATAATCAAAATAAAAGTAACTATTCCTGCAGTAATCAAAAAAGTTCTTACCTGTGAATCAGAAACAAAAGACTTCAGAGAACCACCTATAAGCTGCACATATCGAACAAACGGCAATGCCGCTAATATCATAAATATTACTGCAACATACTCAACAGCGACACCCATATTGCCAAATGAAGTGTCATAATTTGCAAAGCCACCAGTTGCGATAGTCGTCATGGAATGAACTAGGGCATCAAAGAATGACATTCCTGCCATTGAATAAGCAATCAAGCATAATACTGTTAATGTTAAATAAATTGATGAAATAGATCGCGAAATTTCAGCCGCTCTTGGTAGTATTTTACCAAATGTATCGAAACCTTCTGTTCGAAATATTTGCATACCCCCAACACGCAATACAGGCAAAAAAACCATTGCAACTACTACAACCCCTATTCCTCCAAACCATTGCATCATTCCTCGCCATAAGAGCAATCCACGTGGCAATGTATCTAATGAGGATAACACTGTAGAGCCTGTTGTAGTAAAACCTGACATCGCTTCGAAGAATGCATCTGTAAATCTTGCTTCTGTTTCACCTAGGATAAAAGGCATGGCACCAAAAATTGGAAGTACTAACCAAACACTTGTAGTTAAGAAAAAGGTTTGTTGTATATTTAGATTTACTTTTATTCTGTTCTGACAAGATAAGCATACGACTGATCCTATGAGCAGTGTAATAAATGATGACAATGCAAATGAGATCCAATTTGTGGATTCATCCATCCAGTCCAAGCCCATAGGAATAACCATAGTTAACCCAAGAACCATTAACAATAAACCAATAACATAGCCCGCTGGGCGAAGATCAAACATAACTGCAGATTTGGCGAATGCCTACCTAAGTGTCAAGAAATCTCTGTAAATTCTGATTTCTAATAAATAATATTTATTTAAATTGATGAACGAGGATTGCCTATTATTCCCATAAAATCTCGCCTAAGTTCACGATCTTTTTGAAAATCTCCACGCATTGCAGATGTTACCATAGATACTCCATGCTTATTAACACCACGTGTGGACATGCAATGATGCTCTCCCTCCAAAACAACTGCGACTCCTCTTGGGCGAAGAACTTCATCAATTGTATTTGCAATTTGAGCAGTCATTTTTTCTTGAACTTGTAGCCTTTTAGCAAAAGCATCAACAACTCTGGCTAGTTTTGAGATACCAACTACTCTGTCAGTTGGAACATAAGCAACATGTGCAGTTCCAATAATTGGGGCCATGTGGTGTTCACAATAGCTTTCAAAGCGTATGTCTTTTAATAACACCATCTCATTATAGCCTTCAACTTCTTCAAAAGTACGCTGAAGCAAAGCTTGTGGATCTTCTCTATAACCTCTGAACCATTGGCTGTATGCTTTGACAACTCTACTTGGAGTTTCTAATAAACCCTCTCTTGAAGGATTATCTCCTGCCCATCTTAATAGCGTTTGAACAGCAGCTTCAGCTTCAGCTTGGGAAGGCTTAATAACTTCTTCTTGGGTCTCAATAGCTGGATCGTGAATATTCATCACTTACTCCTTGGTTTAACCATGTTTATTGTTTTTAAATGTTTAACATGCAGATTACCAGACCATTCACGAATTAAACGGCAATTTTCATTATAGAAAAGACATAAGGTATTTTTTTATTGATCTGCCACATTATTAAACTTTTTCAAGAGCTTCCAACAAATCAACAATAAGATCTTCTGGATCCTCTATTCCAACTGAAAGTCTTACAAATCCATCTGTAATGCCAGCAGCTTCTCTTGCTTCAGCTGCCATATTTTTATGTGTTGTTGTAACTGGATGAGTGGCTAAGCTTTTTGCATCTCCTAAATTATTAGAAATAGTAATAATTTCTAAAGCATTTAGAAAACTAAAAGCTGCTTTTTTTCCTCCGCTCAATTCAAATGATACAACAGTTCCACCTTTTGTCATTTGAGAAATAGCGAGCTCATATTGAGGATGTGAAACATCCGTTGGGTACAAGATTCTAGTAATATTTTTATGGCCTTTTAAAGCATTTACGATTTTTTCAGCATTTTCGGCCTGTGCTTCACATCGTAATGAAATAGTTTCCAAACCTTTTAGCATTACCCAAGCATTAAAAGGGCTCATTGCAGGCCCAGTATGCTTGTTAAATGGAATAAATACATCTTGAATATATTCTTCTGTTCCAAGGACAACTCCACCTAGACAACGCCCCTGCCCATCAATATGTTTTGTCGCTGAATATATTACGACATCTGCGCCTAATTTTAAGGTTTGTTGAAATAATGGAGTGGCAAACACATTATCAACAACTAGTTTGGCGCCACCTTCATGGGCAATCTTTGCAACACCAGCAATATCACAAACTTCCAATGTAGGATTTGAGATGGATTCTAGAAAACAAACTTTAGTATTTGGCTGCATTGCATCACGCCACTGATTTAAATCAGTACCTTCGACCAATGTAACTTCAATACCCCATCTTCGTAGTATATTATCAACTACAAACATACATGATCCAAACAATGCTTTTGAGGAAATTAGATGATCACCCTGCTTTAACATACAGAATAAAGCGCCTGACACAGCAGCCATCCCAGTAGCGGTCGCGAATGCGTCTTCAGCACCCTCGATCGCAATCATTCTTTCTTCAAACATTCTTACTGTAGGGTTTCCGTATCTACCATAAATATATTCATCAGGAGAATTATTAATAAATCGAGATTCAGCTTGCTCAGCAGAGTCGTAAGCGAACCCTTGAGTCAAGAAAAGTGCCTCGGAAAGTTCTCCGAACTGACTGCGCTTTGTTCCTGAATGTACTAATTTTGTGCGTGTTTTCCAATTTTTCATCATATTATCCTGGGATCAATCCCATAAAATTTAGCCGAAGTTGGATTAATTTGTCTCAACTTTTTAGTGGCATATTTAAAGTGGCCCACAATCCGGTTACAAATCGCCACAATTCGTCTCTACTCTTTGAAATTTTAGAGGTCAACAAGATCATTAGCTTTTAAATTATTTTTAGTCGTTTTCAGTTGAATACTTAGAAATCACTTTTGCCTGAGTAATAAAAAATACAAACATGGCCAATGGCAATCCAAAAGTTTTAAAGTTAACCCAAATATCAGTGGATAGACTTCGCCAAATTATTTCATTTGCAAGCGCTAATCCAAAAAAGAAATACATAAATCTTTTAGTTAATATCATCCAACCGTCACGAGACATTGGCAAAGCACCATCCATTACTACTTGTAAATAAGATTGCCCCTTAAATAATCCAAAACCTAATATACCTCCAAATAACAAATATATCATAGTCGGCTTCATCTTAAAAAATTTCTCATCATTAAACCAAATTCCCAAACCACCAAAAACAACTACCAATACTGCAGTAAAAACCTGCATTTTAGATAATTTTCCTGTTAGGAAATATAAAATAGCAGTAGCAATTAATAAAACTGGAATAAACAGTGCTGTTGCAACGATAAATCCCTCATATGTTTCACCTAAAAGCACATATTCGTTATTTTTTAACTTTGAATAAAAAATAAAAAATAAAATTACTGGTCCCATCTCAAGTGTGGTTTTAACCCAAGGTTGGATTGTTTTGTCGTTCATAATTTATTCTCCAAGCTCTACAGATAGAGCAGTAAATGCTATTAGACTTAATGTTAACAGATCATTTGGTTGATTTTATTGGCTCTTCATAATTTAATTACTTATTTATCACTTCCAGTTAAAGCTTTTGCAAAATCCTTTGGATCAAAAGCTTGCAAATCATCAATTTGTTCACCCACACCAATTGCATGAATAGGTAATCCAAATTTATCAGCCAATGCCACTAGTACGCCACCCTTTGCTGTACCATCCAGTTTAGTCATAACTAAGCCAGTGACTTTTGATACTTCTTGAAAAACTTCAACCTGTCTGATCGCATTTTGTCCTGTCGTAGCATCAAGAACTAATAACGTATTATGAGGTGCAGATGGGTCATTCTTCTGGATTACTCGAACTATTTTATCAAGTTCTTCCATCAAATCTTTGCGATTTTGCAAACGACCTGCAGTATCAATCATAAGTAAATCTACATTATCATTTTTACACTTATTCATTGCATCAAAAGCCAACGAAGCAGGGTCAGATCCCTCAGGCGCTGTCAATACTGGAACACCAGCTCTTTCACCCCATACTTGCAGTTGTTCAACTGCAGCAGCACGAAAAGTATCTCCTGCGGCTATTACTACAGATTTACCAGCAGACCGAAATTGAGACGCAAGCTTACCTATTGTAGTTGTTTTACCTGATCCATTAACACCTACGACTAATACAACTTGAGGCTTTTGAGAATATAGAGGCATAGGCTTTGCTACTGGCTCTAGAATTCGCGCCACCTCATTTCCTAATAGGATTTTTACTTCATTAACTGAAACTTTTTTGCCCAAATTACCGTCTGCCATATTGGCAGAGACACGCAACGATGTATCAACCCCCATATCAGCACTGATTAAAAGTTCTTCAAGACTTTCTAGCATATTATCGTCAAATAATCGCTTTTTCTCAGTTTTCTCAATTTCTTCTTTACGTTTAAATACCCTATCAAAAAATTTCTTTTTTACTGGCTTACTTTCTTCGGCAACCAAAGTTTCATTGTTCTTAGAAGTACTTTCTAAACTTTTATTACTTTTTGCTATATTTTCTTTTGGCTCTGGCTCTGGCTCTGGCTCTGGCTCTGGCTCTGGCTCTGGCTCTGGCTCTGGCTCTGGCTCTGGCTCTGGCTCTGAATGCATTCCAATTTCTGTCTCTTGTCCAGTAATATCTTCATCATTTAATGAGATATTATCATCTACCTGCTCTTCATTATCGACAATAGCATCGAGACCTTCTTCAATCTTTGATGAAGATCTAAAAAGTTTTGATTTCAGTTTTTTGAAAAAAGACATTTTTTGGCCATATAATTTAAATTAATTTAATCTTATCATACATTAAGTTAAAGGCTTCAATAAAGCACATTCTAATATAATATAAAGATAAGTTTTAAATTAAATTACATAAGCAATAAGTATTGCTTTTAAATTTCATCATTAAAATGTTTTATCACCATTCTTATTGGATTAGGGGCTGCTTGACCTAACCCACAAATAGAAGCATCCACCATTGCAACCGATAATTCTTCTAATAAATTTTGATCCCATTTATCTTGGCTCATTAGCTTAACAGCTTTTTCACATCCGACTCGGCATGGTGTGCATTGACCACAGCTTTCATCTTCAAAAAATCGAAGCATATTTAAGGCAGCTTCTTTCGCACTATCATGATTAGATAAAACTACAACCGCAGCGGAGCCTATAAACGTTCCATATTCTTGAAGTGTATCAAAATCGAGGGGAATATCTCCCATTGATGCTGGCAATAACCCTGAAGACGGTCCACCTGGTTGGTATGCTTTAAATGAATGTCCTTCAAGCATGCCCCCAGAATAATCTTCAATCAACTCTCGAACTGTTGTTCCAGCTGGGGCCAATTTTATTCCAGGATTTCTAACACGACCAGAAACAGAATAACTTCTCAAACCTTTTCGCCCATTTGCACCATGTGCACCAAATACAGCAGAGCCTTCACGCGATATTTTAGCAATCCAGTGAAGCGTCTCAACGTTATGAACCAATGTTGGCTTATTAAATATCCCAACACTAGCAACAAATGGCGGGCGATGTCGTGGTAAACCTTTTTTGCCTTCAATACTTTCAATCATGGCGCTCTCTTCGCCACAAATATAAGCACCAGCTCCACGGCGCAAATCAATATAGCCACTTTCAACTATACCTGAAGTTTCAAGCGCACTTATTTCTTTGGCTAAAATTTCTAAAACTGCTGGGTATTCATCACGCATGTAAATAAAACATTTTTCAGCATTTACTGCCCAAGCAGCAATCAGCATGCCTTCTAAGAAAAAATGGGGCTCTCTTTCTAGAAAATAACGATCTTTAAATGTTCCAGGCTCACCTTCGTCACCATTTACAGCTAAATACCTAACACCTTCATTCATTCTTACAAAAGACCATTTTTTTCCTGAAGGAAATCCAGCACCGCCCATGCCACGAAGACCGCTTTCAAGAATTTCATCTTGAATTTGGTCTGGTGTTCTTGATCCATCTCGTAAATTTTGAAGTTCGGCGTAACCTCCATTTGCAGAATAATCTTTTAAATTTTCATAGTTAGGGATCTTTGGATGAAAATCTTTTGTAATTATTGCTTTCTCTACTTTTTCTTCATTAGCATTATCAATGTGATTATGACCTATTTCCAATGTTGGTGCCGTGTCGCATCTACCCATACACGGAGCTCTAACTACGCGCACTTTTCCTCCACCATTGTATTTTTCACCTAATTTGAACAACAAATCCTGAGCACCAGCCAACTCACATGAAAGGCTATCACAAACCCGAATTGTGAGACTTGGTGGAATTTCCTCATCTTCCTTTACTATATCAAAATGTGCATAAAAGCTTGCAACTTCATAAACTTCAGTTTGAGAAAGTCGCAGCTCTTCCGCGAGGGCTGCAAGGTGTTGTGTAGATAGGTGCTTAAATTTATCTTGTATCAAATGAAGATACTCAATCAGGAGATCAGCTCTGCGTTCTCGATTGCCCAATAATGATTTTACATCTGCTATAGCATCTTCGCTGACCTGACGACCTTTTGGCGTTTTGCGCCCTTTGCCTTTGCCCGATTTCCATATGCCGTCAGTTTTTTGATCTAAAGCCATTATATACGCCCTGTTGATTTTATTTTTTCTAACCAAAAAAAATACATTTGTGACCTAAAAAAACGACTTCTAAGTCGAAAAATTCGTAATCATTTTATTTATATAGTGAAGTTTTACCATCTTGAAACTCAATTTCCAGTGATTTACTGACATCAGCAACTTTTACGCTAGTTACAATCCCACCTTTTTCATTACGGATAACTGCATAACCTCTTTGCAAAGTAGCTTCATATCCAAGTGTTTGCCGTAATCGTTCTAAACTTTCTAACGCACTTTGGTTGCGTTGAATTATTACTTTCATATTGGATTGTATACTTTTAACAAATCGATTTATTGCTTCAGATCTATCAACTAATTTATTTTTAAGTAAACTTCTCCTTAAACCAGCACTAGTTTGTAGTAGCATAGTTCGTTTATTATTACTTACAGTGATCAAAGCCCTTGGTAATCTTTCAGATATTGAATCTAAACGTTGAGTAGACATGGCTACTAGCTCATCAGGAGCTGGCAATCCTCGACTAAGATCTTTTAATCTTTGTCGCTTTATCTCCAAACCGGCAGATAACGAACGAACTCTTCGTTCATCCATAGAAGAGAGCCAACCCATTAAGTCAGCTCTTACTGGTACGGCATATTCTGCAGCTGCAGTTGGAGTTGGTGCACGCAAATCAGAAGCGAAATCTATTAGTGTTGTATCTGTTTCATGCCCAACAGCAGATATTAATGGAATTTCACTTTCTGCTGCAGCACGTACAACAGATTCTTCATTAAATCCCCATAAATCTTCAATTGAACCGCCGCCTCTTGCTACAATTATCAATTCTGGTCTCGGCATTGCACCACCAGGTGTTAGTCGATTAAAGCCATTTATTGCAGCCGCTACATCAGGGGCACATCTTTCACCTTGAACAGCCACAGGCCATAAAAGAACTTTGCGTGGAAATCTATCACTCAAGCGATGAAGTATATCCTGAATTACGGCGCCTGATGGAGAAGTCACCACTCCAATAATTTCAGGCAAATATGGAATTTCTTTTTTTATACTTTTATCAAACAGACCCTCTGCTTCTAACTTCTTTTTCCGCTTTTCTAATTGAGCCATCAAGGCACCAATGCCTGCCACAGACATTTCGGATACTATCATTTGATACCGTGATTGCCCTGCAAAGGTTGTAATTTTTCCAGTAGCAACAACCTCTAAACCTTCTTCTGGCTGAGTTACTAACTTTGAGGCTTGGCCTTTCCAAGTAACAGATGCAATAACAGATTTATCATCTTTTAAATCAAAATACAGATGCCCCGATGCCGGCCTCGAAACACGCCCAACTTCTCCTCTTATACGGACGTTTGAAAACTCACCCTCTATCATCCGCTTAAGAACGCTTGATAATTCAGATACAGAAAATTCAGGAGCATTTTCCCCCTTAACTGGGCTGTCAATTAGATCTGACATTTATGCATCCTCTCTTGGCTTTTTGTGTAGCAAACAATAGAACCATAATTTTAAAAGGC
>Ga0247598_1000073_pt1 | contig 10274 bp, 1 predicted proteins | sample 70RmetaT_FD_186084 | JGI IMG/M metagenome (GOLD analysis project Ga0247598, IMG submission 186084) | Metatranscriptome of seawater microbial communities from Monterey Bay, California, United States - 70R (Metagenome Metatranscriptome) | ecosystem: Environmental > Aquatic > Marine > Coastal...
CTCAAGGGCTATTTGGGCTCAAACAGTTCTTAAAGGGGGGGGGGCACTTGTCATGCGCAGCTACTTGCGCAGGCACTTGCAGGCAGCCAGAGTCCCACCTCTTTCCTGCCCCCGCTGACACCTTGGAGCAGAACCCAACCATACAAGCCCTTTGCCGTCCCTGACGTTTTTGGGGTCTTGCAGAGGGCTTGCCGCAATTGCAGCGATGGAGCTGTCCTTGGTGACTGCAGAAAATGCGCCGGAGGGTTGCCTACTTTCAATAAGCGCTGGCAGCTCGAGGCGTCAGGCACCTTTGCAGCCTAACCAAAAATTTGGCTTCAGCACATCGTCAACTTCTGCTGCATGTGTGCCAGGAGGAAGTGGCCTGAAAGTGGAGGTGTTGACCGTGCAAGGTACAGCTCGCATCTCAGCAGATGAGATTGCCCCGAGGCAGGATGTTGGCACCCTGATTAACAATTCATACACAAGCAGGATGATTGAAGTGCCGATTGAGATTCCTTCACTGGATCCCTCGGGGGAGGGGACTGCTCTGCGTCTCAAAATGAGACTTCGACACCGCAACCAGGAGTTCTCCAACGACATCCGAGAAAAGACCCCCAGGATTGCTAATGAAAATGACTCTTCCTTGAAGGCAGAAGTCAACCCAGATCAGCCTTTGAACATGGTTACTGTAATGCAGCCTGCGCAGAACTTCGCACAGCTCATGGATTCTAAGGACACGAAGCCAGATCCTAGTGCTAAGAGCTGGAAGAGACACCACGCAGCCCTTGAGGCACGTTCATACCTTGACGAGCACAACATCCTGTTCTTCATTGAGCGCATGTTGCGTACACTAGTTATGGATAGGCCAGAAGACCCGTGGAGCTGCATCACCTCTTTGTTTCCACCAGGAAAACGCTTTGTTCCTGCTGAAACACAGCCGCCCACAAAATCTAAACCTATGGAACAGCAGCTCGCTGAAAAGCCTGCAGCAATAATGCTGAAGCCAGCAGATGTGCAGCAATTTGTTCCATGGAAGCTTCGGCCATCAGTTGGCACCTGGTTCTGTGGCTTGAATAGTCAAGGGCGTCCATTATTTGCCGCCACAGTTCAAAGCTCTGAGTTAGTTTTCAGAGTTGGTGGCTCAGCTTCAATCAGAGAGATCCCTTCAGTCTCGGAAGAAGAAATCAACTTCCTTAGTAACAATGCTGTTGCCCCAATCGCACCAGAGGCAGAGACGGTAACCAGGGTTGAGTTCTCCTTCGAACATCTAAACTACGACGTAGTTATGTCTTCCCCGGACCTGCACAGGAACTTGATGCAGCAGGTCAGAGAAGCAATTGCTCTAGAGATGAACGTGCCTCCAGAAATGCTGGACTTGGATATCCGCCGAGGCAGTGTCATCTTCACAATTCGAATCCAGCACGGCACGGCAAAGTCTGCCCAGAAGGGTGCTTCCGCACTTGGAAGTCGAGGCCCACAGCTACTTCAGGCAGTACATCAAAAAGCCCTGATGGTACCCAGCATATTAAGTGCAGCAGAAGGCCCTGGGCTCTCTGGTGACTTAGGGCTGGGAAAGTTGTCCATGGTAGTGGAGAAAAGACGTCCTGGACCAGTTGTTGCAGCACAGCAGCAGGTGACTTCAATAACCAATGAAAGTGAAGCTACAAGTGCTCGGACAGCAGCAGTGGCCACCCAAGTGCCAGGCATTTTCACCTCAGCAAAAGCAACTGCACAGGTAGAAGGATCCATCAATGCCACATCCGGCGTAGCCACTGCTGCAACAACGACAACAACAGCTACAACCATGGCAGCAGCTGCTCCAGAAGCCATGCATGCTTCAAAAGCAGATGTGCCTCGTCAAATGGGCTTTGCACTTGATTCCGTGTCCTTGCCACCACCAGGAATTTCCACAGCAATGATCACACCAAGCTCAACCAAACCCAAACCGCCATCTGCAGAAGCGGCAGCAACTGAAGCAGCAGACAGTGCAACCCTTACAACCCTTACACACAAATGTGTCCAAACACAGTCTCGGGCAGTCACGCCCTTACAATCAGTGGCTTCCGAAACCCATGCTGTTTCTGAACCAGAATCAAATCTGGCATATGCTGACACTGATTCCCAGCAGCCTGCTCAGGTTGGAAGCACTGTGGAGCATCCCGTCAAATCTACCGCTCAAGACACTCACCATATGCTGTCATCCAACATGTTGTACAAAGCAGTGGCACCCCCACTTTCAGCATCTGATGTCAAGGAAGAGAGCGTTACAGAGCTGACAGCATCGATTACTGGAGAACTGGCTGCAGAGGAGCAACTGCAGCCAGCAGGCGCTCCACAGACCCCCAGATTACCCTCTAGGCTTGAACCCGCTTTCGCTGTTGTAGGCTCTGCTGTTGGGCTTCTGGCAGACTTGTCAGAATCCACAGATTCACATGCGCCCATCGAATATGCCACAGCGCAACCCCAGGCTTCCACCTGGACCATACATGCTAACAAGCCAACTGGCGTAGCCCCTACAATTGCAGAACCAGAGGCATCAGCCTTCTCTGGCTCGGTGCAACCTCCTCATGCAGACCCCAATGATCAACTGACTATGTGCACAAATGGCATGCTTGATGATGATGCAACTGAAGTGGAAGTGGCAACCCAAGGACAGGATGATGAAGCAACAGAATGCGCAGAGGGCATGATACCTCAAAGTGGTCGCATGACCGCTGCATCAGTTGATGTCGGAAGATCAGCCGATCTAGAAGTGCTGTGTGCAGAGGAGGAATTATCACAGCATGTTGTGTTACAAGGAGTTGAAACGGTGACAGAGAGCGGGGTGTCTCCTAAGAAGGAGTCTGAGGCACAAGTCACGGACTTGGAGCTGCCCATTGAGGACTCACGCTCAACAACATTCCCAGCAAAAGGTCCATGGCAAAGCGAGCCATTGTCGCCATCACGCTGTGCACCAGGGCTTCCCATGGGGAGCCCTTGCTCTTCGCAGTTCAGCAGTGAGGAGGAGAGTGCTTTCAATGATAGCCGAGCACCAAGTGCAATTGAGCAAGACCAGGCACAAACAAACGTTCACTCTCGCAGTTCAAAGCACTTGGATCACACATCGCTGGCGATGAGCACTTGTGTTGCTGATCCCATTCAGGCTGGGAATGTGCTGAAGCAAGCTGCTGCCAAGTCATCCTTTGATGGCACTTTGCTTCCTGCAATTGCCAAGACTGGTTCACAGCTAGAGTTTGCGCCTGTTTGCCTTGTGGACTTCTCATTCGAGAATCTGGACTATCATAAGGTCATGAACAATCCACCGATGTGCATGGCTCTCACTTCAGCAATTCAGGAGTTCATGTCGTTGCGATTGCAAGTATCTACTGAGATGATTGACATAGCCCTTTCTCATGGGAGCATATGTGTAAGTGCAGTTGTCCGACTCCCATCCATTGAGTCAGCAATCGAATCTTGTAAAGCTATCTCAAGTGAAAGGGACAACTTTGTGAGACTTCTTGAGAGGTGCACCTTAAAGAGGGTTCCTGACATTTTGGAGGCTACTTGTGAAGGACCAGGTTTGGGTATATGCAATCTCAAATCCGCTATTGCAGAGAAATTGGTGCCTTCCATGCACAGACCTCAGAACCTCGGAACTGCATCGACAGTTGTGCCGGAAACCGCTCAAATGACTCTGGAAGGAGCCAGTGAACTCCGGACAGGTGCAATGACAGACCTTGAATCGTTTTTTTCTCAGCCAAGAGCGGAGTCAGAGGCCAGAGTTGTAGCACTGACAGATGGTAGTACAGTCTTCTCCGCACCTATGCTGTCTTCTTGCAGCGCTGATAAGCCAGAAGGAAAACAGGATAAACAACCGAAGGGTCCTGCTGAAACCAATCAAAGTAGCGGGCCACATGTGGAAGGCTTTGCTTTCAAGATGAACACAACTGTCCCATTCAAGGAGCAAGAAAGAGTAATTCTTCAGTCTGAGATCCAGCACTCTCTTGAAGCTGAGGTTTTCGAGACTGCAACATCGCCCACATGTGGGACATCAGTGGCAGACCCCATTGAAGATGTAGAACTCACAATAAATGCTCCTCACCTATCATCCTGTTTGAAAGTGGGCACGGTTACCGGAGATGTTGTGCAATGTAAAGAGATTGCAGCGGGCACACAACCAAAGCTGGATATTCAATCGCAATTGCTGGATGCACAGGTGCCCCAAGCAGAGCTGCCAGCAACACAAGTGTTCTCTGTGGACAGTCGATCCAATGTCGAGCTTCCAGCTACACAGGCAACTGGCATCAAATTGATTCAAGCGAAAGCCTATCCGGTTGCAAATGATCATGATCAGGTTTGCCAGCCTGAGGCAGGAATCAAAGCACCAATTAAAGGAATGAAACGACCAACACAAACAAGTTCTGTTGGAGACTCTTCCATGGAACCTTCAGCATTGGAAAAAGAGAACTCTGTGAGTGATGCAGAATGGCCACCAGAAGCTATGAGCAAACATGGGGTGCTCGTAGCTCATCATTCTTCAGCAGAGCTCTCGACAGCGCAACAAGCGGTATCTGAGGGTTCTGTATGTCAATTGCCGGCAGAAAGGTCCGCAAGCTCTGTCCAGTGTGATTCCAATAAAGATGCACTGAAGGTTGTTGTGTGCGAGGCGCTGGGTGCAGAGCAAGCGCTTGCACAAACTGAGGCAGCAGTGTCGGAATCAAAGTTGACTGGTAAAGATGACTGTCCTGCAGAGTGCACGTCTGCACATGGTTGTTCATCTGCGGGATCAGCAGCGCATTGGCAGTTATCAGCAACAGGATCACCCAAATGCATACCCCAGGCGTCAGAATTACAACCGCTGAGACTGCCAGCACAGAGCTTGCCAGCATCGGAGACAAGCATCTCGCTGGCACCAGAGGCACCTCCACAGCCAACAGATCAAAGTGGTCCGCCACCCACACTGTTACGAGAACCAGAAATCGGCCTTGATTATGGGGTGCTTCCAGGACATTCAGCCGTGCAGTTGCAAGGTGTGGTACCATTGAAACCGGACCCTCTCTTGCCAGAATCAAAGCCATTGAAAGTGCCCGAGCCTAACTTGCAAGCATCAGAGGAAAGTGTCAAGACACTCGAGGCACCTCTGCAGCAGATGAGCAAGAGTGATCCAATGCTCGATTCGCCACAAAAAACAGTGGAATATGCTCCTGATGGGGTGATCCCAGACCGTCATTCTGCAGTGGAGCTTTCGCCAGCACACCTTGTCGCTTCTGAGGGATCAGTATGTCAACTGCCAGCAGAACAGTCTCCAACAGCAGAACCGTGCGTGTCCCCAAAGGCAGTGCTGAAGCTGCCTGCATCAGTCTATAATTTCGCAGAAGAAACACGGCTCCAAGCAGAGGCACAAGTCTGGAGACAAGATAGCATACTGACAGACGGTCATTCTGCAGTAGAGTGTTCCTCAGTACACCTTCTCGCATCTGAGGGATCAGAATGCCAACTGCCAGCAGAACAGTCTCCAACAGCAGAACCCTGTGTGTCCCCCAAGAGAACGCTGAAGCTGCCTGCATCAGTCATTAGTTCTGCAGAACAAGCACAGCCCCAAGCGGAGGCACAAGTCTTTGCATCAAGCATGACTAGGAAGAAAGATACCGTGCTCACAGACCATCATTCTGCAGTGGAGCTTTCGCCAGCACACCTTCTGGCATCTGAGGGATCAGAATATCAACTGCCAGCAGAACAGTCACCAACAGCAGAAACCTGTGTGTCCCCAAAGAGAGCGCTGAAGCTGCCTGCATCAATAAGTTCTGCAGAACAAGCACAGCCCCAAGCAGAGGCGCAGGTCATGGCATCAAGCATGATTAGGAAGCAAGATAGCGTGCTTACGGACCGTCATTCTGCAGTAGAGCTTTCGCCAGCACACCTTCTCGCATCTGAGGGATCAGGATGTCAACTGCCAGCAGAACAGTCTCCAACAGCAGACACCTGTGTGTCCCCAAACAGAGCGCTGAAGCTGCCTGCATCAATAAGTTGTGCAGAACAAGCACAGCCCCAAGCGGAAGTGCAAGTCTTTGCATCAAGCATGACTAGGAAGCAAGATAGCGTGCTCACGGACCGTCATTCTGCAGTAGAGCTTTCACCAGCACACCTTCTCGCATCTGAGGGATCAGAATGCCAACTGCCAGCAGAACAGGCCCTAACAGCAGAACCCTGTGTGTCCCCAAAGAGAGCGCTGAAGCTGCCTGCCTCAGTCATTAGTTTTGCAGAGCAAGCACAGCCCCAAGCGGAGGCGCAAGTCTTTGCATCAGGCATCACTAGGAAGCAAGATAGCGTGCTCACGGACCGTCATTCTGCAGTAGAGCTTTCACCAGCACACCTTCTTGCATCTGAGGGATCAGAATTCCAACTGCCAGCAGAACAGGCCCTAACAGCAGAACCCTGTGTGTCCCCAAAGAGAGCGCTGAAGCTGCCTGCCTCAGTCATTAGTTTTGCAGAACAAGCACAGGCCCAAGCGGAGGCGCAAGTCTTTGCATCAAGCTTGACTAGGGAGCAAGACAGCATGTCTGCAGATCCGACAAGGGCAATGGGTGTGTCATCAGAGGGATCAGTAGTGCAGTTGCTGGCCGTGGAGCCTAAGCAGGAGCCCTTGACGGCAGAGCCACAAATATTGACACATCCAGCCGAAGCCACTCTGCAGCAACTTGCGCAGCAGAAAGACACCCAACCAGACTCCCTGATGTCTCTCCCATGGCTGTTGCGATGCATGCCACCAGGCATGAGTGACCAAGCATGCATGCAGCAGCAGCCGCCACCACCATCGGTTGGGACATGGCTGGCAAGGAGACCAACGCCCCCAACTCCACGAACTGCAGTTTCGGACACAGTCCAAACACCGAGAGATGTAATGCCAAAGAGGATTGAAGTTGCAAATCATTGGGATGCAGTGCATGAAGTGACCACAGGATGCGCCATGGAAAAGTCAGCACCAGAGGAAGTACAGCCAATGTCGTCAGAAGTTGAACAGCAGCAACGATGTGGCAGTGAGGCTGCCTCTGGCTCCGCAATGCCAGATGCCAGTGATGGCGCGGACATGCAGGAATTGGCAATGGCACGCGCTCCCGAGAAATGCATGCGGGCAGCAGAGGAAGCACAGCCAATGTCAATAGATATTGAACAGCAACATCAACTACGTGGCGGTGGCGCAGCCAGTCTGAAGGAGGCAGCGCAATCCTTTGGCACAGCGATGCCAGATGCCATTGATAGTGCTGACCTTGCACGTGCTCTCCCGCAACTTGCGAGGCCAGCAGGCAAGGAAGTGCCACCGACGACACCAGAAGCCAAATATAAGCAGTATGCTGTTGCCACAGAACCGGATGAGTTGGTCGAGGACAGTGCTTTAAATTTACCTTCCACTGAGATCACGTTCTCCTTGCAGAATCTGAACTTCGACTTGGTGCAAGCAGACACTGCTGATACCTTGAAACGAGAGGTGCAGGAAACTGTGGCAAAGGAGATTAATGTGCAACCTGCACAGGTTGAGATCTCTCTAGCAAGAGGGAGTGTGCTGGTCAAGGCAACAGTCTGGCACTTGTCACAAGATTCAATTAATTTCGCATCAGAGAAAATAGAGTCAGAAGATGATCAATTGAGCTTCATTGGCAAATTGGAGTCCTGTGCATTGAAAGTGCCTAAGATACTGGAAGCTGCCGAGGAGAAAATGGTTGGCCTTGGCTTTGGTAAGTTCAAGACATTCTTCCACCCTGAGGTGGAGGTCCCAGCTGGTGTTCTGCACTCTGTCAAGCAGTACATGACAAACAAGACCATGAACCACAACAGGCCTACAAAGGAGGACCTGACACCTGAGGCTTCTGAGAAGAAGGAACTGCCAAATGCAGTTGTTGGGAAGGAGACAAGAGTAACATGCCATACTAGAAATTCTAAAGCTGCTGACTTGACACCTGAGCCTGATATGACAATTCCACGAACCAACATGATATCTACGTCTGCGGACCCAGCCCCTTCGACTGCTGCACAAGAGACAAACCAATGTACCAAAGCAAATGCTCCCATGACACCTGCTGCTGAAGACCTAGCACCTGACGCAGCTGAAAATAAAGCAGGAGCACAATCAGCTCCACCTGTTACAACAAGCATATGCTCAAAGGACGCAAATCTGCTACAGGCAGCACCGCGCACAGAGTTGGCCACACAACTGTTCATGGAGACCCAGGACACTACCAGTAAACTTGTGAAGGTAGATAATGACGCTTTGACATCTGCTGCTCAGCAGAATTTGAGTAGTGCACCTGCAGAAATGAGCCCAAAAAGGACGTTTTCTCCGACGATTGGATCATGGTTGATGCCTCCATCAGGGTTTCAGGAGGCTGCAACAGAGGTGTCATCTTTGGTTCCTGAAGAACATACACAATATCATTTGGAAACTTCCAGGCCACTAGGAGGGTTGGCTGAGGCCAGCGCAGAGTCATCTGGACCATCTGTATTGCAGCACCGGGGAACTCTACCAACAAATCCAGAGTCCATGTCCCTTGGCACTGCTCTGCCGGATGCCATGGAGGTGTATGATGTGCCACATTTCACAGTGCTTCATGCACACCGGCCCTCTGTGGGCACATGGTTGACCAGGCGGCACCCCCTCAAAGCAGAGCCAGCATTGTCAGAGGCTCTTCTTCGTTGGCGGCATGCAGTCAAGGCAGTGATCAATCGAAGCAGGAAGAAGAATATCTCAAGGCATCATGCAAAGAAATTGAGGTCTCGGATTGACTTAGAAAAAGTTAGGGTCATTTGCCATGAGTGGCGCCTTGTGCTTCTTCGAAGCAAGCAAGTGCAAATGCAGCCATCTTTATCATCAGTGGATACATCCTTGGCTATAATGCCAAGCCCGCTGGCTGCACAGAACCACGATGATCCTGAGGTGTTACGGCAGTATGCAAAGGATGCTTGGCTGAGTGCCAGCAGCAATGGGAACTTGTTGGCTGCACTGGAACATATTGCGATGGAAGTGTCCCCAGTGAATGCAGACATGCATGGGGACGTAGATGTGCTGCGTGAGCATGCGAAGGACGCGCTTCTCGGTGCCCGAAGCGATGGTAACCTGCAAGCAACCTTGGACAGTCTCTCACCACTTCTCACCAATGAAGCAAGTAGTTTGGATCTGCTTGAAAATTTGCGTGAGCAGGCGCAAAGTGCGTTTCTCAATGCGAGCCGGGACGCTATGAGATTTGAAGCCGTGCTGCGACCCCTACGTGAAGAGACAGCACATTCACAAGTCGAACATCTCCGAGCACAGGCATGTTCAGCACTCATTGATGCGAGCAACACTGGCAGCTTATTAGCAACATTAGGACCCATTGCCAATGAAAGCTCCAAAAATGGTAGCCAGGCAGAGTTTCTCAGAGAGAATGCTAAGGACATCTTTTTGGCTTCATGCTGTGATGGCAGCCTGGCCGCAAAGTTAGATAATATTTCTCCAATCTTGAATCAAGAGGCCAGCGGAAACACTCGCATTGCCAATCTCCGGGAGCAGGCGCAAAAAGCTTTTCTGGTTGCAACGAGTTCTGGAAGACTCGTGGAGACGCTTAGCTCCATTGCGAAAACAAGGGAGAAAAGAGGAGATGAGAGTACAGAAGTCCCTCTGCTTCAACAAGCAAAGAGGGCTCTCTTCAAAGCAAATCGGCAAGGAACATTACCTAATATGTTGAGGGACATTGCTTCACCAGGAACACCGGTACGAATGGGACCTGATCCCGGTGAGGAATGTCTTCGAAAAGAAGCAAAAGTGGCTCTGCTGCGTGCAAAGCGCCGCGGGATGTTGGCAGCTCATGTGCGCAAAGTCCTGAAGGGAGAGGCAGCATCAGTGAAGCAAGCTTTTGCGAAGGAGCTCGCTGTTGAAGACGATGCAGTGAAGGTTATGCGACAACAGCTGAGAATCGCACTTTTTACTGCCAAAGCAGATGGCAGTCTTGCTGCCAAGTTGCAGAATGCAACCGTATCACCTGCAGCTTAGCTCATTTGTGCAGAATAAGAGTTGTGCTGAGATGTGGGTTTGGCATTGTAGGAGTAGGAATGTGTGCTGCTGTCCAGATGTCCAGCCCAGAGCTAACACAATCGCCCTTGCCTTGTATACTGTTAGCACCTGTACAGGCCTCTTCATCGCCACGTGTCAGGATTCCTTGCTGAGATGCATATCGCCTATCTCCCTTTTTTGGCAAAGGGGAAAAAAATGTTTGTTCCCATCTTCAACCTAGAGCCAGGAAGCTTTCACAGCACTTTTAAGAGCGCATTCACATGCTGTCGAG
>Ga0247598_1000080_pt1 | contig 10077 bp, 9 predicted proteins | sample 70RmetaT_FD_186084 | JGI IMG/M metagenome (GOLD analysis project Ga0247598, IMG submission 186084) | Metatranscriptome of seawater microbial communities from Monterey Bay, California, United States - 70R (Metagenome Metatranscriptome) | ecosystem: Environmental > Aquatic > Marine > Coastal...
AAAAAAAATAGATATTTAAGGTTTTTTACCTTTTATTCGCCTATCAAGACAGTATGCTTTAAATAGCATTAAAAATTTAGAGATTCGACGAGGATAAATATGGCAGGTTCATTAAATAAAGTTATGATAATTGGTAATTTAGGCGCAGATCCTGAAGTACGGACATTTCAAAATGGTGGAAAAGTTTGCAATCTTCGAATAGCTACTTCCGATAGGTGGAGAGACAAAAATACTGGCGAAAATCGTGAAAAAACAGAATGGCACACTGTAGCAATCTTTGCTGAGGGTCTTGTTAGAATTTGTGAACAATATTTGAAAAAAGGTTCCAAAGTTTTCATCGAAGGCGCTTTACAAACCAGGAAATGGCAAGATCAATCTGGAAATGACAGATATTCTACTGAAGTCGTAATTCAAAATTATGGTGGAACACTTACAATGCTTGATGGAAGATCTGGAGGCGAAAATGCTTCAGGTCCTTCATATAATATTACTGGTAGTGGTGGGAACAATTCAAGTTCGAGCTCTTTTGATCAAGGAAGCCAATCCATGCCGAGCCCAAGTGATCTTGATGATGATATTCCTTTCTAGATAATATAATTTTTCTTATTATCGTTGTGTTTTCATGTTTTTAAGCGATTTATATAAAATTACGGCATTAAAAATGTCGTTTTTTAATACGATTTATTTTTATATTTGTCATCTCCTTTAAAAAATTGGAAGGATCAGATAATGAAAATTGGTTTTATTGGCTTAGGAAATGTTGGCGGTAAACTCGCAGGCTCCCTTTTAAGAAACAATGTGGAATTATATGTTCGAGATTTGAATGCAGATCTTGTTAAGAAATTTACGAATATGGGTGCTAAAACTTGTATAGACAACCGAACACTCATGGAAAAATGTGATGCTGTAATTACCTGTTTACCATCACCAGCTGCTTCAGCTTCAGTTATGGAAGATAAAGACGGATTATTAGAAGGCATGAAACCAGGCAAAATTTGGATGGAAATGTCGACAACAGATCAGAATGAAGTTGTAAGAATAGGTAAATTAATATCAGCAAAATCTGGATTTGCAGTTGATTGCCCAGTTTCAGGTGGATGTCATCGAGCAGATACTGGTAATATTGCTATATTTGCTGGTTGTGAAAGAAAAATATTTGAATCCATTTTACCATTATTAAAAAAAATGGGCCGAAGAATATTACATACTGGCGAGCTAGGATCAGCATCAGTTCTGAAGGTTGTAACTAATTATTTAGCGACAGCTAACTTAGTGTCATGTGCTGAAGCATTAGTTACCTGTAAAGCAGCTGGTATGGATTTAAGCACATCATATGAAGCAATTAAAATAAGTTCAGGCAATTCATTTGTACATGAAACTGAAAGTCAGGTAATACTCAATGGCTCAAGAGATATAAGCTTCACAATGGACTTAGTTGCAAAAGATATTGGGCTTTTCCAAAATATTGCAGAGAAACACAATGTACCTCTAGAAATATCACCATTGTTAAATACTATTTTTGAGGATGGAATAAAAAAATATGGCACACGTGAGTGGTCACCAAACATAATTAGGCGCCTTGAAGATGCAACTGGCTTAAATGTACTTGCTGAGGGATTCCCCTCCGAAATGACAGATAATGAAGCAGAAGAAGCTGGATATGAGGTTATACCAAAATCTTAAGTATTTTTAGATTAACAATGCGATTTAATATACTGATTTATAATAAATAAAATGAAAATCTTATAATTTCACTTAAAAATACCAATAAGACACTACAAGTTGCGTTTTATTACAATATATGTTATAAATTATACAAAATATAGCAGGTAGAATTAAAGTGACTGATGAAATAAAAACGCCAACAGATGATACCCCTGAAATACCATCATATGATGGTCCTCAGATATCAATAGAAGAGGAAATGAAAACCTCTTATTTAGATTATGCAATGTCAGTTATTGTAAGCCGCGCAATACCAGATTTGCGAGATGGGTTAAAACCTGTTCACCGTAGAATTCTCTATGCAATGCATGAAAACGGGTACACACACAATAAATCTTACAGGAAGTCTGCAAAATCAGTTGGTGATGTAATGGGGAGCTATCACCCACATGGTGATAGCGCTATTTATGACGCACTTGTGCGTATGGCTCAAGATTTTTCAATGTCTTTACCATTAATAGATGGACAAGGTAACTTCGGATCAATGGATGGCGATAACGCTGCTGCAATGCGCTATACTGAGGCTCGGTTAGACAAACCATCTGAATATTTACTTTTAGATATTGATAAAAATACTGTTAATTTTCAAGATAACTACGATGGAAAAGAATCTGAACCTACAGTACTTCCCGCTCGTTATCCAAATATGCTCGTGAATGGTGCTGGTGGAATTGCAGTGGGTATGGCTACGAATATTCCTCCTCATAATCTTGGTGAGGTTATTGATGCAACATTAGCATTAATAGATAACCCAGAACTAACAAGTTCTGATTTGATGGAATATGTGCCAGCTCCAGATTTTCCGACTGGTGCAGTAATATTAGGGCGTTCTGGAGCGGTTAAGGCTTACAACGAAGGACGTGGGTCAGTTATCATTAGAGCTAAAACACGCGTAGAGGAAATACGCGCTGGTCGATATGCAATAATCATCGATGAAATTCCATATCAAGTTAACAAAGCATCAATGATTGAAAAGATTGCTGAACTATCTCGAGACAAAAAAAATTGAAGGTATTTCACATGTTCAAGACGAATCTGATCGAGTTGGAGTTAGAGTTGTCGTTGAATTGAAGCGTGATGCAACAGCTGAAGTTGTTTTAAATCAACTTTTTAGATTTACACCGCTGCAAACATCATTTGGATGCAATATGTTAGCACTAAATGGCGGAAAACCCGAACAATTAACATTATACAAATTCCTGAGTTATTTTATTAGCTTTAGAGAAGAAGTTGTAGCAAGGCGTACAGCGTTCGAATTGAATAAAGCACGTGAACGAAGCCATATACTTTGTGGCCTAGCTGTAGCCGTATCTAATGTAGATGAAATAGTTGCAACTATTAGAGGATCAAATGATCCAGCAGAAGCTCGTGAAAAACTTATGACGCGCCGTTGGCCTGCAGCAGATATATCTCAATATATTTCATTAATAGATGACCCAAGCCATACTTTAAACGAAGACAAATCTTATAACCTTTCTGAAACTCAAGCACGCGCCATTTTAGAGCTTCGCCTCCAAAGGCTTACAGCTATGGGTGTAAAAGAAGTGACTGATGAATTAGAAGAACTTGCAGGTAAAATTCAGAACTATTTAGAAATTTTACGTTCAAGAGATCGTATTATGTCTATAATCTCAGACGAATTGAAAGAAGTACATGAAAAATTTGCTGTACCTCGCCGGACTGAGATAATTGAATGGGCTGGTGATATGGATGACGAGGATCTTATCGAAAAAGAAGATATGGTCGTTACAATAACTAATTCTGGATATATTAAGCGAACAAATTTAGCTGAATTTAGAGAACAAAAACGTGGTGGCAAAGGCATTCAAGGTATGTCCACCAAAGATGAAGATTTCGTCACAAATATGTTTGTAGCTAATACACATACTGCATTACTGTTCTTCACAACAGATGGAATGGTTTATAAACTTAAAACTTGGCGATTACCTTTAGGTGGGCGCAATGCAAAAGGTAAGGCAATTGTAAACATTCTTCCAATTGATACAGGGGTTTCTATTGCGGCACTAATGCCAATTGATGCTCCTGATGAAGAATGGGGCAATCTTCAAATTGTTTTTGCGACTGATGCTGGCGGAGTAAGAAGAAACGCACTGTCTGATTTTACAAATGTAAAATCAAACGGCAAAATTGCGATGAAGCTACCAGAAGGTGTTTCGATAGTTAATGTTCGCATTGCAACTGAAAGTGACGATTTCTTACTTACCACATCACTAGGAAAAGCTATTCGCTTCCCTACAACTGACGTGCGAGTATTTAAAGGAAGAGATTCAACAGGTGTTAGAGGTATTAAACTTGCTCCAGAAGATAAGGTAGTTTCTATGGCAGTCATTAGGCATGTTAATGCATCATCAGATGAAAGAACGGCTTATTTTAAAATGCGAAGGGCACTTTCAGAAGATGAAACACCTAATGATGATATTAGCCAAGAACGATATAATGAATTATCCGAACTTGAAGATTGGATTTTAATCATTACTTCTGGTGGTTTTGGCAAAAGATCTTCAGCACATGAATATCGAGTATCTGGTCGTGGTGGTCAAGGAGTTGCTGCTGCAAACCTAGATAGAAGAGATGATACTGTTGTTGCAGCATTTACCGTACACGAAGAAGATCAAATCATGCTGGCCACATCAACCGGGCAGTCAATAAGATGTCCAGTTTCTGGAATTTCATTACAAGGCAGATCTTCATCAGGAGTGACTGTATTTAACACTAAAGATGGTGAAAAAGTTGTTTCTGTTGCATATATTGCTGACACAGAAGATAGTGATGTCTCTGATGATGGCATAACTATAATAGATGAAAATACATAACAAAAATGAGCCAAAATATATTGGCTCGTTTTTTTACTTAATCGAAATAGATCAAAAAAAATGATTAAACCTATACACATAGTCGGCGGCGGCATGGCTGGATCAGAAGCAGCTTGGCAGATAGTTTCTGCTGGAATACCTGTTATAATTCATGAAATGCGACCAAGTGTTGAAACATTTGCACATCAAACTCATGATCTAGCAGAACTTGTTTGTTCAAATTCATTTAGGTCTGATGATGATGAATCAAATGCTGTTGGATTACTTCATTGGGAAATGCGATCTGCAAATTCTATTATTATGGAAATGGGTGACAAACATGCCCTACCAGCTGGATCTGCATTGGCTGTAGACAGAGAAGCTTTTTCTGCTTCAGTCACTAAAAAGATTACTAATCATCCCCTAGTCACAATCGACAGGAGTGAAATTCATAATTTGCCACCAGAAAACTGGGGTCATACAATTATTGCGACTGGTCCATTAACATCCAAAAGCTTGGCAAATGATATTTTAGAAAACACTGACCAAAAATCATTGGCTTTTTTTGATGCAATTGCACCAATTGTATTTGCAGATAGTATCGATATGTCAAAAGCATGGATGCAATCACGTTATGATAAAGGTGAAACTGATGAAGAGCGAACAGCATATCTAAATTGTCCAATGGATAAAGAGACATATGATAATTTCATCGATGCTTTATTAGATTCTGAAAAAACAGAATTTAAAGATTGGGAAAAGGACACACCATATTTTGATGGTTGTTTGCCAATTGAAGTCATGGCCGAAAGAGGTAAAGAAACGCTTAGGTGGGGGCCGATGAAACCTGTAGGTTTAACCAATCCTCATCAGCCTACAATCAAAGCACATGCAGTTGTTCAATTGCGCAGAGATAATGCACTTGGAACTCTTTTCAATATTGTAGGCTTTCAAACCAAAATGAAATATAGTGAGCAAACACGAGTACTTTCTATGATACCAGGTCTTGAAAATGCTAAATTTGCAAGACTAGGAGGGATTCATCGCAATACTTTTATAAATTCTCCTTTATTACTTGATGATCAGATGAGATTAAAAACACGACCAAATATTAGATTCGCAGGACAAATAACTGGTGTTGAAGGTTATGTTGAAAGTGCTGCAATGGGTTTGCTAGCAGGAAGGCTAGCAGTCGCCGAAAGTACAGGTAAAAATATTAAAAGCCCACCCAATACAACTGCAATGGGTGCTTTAATTAGTCACATCACAGGTGGCGCTGACGCAAAAACCTTTCAGCCAATGAATGTTAATTTTGGATTATTTCCACCTGTTGAAAATGTGAAAGGTGGCCGTCGCAATCGAAAAGATCGTTATAAAGCTTATACTGATAGAGCGAAGAATGATTGGACTTCATGGTTAAATAATACTTAAATTATTATCATGGATTTGAATAAAAGATGAAAATAGAAAGATTTGCCCCTTCTCCCACAGGATTATTGCATCTTGGGCATGCTTATTCTGCATTACTCGCCTACAGTTCTGCAGTCCAATCAGGTGGTAAATTACTGTTGCGAATAGAGGATATAGATCAGGTCAGATGTAGAGAAATATATGTTGATCAAATATTAGATGATTTGAAATGGCTTGGAATTAAATACGAAACACCAATATTAAAACAATCGTCAAGATTTCCTGATTATGAAAAAACACTTCAAAGCTTATGGAATGACAACTATTTATTTTCATGTGATTGCTCCAGAAAAGATATAAATATTGCTTCGGCTCCTAACGAAACGCCATTGTTTGGCCCAGATGGTATCATTTATCCAAATACATGCTTGAATAAACTTAAAACAAAAAAAATGCCTGAAACGGCACTTAGATTAAATTTATATAATTTGGATAAAGATAACTTTTCTTTTTTTGATGAGGCTTATGGAAAAATATCATTTACAAAAGAAGAAGCAATTAACCAAATAGGATCAGTTATTTTGGCGCGAAAAGATATTGGCATATCCTACCATCTTTCTGTAGTTTTAGACGATGCTTTTCAAGGTATAACTCATGTCACTCGTGGTAAAGATTTATTAGATGCAACAAAGATTCATGTCATCTTACAACATATATTAAAGTTACCTACCCCGGTTTATCATCACCATAAACTCATTAAAGATGAATTTGGTAAGAGACTTGCTAAACGAGATGACGCAAGATCCATAAAAAGTTATAGAGAATCCGGATACTTACTTAAACAAATATCTAAAATGCTAAATTAAGTTTCAGGATTTAATATAATATTTTCTGAACCTTCTTCTAATTCAGTGTAGAAGCAATTTCTCCTATTGGTATGACAAGCTGGTCCCTCAGGAGTAACTAACAACAAAATACAGTCTCGATCGCAGTCAAATCGCACTTTATCTACTTTTTGTGTATTTCCTGAAGTCAAACCTTTTACCCAAAGACACTTTCTTGATCTTGACCAAAAAGTTGCTAAATTTGTTTCAAACGTTTTTTCTAATGATAATTTATTCATCCATGCAACCATAAGAACTTCAAGTGTTGTTGTGTCCTGCACAACTGCCGGAATTAAACCATTATCGTCAAATTTAAGTGACGAAATATCAAATTTAGCCATTTGTAGTTCCTTTGCCTTTTATCTTTAATTTACATGATCTAATAAGATATAAATCGTAATAATGAATGTTAAGTAATATGTCTGATAATTCTGAAATGATAGACCTTTATTCAAAAAGAATCCTGGAATTTGCAGGAAATATTCCATTTACAACCCCCCTAGAAATATATTCAGGGACTGCATCAAGACGTTCACCTATGTGTGGTTCAAATTTACAAGTTTGGATTAATGTAAATGAAGGTAAAATTACTGACTTTAGCCACGATGTAAAAACATGTGCATTAGGCCAAGCTTCATCTTCAATAATAGCAGAAAAAATTATAGGATTAGGAATTGATCAAGTTAAACTCGGCCGCGATCAATTATATAATATGCTGACTAAAAATGGACCAATACCTCAAAAACCATTTGAAAATTTAGAGGTATTGATACCTGCTATAACTTATAAAAACAGACACGCATCAATTATGCTTAGTTTTGAAGCTATTATAGATGCATTTTCAAATATAAAAAATATTTAAATTTCCAAGTTTTTGTACATTAATTTAATGCTCTAACCTACTGATAGTAATTTAATATACTCATCTGCTCCCATTATATATAACAAATTACGTAATGCTTTTCCTTGTTGACTATTTAATGATGGGTCATTTGTCATAATTAGTCGTGCTTCATCTTTTGCCATTTCCATTAAATGTGACTGAGTTTCAATATCAGCCATTCTAAATTTTGGCAAACCAGATTGAGAAACACCTAAAACATCACCTGCTCCTCGTAACTTGAGGTCAACATTAGCAATTTTAAATCCATCATTAGTTTCACGAATTGCCTCTAACCTTTTCTTAGCAGTTTTACCCAGTGGTGGTTCATATATCATCAAACAAGTAGAAGCATCAGCTCCCCTTCCCACACGCCCACGTAATTGATGTAGTTGACTCAAACCAAATCTTTCTGAGTGTTCGATGACAATTATTGTGGCATTTGGGACATCAACGCCAACTTCTATTACAGTTGTAGCCACCAGGATTTTAATTTTATTGTCAACAAAATCTGACATCACTCTATCTTTTTCTTCACCAGACATTTTGCCATGGACTAAACCAATATTATTTTTTCCTAATACTTTTGAAAGATTATTTGCTCGGTCTTCAGCTGATGTTAATTCAAGAAATTCACTCTCCTCAACCAATGGGCAGACCCAATATATTTGATTGCCAGTTTCAATAGCTACTTTTAGGCGATCGATTACTTCCAGAATTCTTGAACTTGAAACCATAACAGTGTTGATTGGCTTTCGCCCAATCGGCTTTTCATCCACTTCAGACAGTTCCATATCACCATAATTTGTTAATGCTAATGATCGAGGAATAGGAGTTGCTGTCATTATTAAAATGTCAACTGCATCTCCCTTATTACCAAGATCCATACGTTGTCGAACACCAAAGCGATGCTGTTCATCTATAATTGCTAATCTAAGATCATTATATTTTATACTTTCTTGAAAGACAGCATGCGTACCTACAATAATCTGTATTTTTCCAGTAGCTATTGCTTCAATTTTAGATTTACGTTCTTTGCCTTTGTCACGCCCTGATAAACTTTCAAGAACGATACCTGCCTTTTCAGCTAATGGCTTTAATGTATCTTCATGCTGCTTTGTTAAAATCTCAGTTGGCGCCATTATGACCGCTTGACCACCTGCTTCAATCGCAGTGACCATACATAAAAAAGCTATAAGAGTTTTACCGGAACCAACATCGCCTTGTAAAAGCCTATTCATACGAAAAGGTTCGGACATATCATTTCGAATTTCCTCAATAACTCTTTTCTGTGCATTAGTTAATTCAAATGGTATGAATTCCATTACTTTTTTGGATAAAGATTTATTTCCTATATTTTTTATGCCTTTAGATTTTCTATAATTTTCCCTTGCTATTGCAAGAGTTAGTTGGTGTGCCAACATTTCATCATATGCTAATCTTAATCGATTAGGTGAATCAAAAGTTATATGATTTATGTTTTTTGGCTCATGCGCATTCTTTAAAGCATTAACCCAAGTTGGCCACGCAAACTTATTGATGATAGATGGACTTATCCATTCATTTATCATCGGAAGCAGATTTAAAGCTTGCCTAGTCGCTTTTGATAACGTTTTTTGAGTAACCCCTGCAGATAAAGAATAAATTGGCTCTAAAGTAGGAATTTGCTCTTCATTACCAGGTTTAAATACATAATCTGGATGAGTAATTTGTGCTTTCCCATCAAAATACTCTAATTTACCTGAAATAAGTACCTTTTCTCCAATAGGAAATAAATCCCACAACCAATTTTTTCTTGCATGGAAGAAAACTAACTGAAATGATGCTTTAGCATCACTCACATTTATTTTATATGGCCTATTTTTTTGTTGATTTTCAAGATGCTCATCAACAATTATTTCAATAATAATTATATCATTATTAATTGCGTCAAGAACTGTTTCAATTTTATTTCTTATTAAAAGTGAATGCGGCAGAGTAAATAAAAGGTCGCGTGGTGAATTTATATTTAATTTAGACAGATTGATTGCAATTTTTGGCCCTATTCCTGTAAATTGCGTTAATTGCCCAAATAATGGGAAAAGTATCTCAGGTCTACTTGGCATCTGAAAGATTATTCAAATTTATTAGCTTCAACCATTCGGATTCAGATAACACTTTTACTCCCAATTCGATTGCTTTTTTTTCTTTAGAGCCAGCCCCAGGACCTGAAACAACAAAATCTGTTTTTTTAGAAACTGAACCTGAAACTTTTGCTCCAAATTTTTCAGCAGAAATTTTAGCCTCAGATCGTGACATAAGCTCTAAACTTCCTGTGAATACAACAACCATACCTTCAAGAGGACTACCTGACACTATATTTTCT
>Ga0247598_1000092_pt1 | contig 9845 bp, 15 predicted proteins | sample 70RmetaT_FD_186084 | JGI IMG/M metagenome (GOLD analysis project Ga0247598, IMG submission 186084) | Metatranscriptome of seawater microbial communities from Monterey Bay, California, United States - 70R (Metagenome Metatranscriptome) | ecosystem: Environmental > Aquatic > Marine > Coastal...
CGGAAATGCCGGTCCAACAGGTGGTCCTGGCGTTCAAGGTTCAACCGGTGATCCAGGACTTATAGGTAATCCAGGACCACAAGGTACGTCTGGTACAGTCGGTGATGAAGGACAACAAGGTGACCCAGGTATCCAAGGTCCAGCTGGTTCTGTTCAAGGTTTACAAGGTACTATCGGTTCTCAAGGTACAACTGGTTTAGGAATTCAAGGTTCAACCGGTACAGGCGCTGATGGAGACGAAGGTGCTCAAGGTATCCAAGGGGCAGCCGGTTCCACTCAGGGTACTCAAGGTTTAAGAGGACCAGATGGTTCTGATGGATTTGGTGCCCAAGGTATAACTGGTTTGCAAGGACCAGCAGGATCTGTTCAAGGTACTCAAGGTACGGTTGGTCCAGCAGGATTTGGTTCTCAAGGCGTTCAAGGTACTCAAGGTATTGAAGGTGAAGTAGGCGAAGATGGTCCTGCAGGTTTGCAAGGTTCAGACGGTGCTGGTTCTCAAGGTACTACCGGTTTTCAAGGTAGTCAAGGTACTCTTGGTATACAAGGTGATGATGGTTTTGGTAACCAAGGTATTCAAGGTATATATGGTAATGATGGACCACAGGGTGTTCAAGGGATGGGTATCCAAGGTACAACCGGCGTAGGTGCTGATGGTGTACAAGGTTATCAAGGTACGCAAGGTCTTCCTGGAGATGTCCAAGGTGTCCAAGGTGAAATTGGTGCCGGTCAACAAGGTACGCAAGGTCTACTTGGCCCTATTGGTATACAAGGAAACTTTGGACCAGAACTTCAAGGTATTCAAGGTCAAGCCGGTTCAACACAGGGTATTACTGGTGAACAAGGTAATGAAGGTGCACAGGGTACCCAAGGATTATTAGGTTTATCATTACAAGGTGAGCAGGGTTTACAAGGTCAACCTGGGGTTGATGCAGCTGGTTTCCAAGGTGCTCAAGGTTTATTAGGTTATCAAGGTACACAAGGATTTCAAGGTCCAACCGCATTCCAAGGTATTCAAGGATTTGGTGGACCAGGTGCTATTGGTGTACAAGGTATTCAAGGCTTACAAGGATTTGTTGGTGAACAAGGTGACGATGGTGGATCCGGTCCAGCAGGTATTCAAGGTGTCCAAGGTGTAAGAGGACCAATTGGTGATACTGGTGATGCAGGTTCAGACGGCGCAGGTGGTTTCCAAGGTATAGTTGGTAATCAAGGTACACAAGGTGTTCAAGGTGTTTCTGAAGCTGGTACTCAAGGTATCCAAGGTCCGACAGCATTTCAAGGTGTACAAGGTTTACAAGCCGTTCAAGGTTTGCAAGGTCTATCTGCTTCAACTTCAAGTATTGACGATAATGGTACTGGTACCGCATTGACTATTTCTGCTGCAAACGATGTTGAAGGATCAGTGGATACCAGCATTATTGTAGTAGGTACGCATAATGAAGGTGGTGCTTTACTTGATTTAAAAGGTTCTGATACACCAGCAGCTGGTAAAAATTTAGGTTCGTTAAACTTTGGTAACTCTGGTGATAGAAGTTTAGCAATGATTAGAGCTATTTCTACCGCAGCTGATTCTGCAGACATGGCTTTCTATACTGAAGCAACAGGCGTTGCTATTGAAGAAGCAATGCGGATTTTTAGCACAGGTCATGTAAATGTTGGAGGAAATTCAACTTCAGTTGGTGGCGTTACTGGCAGTGGTCAACTTAATGTTTATAATGACACGTCAGGCGACTGGGCAATACAGTCTCGTTCAGACTCATTAAATGCTAATGGTTTATTTGTTAGAGCTGGGAGTGCTTCTACTGATACTACGGCATTATTTACTGGGTACAACGAAGCTAATGTTGCTATGAAAATAGATGGTGAAGGCCAGATTACAAAACCAAGCCAATGCGCATTTCATGTAACTAAAGGTACAAACCAAAGTCCTATAGGACCAACAATTAATACAGAATACACAGTGACCTGGACATCAGAAGAATACGACATAGGTAGTAATTTTTCAGGATCTCAATTTACAGCACCTGTTGCAGGCAAATATGTTTTTCAAGCCCAAACAATGTTAACTAGTACAGAAACTGGAGGTAACTATTATTGGATGCGAATTATTACTAGTAATGGAAACATTGGAGAAATACAATCAATAAAATATGCTTCAAATCCAACATATGTATCACTAGGCGCACATTGTATCGTTGATTTGGCCGAAGGAGATACTGCATGGGTTGGAGTTAGATATGGTTCAGTAGTCGGTTCAAATCCTGACATTGTAGTAGACGACGCTTGGACTTGGTTTATGGGATACTTATTAGGTTAATAACGGGCGAAATAACCCTATCTTAAAGGAGATAAAAATTATGGCAACAATAACAATAACAGTAGATGTAACAGACACAGAACAAGCTATCTTGCTAAATGACTTGCTAAATATAGACGACTGGGTTCAAAACGCGGTAAACGGAAAGAAAGCCCATTGTTGGAAACGTATGCAACAGGAATGGACAACTAAATTAATGAATGATGATAGCTTTACAGATTCTATCCCATCCAACCAAACTGACTTTGTAACACTTGTTACTGCACGTGAAGATTATCAAACACGAACAGAACGTGTTGCAGCAGAAGAAGCTAATCTTCCATAAAAACAGTTGACATTTGATTGATTCTATGTTATTATAGAATCAAATTAACTTGAGGTTTATATTATGTTTAATCATGTAGAGCACGATGTAGTGCTCCCAAAATTAACACGAAAAACTACCGAAGCAGGTAGAAGATATTTTACACCAGATGGAGCAGCATATCCATCAATAACTACTGTGCTTGGAATATTAAGTAAGCAAGGTATTATTGACTGGCGTAAACGTGTCGGTGAGGCAGAGGCGAATAGAATTTCTACTCAGGCTGCCACACGAGGGACTGCGGTCCATAAACTAGCAGAAGATTATATCGACAATGTTGAAGGATGGTCCAAAGGCGCTATGCCTGCAAACATTGCTTCGTTTAACGATCTTAAAACAATTTTGGACAAACGTTTAGATAATGTTTGGTTCCAAGAAGAATTTCTATATAGTGATCGCCTTAAGTGTGCGGGACAAGTAGATTGTATTGCAGAGTTTGATGGTCAACTATCTATCGTTGATTTTAAAACCTCTCGCAAACCAAAAAAGGAAGAATGGATTACAAGTTATTTTATCCAAGCATCTTTCTATGCCGCAGCGTTTTATGAACGTACCGGCATACCAATTAAACAAGGCGTGATTCTGATTACCGTGGATGGTTCAGAGCCTCAAGTTTTTAAAGTAAACACGTATGATTATTTAGAACACTTCTTAAAGGTACGTAAAGAATATAAAAAGCAAAAAGGAATTTAATATGATTGATAGAAATAAAATGATTGAAGCAATGCGTTCACATGCGCAAGGTCACATTGATAAACATAAAATGAATGTTGAAGTATATCTTGCAAACCCTGCAGGTATTGGTGAACATCCTGACGTGTTTGAAGCAATGGAAGGTGAGATGCTTGAGATGGCGAAATACCACGATGTATTGGATATGATTTCAATTCACTTTAAAGAACCACAGGAGCCACGTGTAGTTTAACTATTGACATTTACTACAAAGTGTGATATATTGATTCTAAATTAAAGGAGAATCATTATGGTTGAAGTAGCACACGATATTAAAATTATTGAAAATGCGTTAATTGCATTTAATGAAGGGGCAGCTGATGAAAAATTTGCTGCCCTTTGGAGTTTGGAAAAACTCTTAATAGAGAAAAAGGATATGTTGTCAGAATTTGAATTACTTGAAGCTTCTTGGAAATAATTTGAAATTAAATCAAATTAACTATTGACATTTGATGTCGAATCGGTTATATTAGAATCAACAAATAAGGAAACTATATTATGACAAAATTTGACAAAACAAAATTCAGCTACCACGGTGGATACTTAACATACCAAGGTGACTATGAAGGTCGACCAGTATGGGAAGCAGAACCACGTATCCATCCTTCAAACGTTGGTAAAGGTAAAGACCTTTTTATCGCTCGGTTCAAACATAAAGGACCAATTACAAAAGCTAAGTTTCTTAAAGAACTTATTGCTAATCACACAGTTGAAGATTATGCAAATGCTTACATGTTTGGAATGACTCCTCACGCGATCCTTGCCAACAAAAATCCTGAATGGCATGACAAACTAATGGGTGAGTCAATTGCTAAAATGAAAAAACTAATGGGAAGGTGATATGAATATATTTGTATTATCAGAAGAGCCGCGCGAAGCGGCTCAGATGATGTGTGACAAACATTGCTCAAAAATGATCGTTGAAGCAGGTCAAATGCTATCAACCGCGCATCGTATGCTTGACGGTTATATGGAAAAACGCTTATCCAAATCAGGTAAACGTATGGTAAAATACTATGTCCATAACAGTGGTAATATGGAAGAAATTTTATACAAAGCTGTTCATCATGCTCACCCTTGCACAGTATGGACAATGGCATCCAAAGCTAATTACATATGGCATTACGAACATCTTCTAGGTTTATCAGATGAATTTCAGTTACGATATAAGAAGAGTCATATGACTATAAATAAGCTAAAGGATATTCTTTCCACGCCACCTACAAACATTCCTGACATAGGTCTTACTGAGTTTCCTCAAGCTATGAACCATTATCCAGAATGTAAAGTTGAAGGCGATCCGGTACAAGCATATCGTAATTATTACCATGCAGCCAAAGAGTTTGCTGTGTGGCAAAAAGGTAGAGTAGAACCATATTGGTGGGAAGGGTTTAAAGGGTATCCACTTGAAGTACATAATCATTGATCCAAACGAAGGCGTATTTTTAGGAACTCGTGAACATATGCAACACGAGGGAATTGGTATGCTTTTCTCTGCTCATAACTTTTTAGAATTAACTCAGGCGGTTTCGTGGAAGAAACGTAAAGATGCCTTTGAGTACATGCACAAATATATTAGACCACATTTAAAACATTCTTTTGTGGCTGAAATTGAATCTTATTCTGATACAGATTATGTTTCAATATACGATATATGCAAATCTGGTTATGGAGACCATGGTACAGAAATGATTGACTCATTACCAATGCCAAATAATACCGTACATTAATTTGAAATTAAATCAAATTAACTATTGACATTATATTAATTATATGTTATATTAGAATCACTAACAAAACTAAAAAAACAATATATAAAGGAATATAAAATGGCTCACGAATTAGAAATGGTTAACGGTCAAGCTCAAATGGCATACCGTGAAAGTAAAGGTCTACCTTGGCATGGTCTTGGTACACCAGTAACAGATGATATGACACCACAAGAAATGATGAAAGCCGCAGGACTTGATTGGTCGGTTGAAGAAGTAGAATGTTTTGCACCATGGAAAGGTGAAAATATTGCTACAGGAACGAAAACACTTATTCGTTCAACTGATGGAAAAGTATTAACAAATGTAGGTAAAAATTGGAACCCAGTTCAAAATGCCGACGCTTTTGACTTCTTTACTGAATTCGTATCAAATGGCGATATGCAAATGGATACCGCAGGTTCTCTTAAAGATGGGCGTTTGGTATGGGCATTAGCCGATGTACGAGATGGATTTGAATTATTTGGCGGAGACGAAGTAAAGGGTTATTTACTATTCTCTAATCCACATGTGTACGGTAAATCAATCGACATTAAGTTCGTTATGGAACGCGTTGTATGTAACAATACATTAGCCGTAGCTTTGAACGAAAAAAATCAGCCATCAGTACGTGTAAGTCACCGTTCGGTATTCAACCCAGATAGTGTAAAAGAAATCCTTGGTATTGGTCACAATAAAATTGACGAATTCAAAAAAGCCGCGGAGTTCCTTGGTTCAAAACGTTACACTGATGAAAAACTTACAGAGTTTTTTGGCGTTGTATTTGGAAAATCAACAAAAGAAAAAGAAACTTTGGCTCGTAATGCTAAAGAAGCAATGTCTTTAGTTGAAAACCAACCAGGATATGAATATGCGCCTGGAACTTGGTGGAATGCTTATAATGCTGTTACATATATGACTGACCATAACTTAGGTCGTTCAGCCGACTCTCGTATGGCATCAGCATGGTTTGGTGGAAACGCAAAACGTAAGGTCGATGCATTGACTACTGCGTTAGATATGGCTGATGCTTAAACCAAAACAAATTATCGCATGGGGATTAGCCTTAGGGCTATTCCTCATTATATTAGATCCTTTAATAATTATTCGTGGAATATAACAAATGAACTACACAATACTTTACATTGCCTTTCACCTTGCCGGAATAGGTGGTTACCAATATACCGGCGACAGTTATTATTTAATCCTTAGCGCAATGCCTATACTTTATGGGTTGTTTCAATATGTTAAAGTAAGCGTTTTAGTTCTTAGTCCTGCATGGGATGTTGAATTATCATACGCTGACCATGTTCCTGTTAATTGGAAATTTCTACATAACGCAGTTATGGCACTATCAACATACTTAATATGGCAAGCTGGTTATCAGTTTTTTGCCGGCATTGTTTCTTTATATATATTTGTAGTGGTTAGCTCATTATTAGTTACAGAGTCTAACATTAATCTCGGAGACAAGGAATAATAAATGAAGATTTTAATATTTGGCTTGCCAGGTTCTGGTAAAACTTGGCTTGCTGAACGATTACAAAAAAGACTAGAATGCGCTTGGTTCAATGCAGACGAAATACGCCGAATGGCTAATGACTGGGAGTTTTCAGAAGCTGCTAGGTATCGCCAAGCGCATCGAATGGCGTCTATTGCAAACAATGAAAAGTATCACGATCGTACTGTTATACGCGATTTTGTTTGTCCGACTGAAGTTACTAGAGCAATCTTTGATGCTGACTATACGGTTTGGATGGATACTATTTCCCGAGGTAGATTTGAAGATACAAACGATATGTTTGAAACGCCTGAAAAAGTAGACTACCATGTAGAAAAATGGTTTGATAACACAGATGAAGCTTTAGCTGATGCTATTGAAAGACATATAAGGATTAACAATGTTTGATTATAAGAAGCCAACAGTACAGATGTTGGGAAGATGGCAGCCATGGCATGATGGACATACAGAGCTATTTAAACGAGCTCACTCTGTTACAGGTCAAGTTGTCATTATGATACGTGATGTATTTAACTTTGACGGTGATGCTGGTGCTGGTCGTACTGTAGCACAAGACGATAACCCTTTTGGTATTATTGACGTGATTGCTAATATTGAAAAAGGATTAGCCCCACATGGTTTTTACAATGGAAACCAATATCTTATACTAGAGGTTCCTAATATTGTCGATATTAGTTATGGCCGTGGTGTTGGATATACATTCACTGAACATGATTTAGGTAAAGATGTACATGATATATCTGCAACTAAGATACGTAAACAAATGCGAGAAGATGGAAAACTCTAGTTGACATTTTTGATATAATGGTATATATTGATTCTAACAACGAAGGATTATATAATGGAAATAGTTAATACAACAGAAGAACTTTATAAACGTGACTCTAAAGGAAAGATTAGATTTTATCGTGGCGAAGTTGGCCAAGAAAATGGTAAGTATTATAAACGTGCCGTGACAGGTCTAAATGATGGAAAACTTGTAGAGTCAGGTTGGCGAGAAGTTGAACAAAAGAATATCGGCAAAGTAAACGAAACATCGTTACATGAACAAGCATTGGCTGAAATAACAGCAGATGCTAAAAAGAAATCAGATCGTGGTTATTTTAACGATATTAATAAAGTTGATACTTACGATAAAATTAAACCGATGCTTGCTTCTAAACATGAAGATGCTAAATATGATTTTGAAAATAAAACATATTACACGCAGCCAAAGCTAGATGGTATTCGTTGTATTGCAAAATCTGATGGATTATGGACCAGAGCAGGTAAAGAGCTTATAAGTGTACCTCATATTAATGACGAATTAAAAACATTCTTTGAAAAGTTTCCTGACGCTATTTTGGATGGTGAGTTATATAACCACGAATTACGTGAAAACTTTAATAAGATTACTTCTTTAGTTCGTAAAACAAAACCAGAACCTTGGGATATAAAAGACTCAGCAAGATTAGTAGAGTATCATGTATATGATGTTATTAGTCATACTGGTGTATTTTCTGAACGTATGGATTGGATTACTGAACAAGCTGAAGGTATTCCTAAGTTTACCAATTCAGTTATACTCGTTGAAACTCAACAAATTTACAATCAAAATATGATGGACGATATTTATGGCGCATACCTTGAAGATGGATTTGAGGGCCAAATGATACGAATTGATGATGTATACCAAATGAATAAACGTTCTAAATTCTTAATTAAGCGAAAAGAATTCCTTACTGACGAATATGATGTAATTAAAATTGAGGAAGGAAAAGGTAATTGGTCTGGTCATATCAAAAGATTTGTTATGCAAACAGAAAATGGACAAGAATTTGGTGCAGGGGTTCGTGGTACTCAAAAGGTATTAAAGGATCTATTTGAAAATGGACCAAATCCAGATTGGTGTACCTTGAGATATTTTTCACCGACACCTGACGGCATTCCACGTTTCCCAGTTGTTATTGACTGGGGAGTAGGTAAAAGAGAAGACTAATGGATTTAAAATTTACAACAGCAGGAGACTATATGATGAGTGACACAGCAAGTGTAACAGCGGACGAATTACGTGCGTTTATTGAAAGAATTGAAACCTTGGAAGAGGAAAAGACAGGGGTTTCTGACCAAATAAAAGATGTAATGTCTGAAGCAAAAGGCCGAGGGTATGAAGCAAAAATCATTCGCAAAATTGTATCAATTCGTAAACGTAACCGTGACGATGTTGACAATGAAAACGCTATGACTGAATTATACATGGATGCGTTAGGAATGTAATGCGGCCTCAATACGAAATAACTGTACCTTATTATCAACAGCAAGAATCAAATGAGCCACAACTCAATTCAGCTGAAGATGGGCATCGTTATGCGATGTTTGTTAAGGGTAACGACCATTTAATCGACGGACGAACTTATTGTTTCCAAGACGAAGATGGTAATTACGTCAGTACTTTCGTAAGCCAATATTCTGATATTATTGAACAGAACCTAGAACCGCGTGTAAAGGAAGGTGTACTTGCTTTACACGCAAAAGGTTATTTAACTTTTACCAGTTGCCAAGGGCATGACGACTCAAAGCACAGGTATATTGGAGTAGTGTTTAATAATAAAGAACAAAAGAAAGAATTTATTGAATCAGTGGATAAACTTAATTGTGGTATCCATTGGTACGATAATTCAATAAACAGTGTTGAAAGACCGTGCCATGAAATACCTTGGTGGTCCGAAGGTGGTATAACGTTACACATTGTTTATGACGACCAAAAATATAACGAAGCACCACAACAAAGACGTAGAAATAAACCATATACTGATTCAGAACTCACTAAATTTTGGAATATACAAACCAATCGTAACTATACTCATTATGAATGTATAGTGTTTTCGTTTGGTTATCCAATGGTAGAGAAAAGTATATGGCATAGAATACACAGGTGGTTATTCTATAAACAAGATAAGGTCGAAAAGTCATATGAAGACTTCCTATCTAAAGCGTCATATCTCCCAGACTATCTTGCATAAAAAAAGGGAAGCCCGAAAGCTTCCCCAGTTAGTATCGTTAACCGATATCTTATATTTAGAACAAGTTGTTGACTAATACACGACGGTAGTAAACGTTTGTGTCTGCTTCAAGTTCTCCAGGAGGTGTTCCTTGAGTTGCGCCTTTAGCGAATGGGTTTGA
>Ga0247598_1000096_pt1 | contig 9694 bp, 9 predicted proteins | sample 70RmetaT_FD_186084 | JGI IMG/M metagenome (GOLD analysis project Ga0247598, IMG submission 186084) | Metatranscriptome of seawater microbial communities from Monterey Bay, California, United States - 70R (Metagenome Metatranscriptome) | ecosystem: Environmental > Aquatic > Marine > Coastal...
ACAAGATCTCTCAAATGTCAGTAGATCGTCCAATCCATTCTAAGGATGGTCTTGATGTATACCGCGAACCTACTAAGGGTAGGTCTTACTGTATCGTTGCTGATATTGCTAAGGGAGTTGGTGGTGATTACTCTGCATTTCAGGTTATTGATATATCTGAAACACCATATCGCATTGTGGCTAAATATAGAGACTCTACTATTAGCCCGTTATTGTACCCTAATATACTTTATAAGGTAGGTAACGATTACAATGAGGCGTATATCCTCTTAGAGATTAACATTTCTGAGCAGGTAGCGCATATTTTATATTCTGAACTTGAGTATGAGAATTTATTATTCGTGAGCCGTAATACTGATGGGCAGGTTGTAGGTGGTGGTTTTGGTGGTGGTAAAACTCAATTAGGAGTTAATACTGATAAAAAAGTTAAGCGTATTGGTTGCCAAAACTTCAAAGCAATGGTCGAAGAAAATAAGATCATTATCACAGATGCTGACACAATCTCTGAGATCTCAACATTTATTGAGACCAAGGGATCCTATGCAGCTGATGAAGGTTATCATGACGACTTGGTAATGCCGCTGGTATTATTCGGTTGGTTGACCAGCAATCCTTATTTTAAGGAGCTAAATAATATTAATCTACGACAGGTTATGTATGAAAAGCAGATGGCAGCGATCGAAAGTGAATTGACACCATTTGGATTTTATGACGATGGTAGCGGTGAAGAGCCTGCGCCATTGAATTTTTGATTGTAAAAATGCTTAAACCCTAAATAAAATGTAGACAATGAATAGCTGTCTAGGTAAGACTTATTAAACAAAGGAGAACAACAATGCCGTTTCAACTATCTCCAGGCGTTGCAGTCGTAGAGAAAGACTTTACTTCGATTGTTCCAGCAGTAGCAACATCAATCGGTGCTTACGCTGGTTCTTTTTCTTGGGGTCCAGTGATGGAACCCAATACAGTATCGTCTGAGAATGAACTCGTTCGTCGATTTGGAAAGCCAAATGACAATAACTTCGATTCATTTTTCTCAGCTGCCAACTTCCTGTCATATACAAATAATCTATTAATGGTTCGTGCTGACGCAGGACACCTAAATGCGGTAGCAACTGCCTCGAGCGGCGTTACTTCGATTTCTTTAGATAATGTGGGTACTGGTTATGTTTCAACATCATCTGCACCAGCAGTAACTGTTTCTGCTCCAGATGAAGCTGGTGGTGTACAAACCATCGCTGAAGCAGTACTTTCTGGTGGCGAAATTACTGCCATTGCAATCTCATCTGCTGGTACTGGTTATATCTCAGCACCAACAATTACTATCACCACTGCTACCGGTGACACTGGTACTGGTGCTACTGCATCTTGTACTATAGACTCTGACGGTTCGATTGATAGTATTACTATCGACGATGGTGGATCTTTATATAAAGCAACTCCAACTGTTACACTGAGTGGTGGTACAAACGCAGGCACAGTAGAGGCAACTCTTGGTGCGGTTACTATAGGCGTTTCTGTTATTTTAGAAATTAATGTCACTACCGCTGGTTCTGGTTACACATCCGTTCCAACCATCACAGTTGCTGATCCACCGAGTGGTACTACTGCACAGGCTACAGCATCTATTTCTGCTGTTGGGCTGAAGATTAAAAATGGTGAAGAATACATCACTAACTATGCATCTGGCGCTGGTCTTGTAGGTGAGTTTGCAGCGCGTTATCCTGGATCTTTGGGTAACTCATTGAAAGTTTCTATCGCCGATTCACAGACCTTCTCTGGATGGCTTTATGAATCTGAATTTGATGGCGCTCCATCAACTTCTACATACGCTGCTGCTCTTTCTGGTTCAAACGATGAACTTCATATTATCGTTATCGACGAAGACGGCGCATTCACTGGAACTGAAGGTGCTATCCTAGAAAAATTTGGGTTTGTTTCTAAAGCATCTGATGCTAAGAAATCTGACGGTACTAACAACTACTACAAAGACGTAATTAACAATCGCTCAGAATACGTTTACTGGATGGATCATCCGGATGACGTTGAGACTACTGTTGCTGGATCTGGTTCTTCAGGTGTTGGTTGGGGATCTGCTGCAGCAGGAAATGGCTTCAAAGATCTTTCTACTGCTTCTGATGGTGGTGAGTTATCTTGGTCGCTATCTGGTGGTACTGATGACTACTCACTGACTGATGGTGAAAAGACTGCTGCGTTTGATCTAATGGCTAACGCTGAACAGTACGATGTTAGTTTGATCGTTGCTGGTAAAGCATCAGCTACTGTTGCTTCTCACTTGATCCAAAACATTGCTGAAGTTCGTCTTGATTGTGTTGCTTTCGTTTCTCCAGAAGATACTTCTACTGGCGAAGTTATCATTGGTAATACTTCTAGTCAAGTTACAGCAATCAATGCATACCGCAATGCGCTACCTTCTAGCTCATATGGTGTTATGGATTCTGGTGTTAAATACCAATATGATCGCTACAATGACAAGTACCGCTGGGTACCATTGAACGCTGACATCGCTGGTCTTGCTGCTCGTACTGACTACACTAATGATGCATGGTTCTCACCTGCTGGTCTTTCTCGTGGTCAAATTAAGAGTGTTGTCCGTTTAGGCGTTAACCCTAATAAGACACAACGTGACGCGCTTTACAAAAATGGCGTAAACCCTGTAGTATCGTTCCCTGGAGAGGGTGTGGTTCTGTTTGGTGATAAGACTCTAATTTCTAAACCATCAGCGTTTGACCGTATCAACGTTCGTCGTCTGTTTATCGTTCTTGAAAAAGCAATCTCAACTGCTTCTAAGTTCCAGTTGTTTGAGTTTAACGACTCTTTCACTCGTGCTCAGTTTAAGAACTTGGTTGAACCGTTCCTACGCGATGTTCAAGGTCGACGTGGTATCACTGAATTCGTCGTTAAGTGTGATGAATCCAACAACACTGGTGAAGTAATTGATCGCAACGAATTTGTTGCTGATATCTTCATTAAACCTACTCGTTCTATTAACTATATTACACTGAACTTTGTGGCGGCTCGCTCTGGTATTAACTTCAGCGAAATCGGCGCATAAAACGGTAATAAATAAGGTATAGGACATTAAGGAGATAAGAAATGGCAAATATTGCTGACTTTAAAGCACAGATGCTGGGTGGTGGTGCACGCCCTAACCAGTTCCGTGTGAACCTAACATTCCCTAACTACACTACGTTAGGGATTGTTGCAGGTGCTCGTGGTCAGTTCTTAATCAAGGCGGCTCAGCTGCCTGGATCTACGGTAGAGAACATTCCCGTTCTCTATCGTGGTCGCCCAGTGAACTTCGCTGGCGAAAGAATTTTCCAACCGTGGACCGTATCAATTTACAACGATGTATCATTTGGTATTCGTAACGCACTTGAGCAGTGGCAGTCTGGCGTACAGAATTATGACACTACTGATGGACGTACAAATCCAACTGATTATCAGGTCGACTTAACCGTTGAGCAACTCGACAGAAATGGTGCTACCATCAAGACTTACAAGTTCTTTGATGCGTACCCAACTAGTATTTCTGCGATTTCTCTAGACTACGAACAGCAAAATGCTATTGAGATGTTCGATGTCGAATTTACATACAACTACTTCACTTCTGATACTGGTTCATCTAGCGGATTTGGTGTGAACGTTTCGGTCGATACTCCGGTCGGTACATTCCCAGTTTAATCAGATAGTAAGTAAAGGGATACATTATGCAGATATTTGGATTTGATATACAGAGAAATAAGGATAAAGAAACACCGCCTAGCATTGTTTCTCCTTCTCAACCGGACGGCTCTACTGTAGTAACTACTGGCGTAAATGCTGGTGGTTACTACGGTATGGTACTTGACGTTGAAGGAATCATCAAGAATGAACTTGACCTCCTTCGTCGTTATCGTGAGGTTGCTCAGTATTCAGACTGTGACATGGCTATTGAAGACATCGTCAACGAAGCAATTGTTGCTGATGAAGAACAAAGATCACTTGAGGTTGTGCTTGATGACGTAAAGGTATCCGACAACGTCAAAAAAAGGGTTCGAGAAGAATTTGGATCGATTCTTCGTACATTACGTTTCGAAGATCGTGGGCATGAGTTGTTTCGCAATTGGTATATTGACGGAAGGATGTATTTCCAGATCTTGATCGATCAGAATAACGTTAAAGATGGTATTGTAGAACTACGTTATATTGACCCAAAGAAGATTAGAAAGATCAAGAACGTTAAGAAACGTAAGAATGATATGGGTGCTGATGTTGTTGACAAGGTGGAAGAATACTACCTCTACAATGACAAAGGTATTACTGAACAAACGTCACAGGGTGTTAAGTTATCGCTAGATTCTGTAATTTATGTTCCTTCTGGTTTAGCTGATGCAAATACTGGTATGATGTTGTCTTATCTACATAAAGCAATTAAGCCAGTCAATCAGTTGAAGATGATCGAAGATGCGTTGGTAATCTACCGTATTTCTCGTGCACCAGAACGTAAGATTTTCTATGTTGACGTAGGTAACTTGCCGAAACTAAAGGCAGAGCAATACGTCAATGATATCATGAACAAGTTCCGTAACAAGATTGTTTATGATGCGACTACTGGCGAAACTCGTGACGATCGCCGCCATTTGTCAATGATGGAAGATTTTTGGATGCCACGTCGTGAAGGTGGTAAGGGTACAGAAATTACTACCCTTCCTGGAGGTCAGAATCTCGGTCAAATCGAGGACATTCAATACTTCCAGCAGAAACTATTCCAAGCGATGAACGTACCTATGAGTAGACTTCAGCAAGCGCAAGGTTTCTCGATTGGACGTTCAACTGAGATTACACGTGATGAGGTCAAGTTTAATAAGTTTGTTACTCGTTTACGTAAGAAGTTTGCTACACTATTTAAGGAAGCACTTCGTGTTCAGTTGATTGCTAAAAATATCATGACTCCCGAAGAATGGGATGAGGTTGAACAAGACATTAGATTTGATTTCCTTGAGGACAATCATTTCTCAGAACTAAAAGATGCTGAAATTTTAGGCAATAGATTACAGGTTCTTCAACAGATTGAACCATACGTTGGACAGTACTATTCTAAAGATTGGGTTCGTAAACATGTATTGAACATGAACGACCATGAGATTGAAGAAATACAAAAAGATATTGATGGTGAACAGGATGAGCATTATATGCAGGCAGCACATCGGGGCACTATGGCTGGTGTTACACAAACTGCACAGCAAAGTTATCTTTCTGATTACGCGCCTAACGAAACTAACGAAGCACCAAATGCTTCGGAAGCACCTACATCGGAAACAGAGGAGTAAATTATGAGTGAAAATATTAGTAATCTAGTTAACGCAATTGAAGGCGGTAACGCACTTGAAACAGAAAATGCATTCGCTGCAGCTATTGCTGACAAACTGTCTGACAAACTTGATGCTATGCGTCAAGATGTAGCAAAGAATATGTTCGCTTCACCTGAAGCAGTTATGGAAGATGAACCAGTAGCTGACGAAGTAGAAGTAGAAGAAGTTGCTGAAGTAGAAGAAGTTTCTGACGTAGAGGAAACTGAACAGTAATGCTTTTTAGTCAGTTTATCAAAAACTCATACGGTGAACAAGAATACGTTTTTGGTCATCGTATTTCCGTATCCGAAAATGTAGTTTACATCGACGGCGATAAAACTGACTTCACGACATTGGAAGAGGCAAGGCAATATATCAAACAAGAAAATATTGCTAAACAATTAGAAGAAGATGTAATCGAAAATTTATACGAAGAAATATCGGATAATACTATCGCATCAATAATTAAAGAGTCTCATGATATCAAGGTAACAGATACAGTTATTAACGAATATAAAGACCTCGTCTCTTCCAATATTTTTAGCATTGATCCTGTGGTACAAACAATTCGTAAACTCAACAAATTAAATAATATTTGTGAGGGTAAAGTCAACTGGGTTCTAGAAGATGGTTCTACTGTCGCTATTGATAAGCGTACTCAGAAAGACCTAAATAATCTATTAGAAGAACACGATGACGTGGTTAATTATATGAAGGAATCTAAAGAGAACTTCCTTCACACATTAGAACTATTAGGAAAGTAAGATGGCAGTCACAGTTACTATACTTAAAAATACTCACCAAGAAGCGGTTGTGAAAGTTGCTGGTACTGCAGCGACTGGCATTATCGATATTTCTACGTTAGTTTCTACTGGTCAAGCACTAGAAGCAGGTGGTACACCTACCGTGTCATTGATTGGTTACCACGTTAATGCTCTTACAAGCGCATCGATTACAGTTTCTCGAGGCTCAGTAAAAATTGCTACCATTCCTGGACCAAACGTTGATACAGTACAGTTTAACAATATGGGATTTGTGGATAATATTGAAGATGATCAAGACATCTCTGTAGCCATTGCTGGCGCAGAAGCACAAATCTATCTAATTTTACGTAAAACTGGCGGATACGCTACTAAGATTGAACCTGCGACCTTCGGTGCGCATGACGATGAAACCGCTGTAGGGAGCTAATAAATGAAACTGATTAGAGAAGTCTTCGAAAACCACGATATTATCGTTGAAGAAACCGAAGGTAAAAAGAATTACTACATTGAAGGTGTATTCCTTCAATCCGAACTAAAGAATCGTAATGGACGTATGTATCCTGAGTCTACTATGGACAAGGAAGTAGGTCGTTACATTAAAGAATATGTCGAAAAAAATCGAGCATATGGCGAACTTGGTCATCCAGATACCCCATCAATTAACCTTGATAGAGTATCACACATGATCACTTCACTCAAGAAAGAAGGTACGAACTGGATTGGTCGTGCCAAAATTTTGGATACACCTATGGGTCAAATCGCTAACGGTCTTTTAGACGGGGGCGCAAACCTTGGAGTATCTTCACGAGCAATGGGATCTATCCAAACCAATAATGAGGGTATTGCTGTTGTTCAAGATGACTTTATGTTATCTACCGCTGCGGATATCGTAGCAGACCCATCTGCACCTGATGCGTATGTTGAAGGCATCATGGAAGGTAAAGAATGGGTTTTTGTTGATGGAAAGTTTGTGGAGAAAGATATCGAGGAAGCACAAAAACGTATTCGTTCTGCTTCCGTTAGGCAACTACAGGAAGCAAAAATACGTGAATTCCAAGATTTCTTGAGTAAAATTAAATAAACAATAAATAACTACATATAGAACTATTCCAAAGATAACAGGAGATAACGATGTCAATTGAATCAAAGATCGCAGAAATTCTTGCTGAAGGCAAGACTGCTGACCTTGAATCCCAGGTCCAAGCAGAAGATGTTGTAGAGGAAATCGCTGAAGAAGAAATGAAACCAGCTCCAACAACAGACGAGCCTTCTAACAAAAAGAACGCAGTCACAGACCAAGAAGAAGCTGAAGATTGCACTGATAAGAAGCCAAATGAAGTTCATAAAGGCGCAGTAGAGCCAGAAGCCAAAAAGTCTATTAAAGAAGACGAAGATGTTTCTGAAGAAGTAATCGCTGAAGAAGAAGCGGTTGAAGGATTAAAATCTAAAATGAAAGAAGATATTGATGCTTTGCTTAATGGCGAAGAATTGTCTGAAGAGTTTAAAGATAAAGCAACTACTATTTTCGAGGCAGCAGTTATGTCTCGTGTTAAGTCTGAAGTTGCTAGTCTTGAAGAAGAATTCCAAGCACGTCTTGAAGAAGAAAGTGCAAAGAATGCAGAGGGTCTTGTTGATCAGGTTGATGGATACCTCGGCTACGTTGCCGAGCAGTGGATGAGTAATAATGAATTAGCCCTTGAAAGTGGTATGAAAGCAGAAATCTTAGAAGGTTTTGTCGGTGGTCTGAAAGGACTGTTCGAAGAGCATTACATCGATGTACCAGAAGAACGTTTCGATGTTCTAGGTGCGATGGAAGAGCAAATCCAAGAACTTGAAGAGAAAATGAATGAGCAGGTTACAGCTAATATTGAAATGAGTAAAATCATTTCTGAGTCAACACGTAAATCTATTATTGACGAAGCTGCAAAAGGTTTGTCCGATTCTCAGGTAGAAAAGTTCGAAGGTCTTGCTGAAGAACTATCTTACGAAGACGCTGAGTCATTCGCTAAGAAAGTTTCTACTATCCGTGAGAACTACTTCTCTGCTAAAGAAAAGAGCGAAGCGATTGTTGAGTCAGTAGTTACTGATTCTCCAGTTGAAGAACTTAAAGAAGAGAAAAAAGTAGAACTCGACCCAGCGATGGCTGCGTTTGTTGCTGCTTTAAATAAAAAGTAACCCATCCTAAATCAACAAAAAAAAGGAAAACAAAAATGACTACTAGAGATCAACTACTTGAAAAGTGGGCTCCAGTACTTAACCACGACAGCGCTCCTGCTATCCAGGACAGCTACCGTAAAGAAGTTACTGCAGTTCTATTAGAAAACCAAGAGCGTGAGATGCGTAAGCAATCTGAAGCGCTATTCGAAGATTCACCTGCTAACAGCGGTGGTGCTGGTATCGCACTAGGTAATGCTGGCGCAGCTAACGACACAGTCGCTGGTTACGACCCTGTTCTTATCTCATTGGTACGTCGTGCTATGCCTCAGCTTATCGCTTATGATATCGCTGGTGTTCAGCCAATGACTCAACCTACTGGTATGATCTTCGCAATGAAGTCTCGCTACAGCACTCAAGCTGGTGATGAAGCACTCTTCAACGAAGCTGATACTGACTTCGGTGGTACAGGTAATCACTCTGGTGCGTACGACTTCGGTGGTTCTGAAACTACTGGTACTGGTATGACTACAGCTGCTGCAGAGCGTCTTGGTCAAGGTGGTACTGGCGATGGTTCTTTCGGTCAGATGGCATTCTCAATCGAGAAAGCAACTGTAACTGCTAAGACTCGTGCATTGAAAGCAGAATACTCTGTTGAATTAGCACAAGACTTGAAAGCGGTTCATGGTCTTGACGCTGAAGGCGAATTGTCGAACATCCTTTCTTCTGAAATCCTAGCGGAAATCAACCGTGAAGTTGTTCGTACAGTTTACAAAACTGCTAAACCAGGAGCTCAAGTTGGTACTGCAACTGCTGGTACTTTCGACTTGGACGTTGACTCAAACGGTCGTTGGTCGGTTGAGAAGTTCAAAGGTTTATTGTTCCAAATTGAGCGTGAAGCAAATGCGATTGGTCAACAAACTCGTCGTGGTCGTGGTAACATTATCATCACTTCAGCTGACGTTGCGTCTGCTTTAGCGATGGCTGGTGTACTTGACTACTCACCTGCTCTTGCTGGTAACAGCCAAATGAACGTCGATGACACTTCTACTACTTTTGCTGGTATCTTAAACGGCAAGTACAAAGTATACGTCGATCCTTACACTGCCAACGTTTCTGATACTCAGTTCTTCGTTGTCGGTTACAAAGGTTCTAGTTCGTTTGACGCTGGCTTGTTCTACTGCCCATACGTACCTTTACAAATGGTTCGCGCCGTAGATCCTAACAGCTTCCAGCCAAAAATTGGCTTTAAGACTCGTTACGGTCTTGTTGCTAACCCATTCGTTAACCTGGATGATGGTACGTCTGGTAACGATAACTTAACTGCGGATAAGAACTACTACTACCGTAGAGTTATTGTTAACAACTTAATGTAATTGGGTATAAAAATAAGAATTAGTTTTAACTAATCTATTTTTCTAG
>Ga0247598_1000104_pt1 | contig 9491 bp, 7 predicted proteins | sample 70RmetaT_FD_186084 | JGI IMG/M metagenome (GOLD analysis project Ga0247598, IMG submission 186084) | Metatranscriptome of seawater microbial communities from Monterey Bay, California, United States - 70R (Metagenome Metatranscriptome) | ecosystem: Environmental > Aquatic > Marine > Coastal...
CAACCTAGGGATCCTGTTTTGCCACGTTGGTGGCAAACAATAGATCGATGGTCTTTAACTTTTGTTATGATACTTTTTGTAATGGGTATATTGCTTGGACTCGCAGCATCAGTACCATTGGCTCAAAGAAACGGTTTGGATCCATTTTATTATGTTTATAAGCAATTATTTTTTGGAATAATTGCACTAGTGGTAATGATATTTACCTCAATGTTATCTCCAAAAATAGTGCGTAGACTAGGTATAATTGGTTTTATTTTCTGTTTTATAGCAATATGTTTGTTACCTTTTCTTGGAACTGATTATGGTAAAGGAGCCGTTCGTTGGTACTCTTTAGGATTTGCGTCTGTTCAGCCATCGGAATTTCTAAAGCCATGTTTTGTGATTTTTTCTGCTTGGTTAATGGCTTCAAGTTTTGAGGTTGGTGGGCCACCAGGTAAGCGTATGTCTTTTATTGTATGTGTATTTGTAGTTTGTTTGTTAGCGTTACAACCTGATTTTGGTCAAGCATCTCTATTTCTAGCATCTTGGGGATTAATGTATTTTGTGGCGGGGGCTTCATTAATATTGATGTTTATAATGCTTATAGGTGTCGTAGGAGTAGGTTTGTTTTCATATAATAATTCTGAACATTTTGCACGCAGAATTGATGGCTTCTTAAATCCTGATATCGACCCAAGAACGCAATTAGGTTATGCAACTAATGCCATACAAGAAGGTGGTTTTTTTTGGTGTTGGCTTGGGTGAAGGTTCAGTAAAATGGTCATTACCAGATGCTCATACAGACTTTATTATTGCGGTGGCGGCAGAAGAGTATGGTTTAATATTAGTTCTCGTTATTATATCCCTATTTGCTGCAATCACGGTAAGGTCTCTCCTTAGGTTGATGAACGAAAGGAACATATTTGTTCGTCTTTCTGGAACAGGAATTGCTGTTCTTTTTGGTATGCAAGCTATGATAAACATGGGTGTGGCAGTAAGATTATTGCCCGCAAAAGGAATGACCCTGCCTTTTGTGAGTTATGGTGGATCTTCATTAGTCGCAGGTGGAATTGGATTGGGTATGTTGTTAGCGTTTACGCGAACGAGACCTCAAGGTGATATCTCTGATATATTCATACCCTCGAAAACTATAAAATGAAAAAAAAACCTTTAATATTGCTAGCTGCAGGTGGCACCGGTGGACATATGTTTCCAGCCCAAGCTTTAGCTGAAGAAATGATAGGGCGTGGATGGCAAGTTAAACTCTCAACTGATCTGAGAGGAAAAAAATATGCTGGCGATTTCCCAAAAGAAGTTTCCATTGAAACAGTAAAAGCTTCAACTTTTTCAAGAGGAGGGCTGAAGGGAAAAATATTAACGCCAATACTTATTGTTCTTGGTGTGTTAGGTGCTCTTCGATCTATAAATAAAGAAAAGCCTTCAATTATTGTAGGTTTTGGTGGATACCCAGCTGTTCCAGCGCTCATGGCAGGTGGTATCAGAAAAATACCTCGTATTATTCATGAACAAAATGGCATATTAGGAAGAGTTAATAGATTATTCGCAAAAAAAGTTGAGATAGTTGCATGTGGAACATGGCCAACCGAATTACCTAAAAATGCCAAAGCTAAATACGTAGGAAATCCTGTTCGAAATAAAGTTTTGAAATTTTCAAATTCTCCTTACATTCCACCAGGCAACTGGCCCTTAAGTCTATTAGTTATTGGTGGTTCGCAAGGTTCCAGCATTGTTTCGCGAACAACTGCTGAGGCAATGTCTTTATTGCCAGAATTCTTGCGTAACAACTTACGTGTAGCTTGCCAAGTTCGCAAAGAAGATATCGTGGAAATTGAAAAATATTTATGGATTCTGGTGTAAGTGCTGAAATTGAGTATTTTTTTGAAGATGTGCCCAGAAGAATGTCGCAAGCTCAATTAGTAGTTTCACGTTCAGGCGCGTCCTCCATAGCTGATATTTCTATTATCGGGCGTCCTTCAATATTAATTCCATTTGCTGCGGCTATAGGTGATCACCAAACTGCTAATTCAAAAGGATTAGTTGAGTCCGGTGCAGCGAATATGATAACTGAAAATGAATTAACTCCGTTGGTTTTAGCTGATTACATAACAAAAGTGTTATCATCTGATAAGCTTGCTTCTAAAATGGCAAAAGCAGCAGTCTCAAGAAGTAAGCCAAATGCTTTGGCTGAATTTGCTGACATGATTGAAGTTATTTCTAAAAATGGATCTTAAAATGATATCATCTACTAAATTACCAGCTAAACTTGGAACAATACATTTTATAGGTATTGGTGGCATTGGTATGTCAGGGATTGCTGAAGTTTTGATAAATCAAGGATATAGTATATCAGGCTCAGATTTAAAAGAGACCCCAATTACAAAACGTTTGATGAAAATGGGAGCAAAAATACAATATCCTCAAGAAGCAAAAAATGTTGAAAATGTTGAAGTTGTAGTTATTTCGTCAGCAATTAAATCTGGAAATAAAGAATTAGATAGAGCGCGCGCTTTAGGATTACCTATTGTTAGAAGAGCAGAAATGCTCGCTGAGTTAATGAGATTAAAGTCGAATATTGCCATTGCAGGAACGCATGGGAAAACTACAACAACTACATTGGTAGCTACTTTATTAGATTATGGTGGGATTGATCCTACTGTCATAAATGGTGGCATTATTCATGCATATGGCTCTAATGCTCGAATGGGAGCTGGTGAGTGGATGGTAGTTGAAGCAGATGAAAGTGATGGCACTTTTAATAAATTGCCAGCTACAATAGCGGTTGTAACAAATATAGATCCTGAGCACATGGAGCATTATGGAAGTTTTGAGCATTTAAAAGATGCATTTTATCAATTTGTTTCGAATATACCATTTTATGGTTTGGCAATTTGCAATACGGATCACCCGGAAGTTCAATCTTTGGTTGGCCGCATCGATGATAGAAGAGTTGTTACATATGGCTTTAATAAACAAGCTGATATTCGAGCAAAGAACTTAAAATTTTTAAATGGTTGTTCATATTTTGATATTTCAATGCAATCTGAAAATGCTTTAATAGAAAATGTCATGCTTCCTATGCCAGGAGAATATAATGTTTCAAATGCTCTAGCCGCTGTTGCAGTTTCTAGGCATCTTGGATTGGATGCAAAACAAATTCGCAATGCTCTTTCTAAATTCAAGGGTGTAAAAAGACGCTTTACACATGTGGGTGAGATTAATGGAGTTACAATAATTGATGATTATGCTCATCATCCTGTAGAAATTTCTGCAGTTTTGAGTGCAGCAAAACAAGCATCTCGTGGTAAAGTAATTGCCGTGCATCAACCACATAGATACACTAGGTTGGATGATTTATTTGAGGATTTTTGTAATTCTTTTAATGATGCTGATGTGGTTGGTATTACAGATGTATATTCTGCTGGTGAAGAACCCATTAAAAATAGAAACCGTGATAGTTTGGTCTCTGGATTAAAAGCTAGGGGGCATCGCAATGCTTTTGCAATTACAGATGAAGAGGATTTGACAAACTTTTTTATAAAAAATTGTAATCAGGGTGATCTTTTGGTTTGTTTGGGCGCGGGAACTATAAGCGCTTGGGCTTATAGACTGTCTGAAAACGTTGCTATAAATTAGAATAACCTGAATTCCATTTAAGGATATATTTTAGATGTTTCTTTTAGTCTTAAATTCAATCAAAATTTTAAATAATGACTGAAGTATTTATTCCTAAAGTACGTGGAACGATTGTTACTAATCGTTTGATGTCGGACCTTTCATGGTTAAAGGTAGGTGGCAAGGTGGATTATTTATTTCAACCTGCTGATTTAGTTGATTTGTCAGATTTTTTGAAAAATATCTCAAAGAAAATACCAATATTTATGATAGGTGTTTGTTCTAACCTTATTGTGCGAGATGGAGGAATTAGGGGTGTAGTGATCAAACTCGGGCGTGGATTTAATGGTATAGAATTACTAGAAAATAATAGGATAAGTGTTGGCGCAGCTGCTTTAGATGCACATGTTGCAAAAAAAGCTGCTATTGAAGGGATCGATCTTACATTCTTGAGAACTATTCCGGGCACTATAGGTGGTGCAGTAAAGATGAATGCGGGATGTTATGGAAAATATATCTCAGATGTTTTTGAAAGTGCAAATGTTATAACTAGAGAAGGAAAGCAAATAATTTTAACAAAAAAAGATATGCATTTTGACTACAGATCTTCTGTAATACCAAAAGGATCAATTATTACAAATGTGATTTTGAAAAGTAATCAGGCACCTTCAGAAGATTTGATGAATAAAATGCAGAGTGCACTTAATAAACGTTCGGAAAGCCAACCTGTTAATGAACTTTCTTGCGGCTCAACTTTTAGAAACCCGTCGGGATTTTCATCAACAGGAAAAATTGATGATGTCCATGATTTGAAAGCTTGGAAAGTAATTGATAATGCAGGTATGCGTGGGGCAACTATTGGAGGTGCTAAAATGAGTGATAAGCATTCAAATTTCATGATCAATATTGGAGATGCTACTGCAGCTGATTTGGAAAATTTAGGTGAAGAAGTGATTAAAAAGGTTTACGCAGACTCCGGGATTAAGTTAGAGTGGGAAATAATGAGGGTCGGAGAACCCTAAATTGAGTGAATTCTAAAGCCCGACTAACAGGGTAAGGAAGAGGATGGTATGTCGAGCAAGGCAATCACCCGTGTAACAGTGTTAAATGGCGGTCCGTCAGTTGAGAGAGAAGTCTCACTGGTATCGGGAAGCGAGATTGCATCTGCATTACGCGGAGAAGGTTACATTGTTTCAATTATAGATGCAGATCAAAATCTTGCATCAGAAATTATTGCGTCTGATCCTGATGTTGTTTTTAATGCTTTGCATGGTCGGTGGGGTGAAGATGGTTGTGTGCAAGGGTTACTTGAATGGATGCAAATTCCATATACCCATTCTGGGGTTTATTCATCAGCACTTGCCATGGATAAAGAAAAAACAAAAGATATTTATAGATCAGTCGGATTGCCTGTAGCTGCTTCCATGCTAGTTTCTAAAGCTGACATTTTGCATTCACATCCTATGCCAGCCCCTTATGTTATTAAGCCATATAATGAAGGATCATCTGTTGGTGTCTATATTGTGAATATTGGTGATGAACCGATTATAAGTATTAAAGAAGAATTACCAGATATATTAATGGTAGAAGAATTTATTCCAGGATTTGAACTGACTGTTACAGTTCTTGATGGAAAGGCACTTACTGTCACAAATATAATTACTGACGGTTGGTATGATTTTGATGCTAAATATGAAAGTGGAGGATCGCATCATGAAATTCCAGCAAATCTACCGAAGGAAATTTTTGATGCATGTATCGATTATGCTGAGCGAGCACATGAATGTTTAAATTGTCGTGGACTATCAAGAACTGATTTTCGGTGGGATGATAGTTTAGGACTGGCGGGTTTGAAGTTATTGGAAACAAACACCCAGCCAGGGATGACACCTACATCACTAGCACCTGAACAAGCTGCTTACAAAGGGATGTCTTTTGGAGAGTTAACTCGTTGGATGGTGGAGGATGCATCATGCAATCGATAAATCGAAAAGAACCTCAATTAAGGCGTATATCTACAATTGAGGCTATAAATAAAAGAAAACAAGAAGCTCCGAATATTGCACCACTTGGAGAAATCTCAGCTGAAAAAATTGGACGTTTGTTTGGCCAAAAGTCTCCAGAGAAAATTATTAAATCTGATCCTGCACCAAGTAAAATAAAATATAAAATAAACCGAATGTGGTTATCCCCAATCATAAAGAGATCAATTTGTCTTGGCTTACCCTCACTTGCCTTGATTATTTTTGGAACTTATTTCTACACGAGTGATAATTTACGTTTGAAATTTAACAATGTTTTTGAAGATGCAAAATTAAACATTCAAGCACGACCAGAATTTCAAATTGAATTGATGAAAATTGATGGTGCATCTGAATCACTTGCAATGTCTATTAGAAAATCTTTGGAATTAAATTTTCCAATTAGTTCTTTTAAATTAGATCTGCTTAGTCTGAAAATTAAGATTGAAGAGATGGCGGAAGTAAAGTCTGCATCTTTATTTCTTAGGCCTGGAGGGTTATTAGAATTAGAGGTAACTGAAAGAGTTCCTCTAATCATATGGAGGAACGGATCCTCTTTGGAATTGGTAGACACTGAAGGGGAAGTTTCCGGTATTATTACATCTCGCCTCGATCGTCTTGATTTGCCACTTTTTATAGGTGATGGAGCCAAAGAGTTTATTCATGAAGCTTTAAATATTTATAAAACTGCTGATCCAATTGCCAACCGTTTGCGCGGTTTGCGTAGAATGGGGGAAAGAAGGTGGGATATGATTTTGGATCGAAATCAAATCATACAATTACCTGAGACCGATCCTATAGATGCATTAAAGCATATTTTAGTACTAAATTCGACACAGAATATATTAGCGCGTGACGTTGTAACAATTGATATGCGTGACACATCAAGGCCAGTTTTGCGTCTTTCTGACGCTGCAAATGAAATTATTCGCACTTCTGCATCAATGGAATAGAGAAATAAAATGAACACTCTTTATGAAAATCAAAGAACAATGCGTCAGAAAAGGCGTGCAGCTTTACAAAGAGGAGTAGTGGCTATTTTAGACGTAGGGACGTCTAAAATAGTTTGTATGATCTTGCAATTTGACCCATCTGTTCAAGCGAATGCAAGTGAAGGTATTGGTGCTATTGCAAATCATGGCTCATTCAGAGTGATTGGGGTAGCAAAAACTCGATCTCGCGGTGTAAAGCTGGGTGAAATAACAAAAATGGAAGAAACTGAACGAGCCATAAGGACCGCAGTTCAAGGTGCGCAAAAAATGGCAAATATTAGAGTGGATCATGTAATGGCTTGCTTCTCAGGAGCTCAGCCGAAATCATATGGATTAACTGGAGACGTTCAGGTTGAGTCAGGGAGTGTCACTAAAGCAGATATTGGAAGAGTTCTTGCTTCTTGTGATACACCCGATTTTGGAGAAGATCGTGAGACAATTCATGCTATGCCCGTGAATTTTGCGTTGGATCAGAATCCATCACTCTCTGATCCGCGCGGCCAAATTGGTCATCTTTTATCAGTAGATTTACATCTCTTAACAATTGATTCACGTATATTAAGCAATTTAATAACTTGTATAAAGCGATGTGATTTGGAGCTAGCAGGAGTTGTTTCTTCTGCATATGCATCTGCCATTTCTTCATTAGTTGAAGATGAACAAGAATTGGGTGCTGCATGTATTGATATTGGAGGTGGGTCCACATCAGTTTCAGTTTTCTTGAAAAAGCAAATGATTTTTGCAGACTCAGTTCGAATAGGGGGAGATCATGTTACTTCTGATTTATCATCTGGACTGCAAATTCCAAGTAATACTGCTGAGCGAATAAAGACTATTCATGGTGGAGTTATAGCAACATCAATGGATGATAGAGAAATGATTGATGTTGATGGCCAAACTGGAGATTGGGACCATGATCGCAGAAAATTCACGAGGTCTGAAATAATTGGTATAATTCGACCTCGTATCGAAGAAATATTAGAAGAAGTTTATCATAAATTACAAGCTGCAAGATTTGATACATTGCCGAGTCAACGTATTGTTTTAACAGGAGGAGCTAGCCAGATTCCAGGCATGGAAGGTTTAGCCAGTAGAATTCTTGGTCAACAAGTACGATTAGGCCGCCCACTAAGGGTTCATGGTCTGCCCCAAGCAGCTACTGGACCAGATTATGCTGCTCCTGTCGGATTGGCTCTTTACGCCGCACATCCCCAAGATGAGTGTTGGGATTTTGATTTGCCAGAAAAGCGTATGGGCGCAATGCCCATGAAGAGGGCAATGCAATGGGTTAAAAATAACTGGTAATTTGATTATTTAATATTCAGTTGTAAGTTTCTTACTTTTTTCAAATAACTTTTAATTCATTGTACGATTTTTCGTGACGTAAACGAATCAGTTTGCTACAATAAAGTATAATAAGTCACAAAAAGTGATAGAGCAGTAAAATTAATAGACAGGCGGACAGACCATGACTCTGAATCTCCAAATACCTGAAGTAGCGGATTTGCGTCCAAAAATTACCGTTTTTGGTGTAGGCGGCGCGGGATGCAATGCAGTAAACAATATGATTGAGAAAAATCTTGATGGTGTTGATTTTATTGTAGCAAACACTGATGCTCAGGCTTTGCAATTATCTAAAGCTTCAACTCGAATTCAATTGGGAGAAAAAGCAACTGAAGGACTAGGTGCTGGCGCCCAGCCAACAGTAGGTGCTTTAGCTGCTGAAGAAAGTATTGAAACAATTGTTGACCATCTCGCAGGAAGCCATATGTGCTTTATTACTGCTGGCATGGGAGGTGGAACAGGAACTGGAGCAGCACCAATAATAGCCCAAGCTGCACGGGAACTTGGAATTTTAACTGTAGGTGTTGTCACAAAACCTTTCCAATTTGAAGGCTTCAAAAGAGCTAGGCAGGCTGATGATGGCGTTGAAACATTACAGTCAGTAGTTGATACTCTTATAATTATTCCTAATCAAAATCTGTTTAGGATAGCAAATGAAAAAACAACTTTTACTGAAGCATTCAGCCTAGCGGATGATGTCTTATATCAAGGTGTCAAAGGTGTAACTGATTTAATGGTACGCCCGGGAATAATAAATCTAGATTTTGCTGATATTCGTGTTGTCATGGACGAAATGGGTAAAGCTATGATGGGAACTGGTGAAGCTTCAGGTGAAGATCGAGCTATTCAAGCAGCAGAACAAGCAATTAATAATCCTTTATTAGATGAAATTTCACTTGATGGTGCGCGCGGTGTACTTATCAATATCACAGGTGGCACAGATTTAACGCTATTTGAAGTTGATGAAGCGGCAAATAGAATTCGTGATAAAGTTGATCCTAATGCAAATATCCTCGTTGGATCTGCTTTAGATGACACCCTTGATGGTACGATGCGAGTTTCTGTAGTTGCGACTGGAATTGATGCAGCAGAGAAAGAGATAGGTGAGACGCCTGTACCCCGTAGAACTTTAAAGTCACCTTTGCCTCTAAGAAACGATGAAATTGCAATTGAAGAAACTTCATCAAATATTGATAATTTAGAGATTGAAAAAAATCTTGCTTTAGAAGAGCCTTCCTTATTTGATAACAATGATATCGCTCCAAAAGAAGCGGTTGAAACTGTCCAAAAAGATAATGATGAACTTCCTGAACCTGCATACCAACCTATGCTTGAGGAAGTTGCAGTGACTAATAATGTTGAACCTGAGTTTGATGACTTTGCTACAGACGTGTCCGGTCAACCTAGTCCTGAAATTATGGCTCGATTACATGCTGCAGTTCAAAAACAACCAAGACAAGAACCATTGCGAATTACTCCACAATCTAATCTTGATGAAACTTTTAGTTATGAAAAGCCA
>Ga0247598_1000111_pt1 | contig 9057 bp, 1 predicted proteins | sample 70RmetaT_FD_186084 | JGI IMG/M metagenome (GOLD analysis project Ga0247598, IMG submission 186084) | Metatranscriptome of seawater microbial communities from Monterey Bay, California, United States - 70R (Metagenome Metatranscriptome) | ecosystem: Environmental > Aquatic > Marine > Coastal...
GTGGGCAGCTGGGCATGGGCAGGTAAATTGGTTCACCAAGAACAAAAAATATTTTGCAGTGCTTGCACACCCTGCAAATTGACTCATTCAACAGCGGCCAATCTGTGAACAGTGACATACTGTGAAACGTACGATTCCCCAATTTAGGGAACCCACTGGCAGCTTAGTACTCATCTTCGGAGCCTTCATTTTCCCCTTCTTGTTCCTCAGCGGATGCAGCAGCTGCTTCCCTATAATCACGGGCTTTGTCCTTTACATTTTGAGCTTCCTCCAGGGCTCCGGAAGATGCCTTTTCAACCCAAGTCGATAAAAGATCTACCACAGCTGTTGTATTAGCAATGGATACAACTTCAGCCTTGCTTGCAATAGTCGGATCAGGATGGCAGCTGAGCTTGAAACAAGCCGGCACAAAATCAACCACCATAAACTCTCGCTGAACTTGGAGCTGTGAAAGGCCTGCTAAACATTGAGAATACAGTGCGTTTCTACATACGAAAGCAGTGCTGAAAAGACGTGAAGATGTCGATGCTGGAGGGGAAGGTGCAAGAGACCCTTCGAACATGCAACTCGCCATCGCTCGGGAAACATCCCGATGGCCACTCGAAACAGACCCCAGCGTAAAATGCAACGAGGGTACGGTATAAGTGAGCACGCCAATGTCTGTATGTCCAAAGCTGACCAGCCGTCAGCAGCAGAACACGAAGGACCGATGCGAGAAGCACTGGTGCATGCTGCAATCAACTGTGCTGGTCCGTTCACATCCATGAGGTTTCCTCTTTTACTGTCCATCAGCGTCATGTTGATATCAAGATCACAAAGCCGCACTACATCATCATAGTTGCACTGCACGGGGCCTTCATAAGGTACCTGCACGAATCCCCATAGCGGCACCTTACCTACATTCGTGCTGATTTCATCGACAGTGCTGCGAAGTCCAACTGCATTGCCACTCATGGGACTGCCGGTCCAAAGAATGGAAGTAACCCAGTCTGCCATCTCCATTTGCCGCCGGAGAGGACCGAGCACATTTGAAGCAGCTCGTGGCAAGCCCAAATGGTACTGCCCATCACGGGGCAATCTTTGGAAGTCATCGACCATCAAATCACCAGTATCAAACACCACTGCTCTAGGTGACCAGGCAGGCTTTTGCCCTTTCTTGCTTTCATAGAAGTGCATCTCAGCGAGACCAAATGCATCAGGTTTTTGAAACCCTTCAGTGCTGATGCAATGCTCAGCACTCAAACGTCTCCAGAGTCCCTCACCAATCTGGCAGCCATGGGAGCCCATGTGCACAGTGATCACAGATGAGTTGCCTCCACTGCGGGTACCGAAGTTCAACCCTTTAATGTCTTTTGCTCGGGCCTTTTTTGGATCCAAGAATGGTTCTGTGGTTGGCGTTCCGTCGTCATTCTGCATCTTCACAGACATCCGTTCCCTCCTGATAGGTGGTGGCGGCCAAGCGGAGAAAGGCGGGTCCTTATCATCTGGTTTCCAGAAGAGGGGGTCACTGGCGTCCCCAAGCTGTGTAGGCTTCCAGTCGACATCTGCCATCATTTCTATTTCGCGGTGTGCTTGTTCCATCGCTTCTATAAACTTTGGATGAGCGCTTCTCCTTTCATACAAAGCTCTCCTTTCCTTCCGCGTTCTCTCAGACTCCTCGGGAATTCTGTTTCGTCGAACCGAATCTTCGTACTCTTGTTGAGCCCGAGCTTTCCTTGAGGCTCGCTGTGACTCCGGAAGACCCTCCAAGGCAAGATTGGTCACAAGATCTGGTTTGGGCACCAGTCTCCACTGTTCTTTGTCCTGAGCCCACGAACACATTAGTCGGTAGTCTGAGTTCAAAGACCCTCCAGGTTGGTACGATGCAAAGATTGTCCTGTCAGGGAAAGCAAGTGCCTGGCTTGTCTCTGACAGGGCCAACACACGTTGTTTGCGCAGCTTGGGCGGAAAGTGAAATGCGAGGACGGGGGTTCGCACGGCATCTAATAACTTCCACTGCTGGGCTGCTGGCGGTCTTAGGTCCTCTGCTGTGACAGCGACATGGAGAAGCCGTGGCTTAAGGGATCCTGCAAACACTGCCCATGCAAGAGGCCCGCCTGCAAAGCTGACATCACTAGAAGTGGTGGAACTTCTACCAGCTGAAGATCCGATGCAGTCATATGTCAGCTTCTGGAATGCTGACTTTGGATCAAAGCCGAAAAGCTGCGTACCTTGATTGGAAGACAGGGCTTCAAGAGATCCTTTGAACTTTGATGCGAGAAATGCCCCAGGCCGTCTCTCAGCTGCTGGAAGTGCCTCTTTGGTCCAAGTCTCCCCCCAACTCCATCTGAGACGACCATCAAAGCCAACGGTGCCGGTGTACTCTTCGCCCATCACTGTCACGCTGCAACGGCCACCGTCCATAACATTTATCTTGGAAGTGTAACCTCTATCTTGGGATCCACGGCCTTGCGAACGGCCAGCAATGTAGTCGCCTATGCGAGCATGCCATTGCACGACACCTTTTGAAATGGTGATTGTTCTCCATGGTCCTTTCCAGCGACCATCAAAGCTTTCTGAAGCTTTGGAACCTTGAGGGCGTCCCCAGAACAGACTCTCAAGGATAGGAAAAACGCCAGAGAGTGGCTGCCAGGAGGCGCCATATTCAGACAAGAACTTTACGCTTTGTTCAAACCACTGTGTCAGTTGATCCTCTGGTGACAGCACCAGACTCCTCCAGTATGAGAGGACTCCATCATTCTCGTGTCCAATCCCAACTCGAAGGCCAGAGAAGGCAATTACGTGTAGCGAGCCAACAAGTTGGTCATTTTTGGCAGGACGCAGATCTCGAGTAGTGCTAGGAGCACGGGCTGGCTCAATGTATGTTTCGACTGAGCGCTTCCTATCCGTTGCGGAATCAAGGGCAAGTGCACTGCGTTCTCTGCTTGGGGGCTCCAATTCCGCTTGTGGGCTTTGTGGAACATTCATTGCATGCATGCCCTCTGCCACCAGCTGTCGACCTTGACGAGGCTCCTCATGTGCATCCCAATTGATAGCCTGCATCATGTGGTCAGCTTGCATCACTCTTCCAGCAGGTGCCGCGGCAAGCATGGAGTACTGAGACGTCGTAGGACTGCTCGTCATGTATGCGTCCTCGTATATCTGAGCATACATTGGCGTCGATCTGTACACCGCTGTGGGGGCCTTTTTTATCCTGGGCGGTGGTCGCGGCAAGCTGCTCAACTTGTTGGAAACATCATTTCTGAATGACTCGACCAATACATGCTGGCGCCTGCTTTCCATCTGCACAGGCATCACATGTAGCAGGTCCCGAGGAGTCGATCGTGCACCAGCAGTGCTCAGAAGTTGCTTGGTGGCAGCAGGGTAGAGTACCGACCTCAAAGGAACCAAGCGCGAATTCATAACAGCCCCTGACTCATCAACATACACAGCCACATCTACCAACGCAAGAGGCCCGGTCTTGTCTTCAAGCACTGGAAGGCGAGCTATAGTGTCTTCTGGCGGCAATGTTTTCATTGAATTTGACATGGCGCGTACTTGGTAAGCCTCCAGAATTTCAGTGAAGTCACTTTTCTGCTGTGCCGTCAGTTGCGGTTTTGCGAGAGAAACATATGCGCCCTTGCTTTCAGGTAAGTTTGCACCTCTTTCTGCTCGGAAGCGAAGGATGCCTCGAACGCACAATAAGGTGCAACTGCAGGTCACAAGCAACACTGCTATTAGCGGCAGGAGCTTTTCGAGTGTTCCCAACTCGACAACTTCACGTAGCCTCCGACCGCCATCGTCTTCACCTTCTCCAGCTTCCTCTTCTGGAGCAGCCTCAAGACCCATAGTGGTAAGCCCATCCAAGATGTATTGTTTCGGGTCATACTGCGAGACAATCAACACAAGCGAACCCAGAAGCAAAAGCTTCACAATCATCATGGGATCTTTGACCTGTTGGCGTAACTTGACTGTAGTCAATCCCTGAAGTATTCTGTAAAGGTGGCCAAGCAGTTGCCATATCTCTCGTACTTGGTCTTGGATATCCTGAATCCTCTGCCGCCAAGTCTCTCTCTGCTCATTGAAATTATCGTAGTATTGCTGCAACTCCTCGGCACCCTCTCTGTACTTGCTCAGTAACCAACGAAGGCTCAGAAGGACAAGAACCCAAATCACAATAATCACCATCAAAGCCGAAGCTGTAGTGCCATCCAGAATCGGAAATACTTGATGTGACAGCAGCACCACGAGTAGTGCAAATTTTGCGAAGTCCATGAAAGATGATGGAGCAAGAGTGCCATCCACAATTGGACCAGATGTAAGCTTGGTCAGTACGTATATGATCAGAGCGGGCATCACAATAATGAAATATTGGTACCATGTGGAGTGGCCAACAACACACAAGAAGGCAAGGAACATGACTGCGACAACTTCATATTTAGAGCCCCAATACCAGGTGAAAAGCGTGGACACCACATACTCTTTCAAGCTCGTAAGTGTGCTTAGAGGACCTTGTTGTACTGCATTGTCTAGATCTCCTTCCATGCATAGGGAAGTTAATCCTTGGAGGAACGTGACGCAGAGCAATGCGGTCACCAATTTTGATACACCAGTAACAGGTGTAAGCTTGTGCTTTTCTTTTTCGAGAAGTTCATCAAACTGTTTTTTTTGATCTTCTGTTGTGCTCTTGAGTTTTTCCTTACCCTCTTCAATCGCTTTCTTCTTTACGGCCTCTTTGCCTTTTGATGCCGCTTCGCTTGCCTTTTCTTTCAACTTCTGCTTCCCAATCTCGATGACCTTTTTCGCCTTGTCACGCATGGTAGACAACAAGCGTGCTTCCTCATGATACTGTAGGAAAGTTGAATTTGTGTGCCAGGCTACATCAGTGGTCACACCATTCCGTTGCAGGAGCAGATCTGTCTTGGCCCATTTCTGCTCTGATCCAGCCTGCGACTGCCCGAGACTTCCCATCGTGGAGAACGAATGCTCCTTCATTTTCGCCTTGATTGATTCCACCTTGGCAGTGACCTGCTCTTGGACACTGGCCATGTAGAAAGAGACCACGACAGTCACCACCATTGATAAATTGGTTATGAACATTCGGCGTTGGGGTCTTGAGGAAGCCCGCTTGCCACGGTCACCAATGTAGAAGTATCTCCACTTGTCGCGATATGGAAGATCCAGGTGAGCCAACGGAACTCTCAAGGGAAGTGCAGGGTCGATTGTGGCCAGATCCTTCAGTTTCACTTTCTTGAACAGATTGTACGAGTATCCTCCTTGTAAGTCAACAGGAACTCGCACTGAGCCCACTTCTGCATCGGGAAGAACATTGGCCGCGCGCCCAAGCTGAAGATCAGAATCCCGGAGGGAGTCATTGCTTCGCAGGACTGTCACCTCCTCTTGGGGGTCACAGTGCACCTTTGTCTGCTCTGCCAACGGGTAGCGCTCACATGTAATGTCTGCGGACGTGACGTCAATCTGGAAATCTGGCATTTTCGATGGCCTTTGATCTTCAGGTCCCACAAGCCACACCTCCATAACATCCCCTGGCCGGGCAGCACGAATGATGTGGGCTCCATCCTGCAGACCGAGACTCTTTTTCCACGGGGATCCGGCTCTCAGACTTGGGATGCTGAAAGTTGCATGCTCTTCCCTGGCCCAATAGCCAAACACATCCACGGTGCACTCTCCAACCCTCTTCCCATCTGAGCTACGGGCCACATTCCACTCAGATGCCATGTCTTGGCCCTCAGCAAAGCTTTTGAACTTTTCAGCTACTGTTCTTAACCCTTCAGTCAGCTCGCTCCAGGTGAGAAGCTTTTTCGTTTTATCAATTGCCTGAGAAAGAAGGGCTGTGTTCTGAAATGATTTGGCTGCTTCAGTGTCTTTCGTGGAGGATTGCTCTTCTGACAACTCCATGGTGAAACCAGCCAATACAGTTCCAGCCTCTTCTGCCTCTGAACTTTCTTCCCAATGGGTCCACAAAACAGCGTCGACTTTGACTAAAGGACTTCCCTGTGCGAGCTTGTCTCGAATGGCCAATCCCCAGGTGGCCTGCAGCATCTCTGCAGCTGGGCCAGACACAGGAAGTTGTGTATTTCCGCCAGCACGAAGTCGCATGGCTACACGCACCACACGGCGCCCACGGCATAGTCGAAGCTCTAAATGCAAGCCTTGGGGTTTGAAGTCGGCACTCGATTCCAAAGATATGTTCACACTTTTCAACCTTTGCCACGTACCATCAGCTTCTAATCCACATGATGAACCAATCTTGGACTGCCAAGGCATCAGTATTGTTTTGCTATCATGTTTATTCTTTTGGAAGCTGCCTTGGTAGATTCGGATGGCTGGTAGGGATCTGGTCTTTGCCTCGGGTGGCCATGGAAAAATGTACTCTCCATCATCATCTATTACATCGGTGATAGAGCTGACCCGGGGTGCTTCATAAGCAAATTCATAACCAAGAAACGAAACAGACGGCTGCAAGGTCTTAATGTAAGCACACTTCGTGTCCATGAACCGGTGGATTGCAGGGTGCGGCTCAACTTCTTCATCCGAATACACTGAGAAGTGGATGAACGCGTGCCAAAATAGCGTTGCGAGAAATGGAATCACGATCAAGGCAAACATCCATCCCACGAAGACTTCCGCCACATCTGCTTTGAGTCGAGGATCTGGAAGTGATGCAAGAAAGGCCAGCTGACGTATGCTTGAACCTTCAAAGACCCTAAAGAAATTAGTGAGTCCTAGTTGTCTCCGCTCGAATACAACGGTTGCCCATGCGTGTAAGAAGGACAATAGAAAAAGGTCTGCCAGAAACAAGAGCAGGAAAGGTGGTCGAAGTTGTGGAATCCAGGACACTCGAAAGTTGAATGCAATGCAAACTAGACAGACAATGAGATAGACTCCCAAAAGCACAGGAAGCACCACAAGGGTTCCCACAAGTTTTTTTTGGGTTCTCCATTCCTCTCGAGCATCTTCCACTACCTTCTGGGCAGTATTCAGAAGAGGGGCGTAAAGTTCTAAGATCATCTCCCAACAATCCTGCATCAGGATCATGGCTTCTTGCTGCACTTCTGTCAGGTTGCGTTTGAACAAGGACCGAACCTTCTTCCGCATAACCGGCCGCTGCAAGGGTGCATGTGGTCGACGCCTCAAACCAGGCAGAAGCCGACGCTCCTCCACTGCTGCTTCTTTGTCCGCCGTTTCTTGTCCCTCATCTTGCCTGTTTGGGTTTATTCCTAAGGCTTCCATGTTCTTGCTGGCGGCTTCTTTTGCAACCTGTTTGGCCTTGGCCTTCAATCTGCTCTGGATCTCATCTCGGAGGCTCTCCGCATAGTTGCGCAGGAAGTCGACACTTTCTTTCTTGGCATTATGCAGTCGGAGCGTTCCTGAGCTGGGGTCATAAAAGATTTTGATGAACTCAACAGTGTGATTCAGAAGATAGTTTGTTTGTCCGGCACGCTCCATGATTGCATCAAACTGCATTTGAACATATGACTCTGGTGCGACCAGCCACTCCAGGGACAGAAAGTAGCGAGCAGGCTTTAGCAATTTGCGGCTAACCCAATCATACATTTGCTGTACTGGCTCAGTGATCTTGTCAAAGTCGCCAAAGCCGTCACCAAACTGCTTGAAACCCTCTGGCAGTCCCATGGGTGCATGCAGCCACGTAAGGAGGCCCAGGTACTGAATGTACTTTAGTACTGCCGCAAACGTTGGCGCGCTCATTACAGCAGTTGCTAAACCTACCATGCCAAAAATGTTGAAGACAAATCTCATCTCTTGAATTGCTTTTGGTATAGGCCTCTGCATATCCACAAAGATGGCAGAATCGACCCTTTGGACAAGTGCTGGAATGCGTTTTTGACCACCCATGCACCCGTTCCGCTCGACCTCTTCCCTGTGCTGTTGAAGAACAGAGGGGCAACTGTCTCCGCAACACATTGGCGCCAATGCCATCGCAGAGCATTCATGTTCACCCTGTTTCAAGAAGAAGAGAGGAAGTTCCTTCTGGGCATATGCTCGCCGACAAGTGCAAACGTGGCTCTTGCTGTCTGTTGACGCATCTACAACACACCGAAGTTCCCACATCTCGGAACTCTTGAGCACCGCTCCCAAACGTGGTGTAAGTCCAAGATCTCTTCCATGCTCCATGGGGCACTTCACCACATAAGATACAGGAGAAGGGGTTGAAGCCTTAGTAAGCTTGCAATTGCCATCAGTGACATCAACATGTAAATGTCCAAAAGTGTGGCGATCGACGGCCTCGATACCCCTAGTCTCGCAAGATCCCAAACGATCGCGAAGCTTTTTGCAAAACGTTTTTGGTTGCAGAATTATTTTGTCGGCCTTTCCGAGTTTCGCTAAAGATGTTATCCTGGCTTTCACTGAAGATGTTGTCGTGGTGATGATGATGGTGGTGATGGTGGTGGTGGTTGTGGTGGTGGTGGTGTTGATGGTAGGATGGGCTTTCTCACACCCCTCAGGTGGCCATTTACACGAGAGTGAAGCTCCATACCCATACCTAATGGCGACAATAGCATCGTAGCTTCCGTGATTGTTCACTTGAAGAAGCATATCAACTGTTGTCTTACCAGAAATTGTGATCCACTCCTGTACTGGTAGGGATTGCCTGTCACCACTGAATTTGACGTGCATGCCTTTGTAGTCACCCTCCAGCTTTGGAGTGACAAAAACTTTTTGGGTCGTGTATGTGAAACCGTGCAAGAAACCTTTGTTCCAGTTCACGATATACATATTTGAAGTAGTGTCAAGGAGATACAAATCAATGTCGGATTCATCAGCAGTCACGCTCACTGTAAAGTTGGCAACTCCCTTAGGAACCGTGGTAATATGCTGAGGAGAATCATCAATGTGTTGAGGGTTTCCACGAATTTGCCAACGCATGGTTTGCTGATGTGCTCCACATCTATAGATGATAGGCTGCGTTTGTATGTATCCATGTGGACATGTTACATTTTCATTGCTGCTTGTCTTCACTTCTGCGACCTTTGAAGCTGCTGACGTCTTTGGTCCTTCCACTGCTGATGAAATTGCCCAAGCAACTGCAAATAA
>Ga0247598_1000115_pt1 | contig 8993 bp, 10 predicted proteins | sample 70RmetaT_FD_186084 | JGI IMG/M metagenome (GOLD analysis project Ga0247598, IMG submission 186084) | Metatranscriptome of seawater microbial communities from Monterey Bay, California, United States - 70R (Metagenome Metatranscriptome) | ecosystem: Environmental > Aquatic > Marine > Coastal...
CCATATTGACTTCAAGGTCAGCAACAAAATTAGCCTTATACATATAGTCAGCCATTGTTACAATAAAACCTGGAAGGGAACGCATTTCAACTTTATCAGACGCCATATCATAGATCCGACGAAACATTTCATTCATATCCTGATCTGAGTTATTAGCAACCCATTTACGCATATTAGTAAAGTCTTTGGTTTTCAATAAACGGAATACTTCATCAAGCGACTCTTGTTTCAGATTAACGAATATACCTTCGTCAATTCTACCTGAGGCAGCATATGATTGTAGTTCAGTTAATACTCTACGAAAATCTGGGAAGTGTTTTTGGATTACTTTGGCTATTACAGCTTTATCGTAATCAACATTTTCCATACCTAGAATTGTTTCAACTCTTTTCATAAACTGCATGGCAAGTTTAGGTCTGTCGCTGGTTTCAATACTGAAATCAACTTCAGACAATCGAGATCGTAAAGGTTGAATGATACGGTTTTTAAAGTTACATGTGAATATAAATCCACAGTTAGAGGAATATTCTTCAATAAAGTTACGCAAGGCTGGTTGAACGTTTGCCGCGTTTAGGTAGTCAGCTTCATCAAAGATAACATATTTACGACCACCACTGAGTGATACGGCCGATGCATATGTTGAAATATCATAACGAAGGGTATCAATGTTAACATTCAATGAACCATTCTTTACAATATAATCACAACCCATTTCTTCAAGCATAGCTTTTGCAATGGTTGTTTTACCTACACCTGGACCACCAGACAACAATAAGTTTGGTACACTATCATCAGTGACAAACTTTTTAAACATTGCTTTGGTTTTGGATGGTAGGATAGTGTCGTCAATTTTCTGTGGTCGATACTTTTCAACCCAGAGGACTTCGTTTGCTTTAGCATCAATAGACATATTGTCTCCATAATATAAAAATAAATTGCAGGTTTATAACGAGAGCCTGCGTCGTTTAGTATTACTGAACCTTGTCAGCTAGAGGTGCGTCTTCTGGTACATTTGCTGGTGCTTCCATTGGCATATTACCTTGAGGTGCTTCACCATCTTTTGGTGCATTTTGCTGTAGAAACATTTCAAATTTGTTTCGTAACATTCCGATGCCAGCAAGCTCATTACCTGCAATGCCACCTCTCCGACTGACTACATCAATCATTTGAACTACGGTTGCAATATCCTGTAGGGATAGGTTGATTGGTTCTTGTTCTTGTTCGCTCATGTTATACTCCTTTATTATAAGTCGACTTAGTATCAATAGCTACATAATATGTAGCATCTGTTCCCTTAAACTCAGAGATACCCTTTGCGCAAAGAGTAACATGATAGTCCTGAGCTAAGAGTTTAAGATTATCTGTTTTGATGATAACCTTAAATTCATCTTGGGTTTGGCCAATCTCTACGCCATAATCATCAGCACCTTGGTCAGAACTGTCGATTGCTTTGAGATAAACTTTACCCTCACTACCAACGAACGCAATTTCTTTAAACTGAAGAACGCCGGCTGCTTTAATTACTGATTGCATATCATCCCAAGATACATCGACGATAACGTCTTTTGTAGGAAGGTCGATTTCTTTTTCTGGGGCAGCATGAATCATAGAAATGTCTGCGAATGCGTATTTTGTACGCTGTTTGCCCTCAGCAATCGTAAAATATTTATCATGGAATTCTACATCAGGGTCTTTGTATAGGCCTAGAATTGATAGAAAACGCGATAGATCGTAGATACATGCCTGTGATGGAATGTTATCTGTGATTGTGGCTTGTGCCACGAGTGTCTTTTCTGGTGTAATAGTTTTTAGTACATTACCTTCCTTCATTAGGATAGATTTGTTGATGGTGGAAAAACTCTTTAGAATAGTAAGAGTGCGTTCAGAAAATTTCATTATATAAGTGCTCCATTGGTTTCTGTATATTATTAATTGTATCACTATTATTGCGATATGTCAACTACTTTTTACCTTTATATGATTTTTGATTTGAAGATTTATCTGCGGTTGCTGATAGACCCAGTGATCCAATTGCTCCCATATTACCTTTAAAGATATATGAGCCAATGTGATTGATTTGCATCCAAGGACACATCCATACCTTCATTCCAGCCTGACGCGCTTTTTGGCAGAAGAAGTAATCTTCACTCAAGTAGCGTTTAGTTTTTGGATCAATGATACAGTCAAAGTAAGCCATAATCTCATTAGATCCATCAAACTTTTCAGTTCTTGCATGATCTGGTTTATAACTATACTCTGGATATGCTGCTTTGTATTTTTCAAATGTTTCCCGAGGAATACACATAAAGCCTGTACCACCTTCACCAATTTCTAATGGCTGTGATAGTTGAAAGCTTGACATTTTATCCACCGGATTAAAAACATAATCAGCAGTATATTGGTCTAATTGAAATGGGTTTTCTTTGGCTTTACCAAGTTCAGCTGCTCTAGCAACCTTTTCCCATGCAATTGTTTTCTTAGGGTATGGACCTGTAACGATGTTGTATTTTTCTGGGTCGGATATTTGTACTGCAATTAAACCAAAAATATCTCTTGGATCAAAAGCAATATCTGAATCAATAAACACCAAGTGAGTACAATCAGATCTCATAAATTCATCAGCAACATAGTTACGCGCGCGTTGAATTAAACTCTCGTTAAACAAATAGTAAAACTTTACAGTAATACCATTGGCTGCACACATCATAGCTAATCGGTACATGATTTAGTAAACGATCCACTACAGTTTCCTCCATACATTGGCGTCCCAATAAAGATTTTATATTGTTTTAGTTCGTCAACGCTGATTTCTATTTTCATATTTCAATTTGCTCCAAATCGTTTTCTGCACGGGTAATGGCTTGAAGTCTTAGAACGTCTGCCGCCACGTCGTGTTTACTATCATGTGCTTTAAAATTGTATTCCCATTTAGCAGTATCTGATACGGGAACAAATGCGTTTAGTTTAGGGAAATCAAACTTAGCATCAATAAATGTACGAGTATCACGTACAGACCAATATTTAAGGTAGTCACCCATAAGAGAAGTCTTATTTGCGTATTGTGCCAACCTCTCTAGTATTACAGGATCAAAAGAATTAGACCTAGACCACCATCGCTCAATTTTATTAGATGAACGTAAATAATCAATTAGCTTTTCCATAAATTGAGCAGGTGTAAGATCGTCTGCCGATGGTTTTAGATTAACTCTTAACTCAGGCGGTTGGTCAAGCCACCACTGTAAATCGCGATCGTTATATTTACATCCGTGGTTTTTGACTTGGTCTTTAATATTAAACTTAGCATGTTGCATGCCAAGTACCAACTCTTTAAAAGAATATGGATTTTCTGTAAATCGACTCCAATCAAAGGTCGTGTACGAGCAATCAATAGCTGGTACCTCGCGTGAGTTTTGACCAATGGTTTCGAAGTCAATAATAAAGTGTGTGCTCATTATATAAATGCCTCTAAGGTATCTGCTTTAGTAATATAGTCTGCCTTTTGACTATGATTATATTGCACAACATAGTCTGTGTCAACCATCGTTAGCTCACCATTTAAATATTTTTTAACTTCACCCGCCATGTCTGCGGCGGTTTGAACTGGTACATTTTGACATATATGATTAGCATTCTTTTTAGGATTAAGTAGCTCAAAGTCTTGTGGTAATCCCATAATAGTCATAGCTTCTCTATATGTAATAAACCTATCTTCGTCTGGGTGAGTAAGCATACTTGTATAATGTCCAACAAAAGCACCAATATAATCTTTTGGAATAGTTACACCACGTTTCATAATGTTACCACCAGATTTTAGCTTTTCGTATTTACGCATAGCTGAGGCTGCGGCTCTTTCGTGGCCTTTTTCAGCCATCCATTCAGAAACTTGTTTATACGTGTATCCTTTTTTCTCAATTTGAGTAAATACACATTGGCCTGATTTTGCATCATCAGGACTAAGTTCTTTTGAATATTCTTTATGTGATTTGCCGTTATGCACTTCTTCAAGTAAGAACTGATACCATGGATCTTCAGATGGTATTTTTGAATTGATTGGTTCCATTTGAGAGTTTGACTTTACGTCACGTAATACTTTTTCAATAGGATCGCCTCGTTTGCTAAAATAATTAAGAAGAGGTGTTTGTTTATTTTGCCAAAAGAAGTAAAACGATCGTTCACGTACCTGTGGTCCACCATGTAATAAGGATCTTGTTCTATATACGGACATTGTATATCCGTTATCTTGTCCAATTTTTCTTAATTGTTCTCTAACATTTTTACCAATTTTACCAGCAAATCCTGGCGCGTTCTCACCCCAGAATACTTTTGGTTTATATTCACCAAGTACATATTCTGCGGTTTTTCCCATCCATTGATTATTTGGATTGTGGTCACCATAACCATGTGACATCATAGATAAACCAGCGCAAGGACAAACAGATGATACCACGTCAGCTCTTTCATTAACTGGTGGTTTTTGGTCTTTGTCTAAAACATAATAAGGTATTTCATTATTATAGTAATTTAAAATATGGCTATCATTAGAAGCAAATGGCTCATATGACATAAAATGTATCGGTGGAACTCCAAATGCCTGCTGAGATCCAATAGTTTCACCACCAATTAATGGAACTATGGATGCGTGTGTAATACTCATTTATTTTTTCTCCTTAGCGTTTTGTACTACACGATTTCTTAAATCTGTAGATGAAAACGAGTGTTTACGTTTGTTATAATGAATAGAACATAAGCCAATACCTGTATGATCTGTGCCTTCATATTCTTCGCCAACAATTCTAATATCTGGTTGAATAGTTAAAATCATGTCAACGATTTCTTGTTCTGTGCTGAATGGTATAACTTCGTCTACATATCTACATCCAGATAATTGGATATACCTTTCAAAAGTGCTTTGAACTGGCTTGTTTTTTCCATCAGGTCTATCTACAGTAGGATCTATTAATAAACCAACAATTAAGTAATCACATAATGATTTGGCTTCTTGTAGCATTACGACATGGCCAGCATGAAATAAGTCAAAAGCTGAACAAGTAAATCCAACTTTTGCGTCTTGTGGTAATTTAGTTTTATCTAGGAACATTCACTTCTCCATTAATTATTCTGTTAATACTTGTTAAAATAGAGTATTTTGTGTAATCATTTTGTCACGGTACTTAATATTAGGTTGAACTCTAATACCAATCTTTGATTGTACCATTCCATTGGCCGTTTTAATAGGCAAAGCTTTATTGTTCAGCTTTATGTGCATTGGAAATAATCTACCAAGTTCAGCAGAAGCATGTTCAATTAGCTCGGCATCTCTAATATCAGACATACCACCGGAATGACCAGGTTTCATAGTTTTAACCATCCATTTAGAAACATTAGCAACATCATAGCCTGCATCAATCGTCGATAGAAACGCAACGATATCTTCTGAGTATGGTAACAAATCATAACGTAATGTATCGGCGTCAAGTGTTTTAAGATTTAAAAATGAATTTGTAAATGCCCAAGAGTTTAAGTTATAAGGCCAAGCTTTTTTTCCTTTTGGAAATATCTGAGGTCGTAAAACCGCATAGGGATACGTGTCAATCAAATCAGAACAATAGTCCATGCATTCATAGAACTCTTGTTCGTTTGCCCGTTCTTTATAAACCTTAATAATATCTTTTTCTTCATTAAGGTAAGCACAATGGAGAGAACAATCGTCGTCAACCATCCATATTTTTTGGTCTGCAAAATGTCTGCAGATCGCATCTCTTTTGTCGCTAATGCCCTTGAGATTATCAAAGGCAAGAACATTATATTTGTCTTCATATTTTTTGTACTTTTCATACTGCTCACCTGACCGTACTACAATGTAAACATTTTTTGAGTACGAATCGGGAACCATTTCGAGACTACGAATAGACTCAGATCTATTGTGACTCGGTATTACAATTTTCATTTTTTCTCCACTTTTATCACTTATTAACATTATCTATACACTCCATAATAAACTCTTTGTTAGGGTGGTATTTATAGACGCGAGTTACTTCTGCTGATACCAATAATGCCAGCATATTTTTACTTATGTCATTTGCAAGAGCCAAATAATTTAGTGATTGATTAAACAATCTAATCGGGTATTCATTAATAAGTAAGCTTGCACAAAACTTTGCGGCATCCAATTCAGTACATCCAAATACTCCACAAATCGGATCAATCAAATGCATATCACAATTATTAAATAACATGTTTTTAATACCAAAATCACCGTGAGAAAAACTGCGTGATAATTCGTATTTTGTTAATTCTGAAGCTATTTCAATTAACTTTGTTTGACCAGAATTATTAGCATGTTCTTTAATGCGATCAATATAATTAATAAACTTTAAACCGTCTTGGTAGCGATGCGGTGATGCTATTTTCATTTTATCTAACTGTGTTTGAACAGTAGCTAAAGCCATCCAAAAGTTATTTGAGAAAAAGTCTTCGTCATGTTCAATATAATCCATAGTAATTGTTTCACCAACAACTCTATGAATAATAGGTGTTTGAATACCGATACATTCAGCGTTAGCAAACCATTTGCGAGTTTGATGCGCATTTTTATCTTGCTTATGTACTACCTTACCATCAGTATAAATTTCACCACCAGATAATCCACCTTCAAGTTCACGTATATCAACGTTAAGAAAATCTTCAGGCATAATACCTTTATCGTCAATATAATAAGCTGCTAATGGTTTGTCAAATGAAAGCGCATTAAACTTTACATTATTTTTATCAAGCCAATTAAGCATGCTTTTTTCGTATTTAATACGGGCATCGTTTCGAGTTTTACAAGATATAGAACCACGTGCAGTAAATATATCAATAATCCAATCCTCGGCATGCAACTTATTCAGCTTTTCAATAAGAGGTTTGTTTGGTAAAGCTTCATCAAACTTGCGGTTTTGATGGAACGCTAAAGTGTCGTCAAAATCGACTACGATACGTTTATGATACATTAAAAAAATCCTTCAAGCGTAGATCCTATTTCTTCTGGTTCTATGATTTCATTTTGTTTTCCATCTACTAATGTATATGCTTTTTTATTTAAAACACTTCCTGGCGTTGATATGATAATCTCACCAGCATCACGTCTTTGTCGAGCACTTGGAAAATAACTTGAAATCCTGTCTATAAATTCTATCTTATCACGTCTTTTGCCTTTTGTCAATACAAAATCTAAAAACTTAGGACCAAGAACTTCAATATCATTAAATTTGTAAATTAATTCTTGGCAAGCTTTTGTACGAGCTTCCCATTCTTCTTTGTCATTATAAAGTCTATTTAATTCTGCTGATAACTCTTTCTCGCATGATGCTTCAGATATAAGAGGTCCATAGTATTCACCCCACTTTTTACCTTCAGGTGATACCGCGTTTGTAGCAAAGTCTTTACTAATAACAGGAAGAGATAAGAGAAATGATTCGATTACCGTATATTCCATACGATTTCCGTATTCTTTTGGTTCTCGTAAACGATATCCACACCATGCTGCTGTAGAACTACCAAGGTGTTCCATTCCAAAATCATATTTGTAACTATCATATGATTTAATGGTTGTGCCAGTCTTTACTTGTTCTGCAGCTGGCAAGTAATGCTCACCTTTGGAATTCATAAAAATAAACGTAATTTTTGGTTTATATGTTATATGATAAGGATGTGGATCAGTCGCAAGTGTTTTGGAGTCTGGATTTCCAACAGATTGTATTGAACGTTCACAACCCATTAAGGTTAAATCCCATTCATTCCTTAAATATGGTTCAATACGGCAAATCATTGCTGGGTCTTTTAAGGTAGACATACGACCCATGTACATAAAGCTTTTCTTGCGGTCTTCAAATGATGCACGGTGCTTATCGTATTCATTTGGACGAACCCATATTGGGTTTTCCATTAAACGACCTTCAAGGCCTGGATCAGCATGTAAATAACCTTCGTTAGCATAACCTTCAAATGATTGTGTAACACCAATATCTGCAAGAGAAAATAACTCAACAGCCTGTGTTTGTCTATTAATAGTATTCTTTGTAATAGCGTGGTCATGTATTACGATGATTGGATCACTGATTTTTTCAACAAACTCACGGAAACGATCTATGTACTTTCCATTTTTGCGAGTTGGATATGAATGTATGATTGCAATATCACAAGTATTTACTTCATCAATTACTGATTGAGCGTCTTTAATTTCATGGTCACGTTCAACTCTATGAATTGCACCTTTCCATTTGGTAAGTCCTGCACGATTAAATTTTTGTGTGTTATCAAAATCAATTACTGTTGTTTCGTGGCCTTGAGATACTAACCACTCTTCAAAAATGTTTGCACCTTTAGTAACACCACATCCTTCAATACCTTTACCGAAAATAAAAGCTATTTTCATTTTTTCTTTTATCATAATTTAATTTCCATTCATTATATTCATCTTCTAACATTGCCCACTGGCAACGGGTGTATTTATGTTTTGCTTTCTTGTCCCATATGATCCACATATAAGCAATCATACCACCAATTTGTTCTGTTTTATCGACAGGTTCCAATATTTTAGAATCAAACTTAACTCTGTCTGATAGATATATTATATCACTAGGTGGGTTGTTTGTAAACAGTTTATTTCGCTTTTTACCTTCTAAAAAAGTTAAACGCAAAAACATTGCTGTGTAATCGTATTCTTCTGTCCATTTTTCTGCCAGTTTATGTGGTAGATTTTTATGGTATGGAGGATTGGTAATTACACCTTGAACGTCTTTATCTTTTGGTAGCTCTAATGCGTCATATGGTGTATTTATGTCAACTAGACTATCCGGATATACATTAAGGTCGTAGGATATAACATCGTGACCATTTCTTAATAGCTCTGATGAAATATGCCCACGACCTGCGCATGGCTCTATAACTTTATGTGGTACATTACCGTATTTACAGAGAATGTATGTTGCCAAGGGAGGAGTAGGATAAAA
>Ga0247598_1000133_pt1 | contig 8747 bp, 1 predicted proteins | sample 70RmetaT_FD_186084 | JGI IMG/M metagenome (GOLD analysis project Ga0247598, IMG submission 186084) | Metatranscriptome of seawater microbial communities from Monterey Bay, California, United States - 70R (Metagenome Metatranscriptome) | ecosystem: Environmental > Aquatic > Marine > Coastal...
CAAACAACCAGAAGTTAAGCTCGAGCATGCATCAGCAAATATGGTGACTGGTAAAGACACATTTCAAGGCAACCAGGTGCTTTGTTGCCGCTACCCTTGGAAGCACCTGTGTCTGCACCAGGTAAATTAGAAGTCATACGTCTGGTACCTGCGCAGGCATTCAAAGTCTGGATAAGAAATAATGTGCCAAACCTAGGCTCATAGAGCGGCCCTACTCATACAGTGCTGGCCCGATATGTCAGCAAACTATTGATCCAACTTTGTTGTGATGCCTAGCTTGCACGAGACACCGCATTTTGCAGCTTGTCAGGAAGAGTGCCATCTGCTTTGGCAACAAAAAATGCATCTCTCGCCTGCTTCCAAGTTGCATTCACCTCATCTCCTTGCCCAGTAGCACGACTCATTGACATCTTCGACAACTTTGCTTCGCCCGTCATGACTTTGCGCACATGAGCTGCCAACAATCCATTGCGCTTTGCTCGCAGGAGAGCTTTCTTTGCTTCCTTCCTGAGAATCTCCTCCTCAGCATCCAATCCTGTTGGTGTACCGAGTGGAGTAAGGCCGCTAAGCACTTTACGTAATGTTCCTTGACGGTTGGCTTTGAGCAGAGATCGCTTTGCTTGCATGCGCAGCACTGATTCGATACTCTCCTCACCACGCTTCTCTCTCGCCTTTGCAATACAACTGAGTTTTTCAACTAGCCTTCCATTGCATGTTGCTGTCAGAAAGGCTTTCTGTGCTTGCTCCCTAAGGTTTGCGAGGCGAATCTCTCCAGTAGCCTCTCTGCTCAAGATTGAAGAGATGTTGTCCAACCTTGCTGGAAGACTGCCGTCAAAGCTTGAAGCCAAGAAGGTGTCCTTGGCATGCTCTCGGAGATCTTCAATGTTGTCACTTGGCTTGTCACCATTAGTGGTCATGGGCCCCAATGTGGTCGCTAAGCTGCCAGTGTTGCTGGCACTAATGAGGGCTGCCCGAGCCTCAACGCGAAGATTTTCGAGTTGTGCCTCCATTCTGTCCATTGTGGAAGCAAGAGGCCGCAGTGTCGCTTCGAAGCTGTTGATATCAAGACTTGAATTGAGGAACGCAACACGTGCCTGCTCACGCAAGTTCTCAATTCGGCTGTCACTACATGTGTCTTCGTTGAGCAGCCCTGAAATATTGTCCAATGTTGCCTGCAGAGTGCCATCAGTGCTGGCAGCCAAGATCGCATCCTTCGCATGCTCTCGCAAGATATCAGTAAGCCGGGCCATGTGCACATCTGAAGCAGACTCTTCCCTGGCAATGTTTTCTAAGAGAACTCGGAGATTGCCATTTCTGCTGCCCCCCAGCCAAGCATCCTTTGCATGCCGCCGCAATGTCTCCAGATCATGACCCTCCACAGTCGCCGAACTTGGCCTTCCAAGTAACCATGATGTCACAGATGGGGATGGTGGTCGCTGCGGCTTGGACAGCATCTCCCGTGCATGCTCTTGGGCCTCCCTTGTCTGATGAACAACTGAGCGCCACTCATGGCAAATGATGTTCAGCTTCTCGAGGTCGATTTGAGACCTTAACTTTGTTGCACGAGCCTTGGAAATCTTCTTCATCTTTTTGCGCCTTACCACTGCCTCGACTGCATTCTGCCAACGAAGAACAACCTGTGACACTGCTGGGGTTGATGGTGCCTTCAACTGTGCGACTGCTGGAATCGCTTTGAGGCTGCACTTCTTGGCTAACCATGAACCCACAGAAGGCATATGGTGGTGCTGCATCATTGGCTCTGGAAGGTTGTGTACATCAATAGAATCTGGTATTGCAGTGCCTAGGGCTACTGGCTCGATATCCACGATAGCGACATCAATGGGAACCTCTTTTGGTTGCATCGCAGTCTCTCCAATTGACTCAGCACTAGCCTCAGCCAGGTCTCCAAGAGTCGTTTTCACATACCCTAGTGGAGCATGCACTTCTGGAGCAACAGACGACACCTCCGTAGCTGTCTGCTGCAACACCAGTCCAGGCATCAACCAAGATCCAACAGATGGTGAAAGGGATTTCTGTACACTTGCTTCTGCAGGTGGTTGATCCACAACTGGCCTCGAAGTAACTGGCGACACCTGGTTCACCTCCTTTGGAGGTTCTTGCTCTGGTTTCCCACTGGTCGGCTGCACTAGCAGCTCTGCTTGTAGCAAGTTCTGCAGCGAAACATGCTGCGAAGCAGGTGAAGTGCGGGCACTTCTCTCACAAGGTGACACCTGCGATGGAGTTACGGTCTTCGCCTGAGCTGTCTCAGGTACCAAGTCCTCTGGAGCAGACGGTATGCGATCGTCTGGCTCATTGGGCAGTGGTGCTACCAATGGTGTGCCCTGATTTACACCAGCCTCATGTGCCAAGCCTTCTTTGTGATCAACCTCCTTACTTTCAAGTATTCCTGAAATGTTGTCCAATCTTGCATGGAGACTGCCGTCAGTGCTGGCAGCCAAGAATTCATCTTTTGCATGCTCTCGCAAAGCATCTGTGAGCCTGCCCATGTCCACATCTGGTGAAGACTCTCGTGTGGCTATGTGCTCCAGTGCAGCCTGGAGATTGCCGTTTGTGCTACCTCCCAGCCAAGCACCCTTTGCATGGCTCCGTAACGTCTCCAAATCATGACCCACAACCATCGGTGACACCGGCCTTCTGAGTAACCATGTTGCCACAGAGGGGGATGGTGGTCGCTCTGGCTGCGTCAGCATGTTCTGTATATGCTTTCGAGCCTCCCTTGCCTTATGAACAATCATGCGCCACTCATGGCACATTATTTTCAGCTTCTCAAGGTCGATTCGAGACCTCAATGCCATGGCACGAGCCTTGGAACTTTCTTTGGGGCTGCTCTTTGTAACTAGCCATGACCCCACAGAAGGCATGTGCTGGTGCTGCTGCAGCATTGGCTCTGGGAGATAGTGTATATCAGTGGCATCTGGCAGAGTAGTGCCAAGGGATACCGGTTCTTTATCCACAATCGCAGCATCAAAAGGAGCTTCTTTTGGTTGCATCGTAGTCTCTTCAGATGACCCAGCAGTGGCAATAGGTATCTCAGTCAGATTTGACAACTCTGGTGCTGCTGGAATTGGCTCATGCACCGCTTGACCGATTTGGTTATTTGTTCCCTGTTTCCTGAGATGAAGACGCAGCTTGGCTGGGACTTCCATTTGTTGATGTAATCGTATCTGAAACTTCCCCAATCCAAGGCCTATAGTTTCATTCTCAGCAGCTTCCCAGATATTAGGCACTTTCAATGCACAATGCTCCAACTTCCCAATAAGTTTGACTCCACTGCCTTCGGACTCAGCCTTTTGTCCAGCAAAATTCAATGAATCCTCTGATAAATGCCAAACTCTTGCATTGACACGCACACTCCCACGTGACAAGGAAACCTGGATCTGCATGGGGTGGACATTCATCTCCTGTGCAACAGTGTCGCGCACTTCTTGCTTCAATGCAATGGCAGTCTCCGCTGGCATCTTGTCATAATCCAGGTTCTGATAAGAAAAGACAATTTCAGAGGAGGGGAGTGCGAAGGGTGCCTCCTCACCAGACTCGCCTGCAGCCATGCTATCTTCATTCTGCTTTTGCTGTTCAACTTCTGGCAGGAGTGGCAATTCCTCCCCAGAAAGCGCCTTATCCATGTCTGGCTGTTTCTGCTCTTGTGCTGCCCTGATCATGTCCTGAATGTCAGAAGTCTCGATGGTGTCTGCAACTGCAGTACCATGAATTGAAGGCGCCCCCTGCATGTCAGAAGTTTCAAGCGCTTGTGTCGCTCTGCTCGTGTCTCCATTTGTTTCAACACTACGTGGAGTTGGCAGCGTTGGCCTTCTCACCAACCACGTCCCCACAGATGGCAATGGTGGCTTCCGTGGTGTGTGAGCTTGCTCAGTGATTCCTGGTGGCATGCATCGCAGTAACCATGGAAGAGACATCAACGAGTCCCCTGCAATATTCGTCAGCTTTGGTGATGTCCGTACAACAATGTGTAAAGGTTCCTGCAGCATGGCTTGCGATGGTGCGACTTGTTCCTCTTGCATAGATGTTGGTCCAATCACAGAACTGGGCACCATTGATACTGCTGGCTTGAGCTGAGTTGATGCATCTTCAATAACATTGTGCAAGTCAATTGGGTCTGCCGCTTCTGTCCCAACGTGTGGCATGTTGGACAAAGCTGACTGAGGTTCATGTTCTTGCAAAGCTTGGGGCGGCTGAGAAGAGGCCTGAACTTGAGTGCTCAGTGCTGGCCCAGTCTCCACACATGGCATTAGGGGTGTCTGAGGATCCACAACGGTATCTGCTCCTTGCTGCAAGGCAGTACTGAGGTTGAGTTGCAATTGTGATTTGTTGACATCTGTGTGCTCTATGAAAGCATCCGTCGTCACAACTTCCTTCTGAATGGGAATCACGGGGGTTTGCTTGGACTTTGCCACAGGTGTCATGGCATCCGACTGGGGCTTTGTTGAACAAGGTGGCACTGGAACCATTTGATGCGACATTTGTTCATGTGCCTGTGACCCAGATACGTGCAAATCCACTGCAGGCTCTCCGATGGCTTTGGGATTGAATGCTTGCAGATCCCTTGTGACTGACTCCAGCACCCGCAGACCAATATCTGAGCCGTCCGATGACATGCACTCCACCAAACTTCTGGGCTCTGAAGGAAAACTACTTTGTCCATCTGCCGATTCTAAATCTGTTGTCTCATTTTGAGGACGTGCTTGTTCTTCTCCTGGAGGCAGCCCTGCTGCAGGCACGCTCAACTCACTCGCAAGTGACGCATTGTGTGTGAAGCATTGGGGCTCTTCTGCTGGAAGCTGACATGTGGATCCATCGGGTACCAGCGTTTGTGCTGTGCAAAGCTCGCCTGTAGACTGGCCTGTTTGCACACCAAGGTTGTTTACAGCCTCTGTGTCAACTTCAGGCAAGGCTTTCTCTGATGAGGGTAGTTCGGCAACAGGCAATCTCAACGGTAGTCCAGATGGACTGGAAACAGGGGTTGGGGATACAGTTGCGGACAGCTGAACTGTAGATCCATCGGGTGCCAGCGTTTGTGCTGTGCAAAGCTCGCCTGTCGACCGGGCTGTCTGCACACCACGCTTTTTTACAGCCTCTGTGTCAACTTCAGGCAAGGCTTTCTCTGATGAGGGGAGTTCGGCAGCAGGCAATCTCAACAATAGTCCAGATGGCTGAGGAACAGCAGTTGGGGATACGTCTGCAGGCAGCTGAACCGTAGAGCCTTCAAATTCAAAGACTTGGGCCATCTTAAGCTCAACCTCAGGTTGCTCCTCAGCATCGGTAACATCCCTTCTCCCGTGTACAGTAACTTGTACTTCTGCTTCAGCTTCTGCTATGGTTTGTGAAAGAGCTTTCTCCTCGAATGATGAATCTGCAGCAGGGTGTTCCAGCACATTCGCTTGACGCTGTCGATGTAGGTCCTGCTTTGGTTCTGAAAGAGCGTGTCCTGCAGTTTGCTTGGCACAAAAATCCTGTGTCAACATTGTGCTCATTTTGGAAGTGGCCGAAGGTAGAGCATGGGTCATCTCCGCTTCTTCATTCGGATCTGCAGCCATGGGCCCAAACTTATTCAGCGTAGATTTGTTGGAAGCCTCAGCTGTCAATGACTCCTGCAGCTCAGCCTGAAGAATAACACGCTCCTTTTCCTTGAACGGAACCATTGACTGATTGAAATTTGTTAAATTCTCTGTAGGTGGTCTGCTACACTCATTATCAAAAGTCGGCTCCAGCAGCTTGTCCTGTTCGCAAACAGGCAACAGGTGTGAGGATACCTCAGTACCATCATCTGGAGTCGTTGCCATGCGGGCATCTGACTCTGTTCGCGGCTGTGAAAGCAGAAAGTCAGTGTCTGTCATTGCTCGTGTCTGGAACTCTCTTGCTCCATCCAAAGTCAATTGCGTCGTCTCTGGCACAATGGTGGAGGCAGTGCCAAGGTTCTCAGGTCTGCCCAAAGCTGGCATTAATTTCTCTGCGAAAGCTGGGATCAAATTACAAATGCCCAAACCTGACCCTTCGCATGTGGCCTCCACGATGTCAGGGACCCTGCTCATCACAGATGCCTCCACAAGATTCAAAAATTTGTCTCCAGCACTCCAGACATTATTACACATCTCCTTGGCAGAGTCCATGGAAGATAGCCGGATGGTTGCACTGGCAATAACACTACCACGTGCAAGCGCTATGTCTACCATCTCTGTAGAGATTCGCAATCGCAAAGAGATGGTCTCCTGGATTGCTGATGTGAAGCCATTGCAAAGTGATGGATTGTCCATCACCTTATCATAGTCCAAATTCTCGAATGTGAAGTCCACCGTGCAAACGGGGGCCAACTCCAACTGTGACCGTGTCTTGGCGATTGCGGGCAACAAAGTGCCGTCAAAGGATGATTGCGCGGCTGCCTGCTTAAGAACATTCCCTGCTTCAATTGGATCAGCAATGGCACTTCCCATCATTGGGAATACGCCCTCGAGCCGAGTCCCACTGCGAGGGCGAGGCTCTATCTGCATATCGGCTTCACCGAGGGCAGTGCTTTCTTGATCTTCATCACTAAAATCATCCATGCTATCCCCACTAACTAATGAGGAGCAAGGGCTCCCCATTGGCAGTCCAGGCGCGCACCGTGATGGTGATAATCGCTGTAGTGGCCATGACGAGTCGTTCCGAGCCAGCACTTGCTCATGAAATGCTTCATGTGCAGCTTCTGGCACTATTGCAGCGCTGTTTGTTTGCGAGTGAGGCATGTAAGCTGTCGTGCCGGTCCATGGATTATATTCTGCTTCACCTTCATGTCGAGTGGACTGCGATACATTACCAGCTGAAACTTCTGGGCTCTCAGTATTCATGTCCATAACCTCAACCGACATCTCGACGGCCGTGCAAGCCACATCATGTGCCGTGGTTTCATGGGTGAATGCTGTGCCAAATGATGACACTATGTCACATGACATACGCTGACTTTCAGGTGCCGCTTCGGACGTGCCACTCGAACTTTGACCTACTTGCAATCGTGCAGGTGCTGCAATGGAGGTGTCTGTTTGCTGAGGGGGAATGGCAACCTTGACTGCTCCAGGTCTCGTTTGCGAACTTTCACCCCTTGGTTGCTCTTTGCCTGAAACCAGACTTGCGCCACATGGCTCCAGTAGGGGGAAAGAAGTCTCGCATGCATTAGCCTGGGCGTTTGTTGTGGATGAGCCACCTGTGGATATCTGGCAGTGGCCTGGCTGGGATCCGGCTGACGCTGCAGCCACACCCTGCACTGTCTGAAATTCGGTAGGCAAATTCTCGCGCGTGGGCTGCAGCTGGCTGCAGACAATGCTTGAGTTACCTGGTTCTTGTGGAACAACCGAAGCTGGATGAGCAATAGCCTTGCTTGCACCAGCATGGATGTGCAAAGCTTCTGCAGACTCCGCCACTGCAGTCCTCTCAATTGAGGATGCACCGATCCCAGACACCTGAAGGTCATCTTGTGTTGTTGGCACGCCCTTATTCAGAGTTGCCTGGTCTTCTGGAGAGTTTTTCGGCAGACTTGCTTGAGCTTGAGGTGCCTGATCACAGGCAGCACTTGTTTCGCCTGCTTCAAGAATTGCAGCTGAAATGGCGGAGACCGCCGCCTTCTCAGGCTTGCTAGTGCCTGCATTCGCTTGCTCGTTAGTTGCACCCTGCTCAGCAAGCCAATCGCTATGTGGAAGTGCCTTTTCAGCAAACTCCTCTGCCAAAGCAGCTTGCATCGAGCAGCATACCGACCCGTATGTGGACTCTGCAGTTTCAAACACATTGTCATCATCTTCCGGTACTGATGTGGGAAGCTCAGCAGCAGTGACCTCCATTAGCTGTGAAGACAGCTCTGTTCCTTGGATCTGAGCAGGTGGTGCAGTGGCATCTACAAGTACCACCACTGCAACCTCCCGCGCTAGCGCCTGCATGGTGACCTCTGTGGTCGATGGCGCCTCTGTAGGGCCCACTGTCACTGGTGCTGAAACATTGTCATGTCGTACATGGTGCTCCTCTGCAGCTGATGGTGGCTGTCCAAGGGACTCTGCATGTACTTCTGTGGCAGCAGTAGCGCCACCACCTCTCATTGCCATACCTGTTGCCTCCTCAGCTGCCAGTGCTTCCTGTGTAGCTGATTTTCCTAGGGACTCCACCCGCACCTGTGTAACAACAGTGTCTACTCTTGATGGTGCCACTTCATACGTCTCCTCGGTTACCAGCACCGCATTGTCTACATGAATGGTGGCCTTATCTACAATCTCAGAGATGGTTTGGTAGACCACGGCAGATTGCACTGACATCTGCACAGAAGCAGAGCTGGATTGAACTTGGAGAGAAGCCACTGGCTGTGGTGCGCCACTGCTCTCATGCTGTCCTATTTTATGAGTCTGCTCTGCTAGACATTCTCCAGTAACATTGTCAGCAACTTCTTGCACCGCAGCTTCTGTAGTTGATGCTGCTTCAGAAAATACACCGACTGGTAGTGACTCTTCATACAACTTAACTTCAGCGGCCTGATGCGGTGAATCATTGCCCTGTGACGGTTCTATCTTGTGAATCTGTTCTGCTAGAAACTCTCCAGCAACATTGTCAGCAACTTCTTGCATTGCGGCTTCTGTTGGTGAGGGTGCTTCCGAGAACACACCGACAGGTAGTGATTCTTCTTACTATTTAACTTCAGCGACTGGATGCGGTGAACCATTGCTCTCGGACGGCTCTATTTTATGAATCTGATCTGC
>Ga0247598_1000153_pt1 | contig 8382 bp, 1 predicted proteins | sample 70RmetaT_FD_186084 | JGI IMG/M metagenome (GOLD analysis project Ga0247598, IMG submission 186084) | Metatranscriptome of seawater microbial communities from Monterey Bay, California, United States - 70R (Metagenome Metatranscriptome) | ecosystem: Environmental > Aquatic > Marine > Coastal...
GCTCAAGCCATTTTGGCTCAAGCAATTTTGCCTGAGATCATTATAGTACGATTTAACAGCTTGAAGCCTAGGGCGCTATCTCGTGATGAAGGAATCAGAGTTTCTCGGACTTGTGAAAAATCTTGCACAGGAGTTCCCATATCTGCCTTTGCATCAGTGTCAGCTGGCAGTCCATGACCTCCTGGAAAAATGTCAGGAAATCGGGACCGATTTGGAACCTGATGTTTGCAAGGCACTCATTACCTTCGTTGTCAGTGTCGTGGCGCCCAGATGTGCACAGCCATTGAACTATCACTGCCTTGAAATACTTGGCCATACAGGGAAAGCTGCAAGATCATCTGAGTCTCCAGCAAATCGGGCAGAACTTCATGGCTTCTTTTTCAAGCTCTTGAAGAAAGAAGTCAAAACACAGCGCACATGGAAGCCAAAAGTCATGCTTACGATGCTCCAGTGTATTTTGCGATGGTCACAAGCATGCCAACTTTCAAGAGCTCCTACAGAAGGAGAGGGTGCTTGCAGCTTTGATGTTGTCGCATCTCTGTTGCAAGCACTGTATGGAGAGATGGGGCGTTGTGAGAGGTGGAACGCAAGGGTGTTTGTCCAGGTTGCCCGAACCCTGGAAAGAATCCTATGCATTGCACCCCAGGTGCTGGAGCATGCCATCACTCGCATGAAAAAAGATGACCCCCCAGCTCTGTTGACGATCAGTGTTGCTCGCACCTGTTCCCGACAAATTGACAGTCCAGTGCGTGCTTCACTTCTGGAGGTGTACCCCAAGCTTGTGCTGGAAGCCAAGCAACCAATTTCTGACTGTGGGTTGGAAGCATGGAAACCAATGCTGGCAACAGTTACCGTGGAGGAATTGGACAAGCTGCTGCCAGTGGCAACCAGAATGTCAAAGCGTCAGCCTGGACCAATAGCCCATTCAGTTCCTTCGCTGTGTTCCCATGTGACATTAGATCTGACAAATCATGCCAAAGATATTCTAGAACCCTTAGCGCTTGAAATATTGAAGATGCAAGACAAGCGGAAGAGCGGCCAACATCTGATCAAGCAGGTGGTGCGCAAATGTCTCAACGTCGCCACCCCCGTTGCCATTGCAGAGGGCTGGGCAGAGAATTTGAAAAAGGCGGGCAAAGCTGACGACAAGCAGGCAGTACTCTTAGCTATTGGTACACTGGTGTCTTCGCTTCCAGCAAGGGCAGCAAAGTCAGATCTTGCCGGCATAGAACGGCTTGCTGACTCCAAGAGTGCCCTAGTAAAAATATCCGCTGAAGATTCAAATGAAGAAACTCGGACACTTGCTTACCGGGCCGTGGGAGCTCTACTGTTTCATCTACCCCAGGCCAAACTGGACGCTCTTTTGCTAGAAATGGTCAAGTCGTTGCAGGAAAAGAAAACTGCTGACAGACCCAAGTTGGCAGGTCTGGAGGCAATTGTTGCATTTTTTGAAGCAAAAAAAGATGAGTCGGGTGTGCTGTCCAAAGTTGGTGGGAAACTCGTTGACGCAATGATACCTGTGGTGACTTTGGCTGCAACAAAGCCAGCACAGCGACTTCAAAGTTTGCTTGCTTGGGCAATATGCAGCTTGCTTGCGGCACGGGATCCCGAGTCGCTTTCTGGCAAGCTCAAGAAGGATCAATTGGCCGTGGTGAAGGATGGACCATCATTCCTCAACAATGTACCTACAATTCTGAAGGCACCATATCCTGAGGCCGCAGCGCAATCGCAGCTCTGGAGAGCCCTGCTCTGTGGTAAGATAAGTGGCATGCCATCTGTGGACTCTGTTGCTGATAGCATCCTTTCAGATGGTAGCGCACTGAGTTTTCCTCCGAAGAAATTTGCCGAGGTAACACCACAGTGTCGCACAGTTGTTGTACTGCTGGCAATGCTTCACGGAGCTTCACCTGAAAGGGATGAAGGCAGCGAGATTTCCACACCTCTGGAAACACTCGGCCTTTTGCGGGCAGTGTCAGGGACAAGCCAAGATGGAAGCTCGTTGCTCCTACTCTTGGCGCATGCATTCGTCTCCTGGCTTGCAGAACTTGCTGTTACGCCTTTGAAGCAGGTAACGTGCGATATCCTGAGGGCTACGCTGATTGACTTGTGCCGAGTGGCTTCTGCTCTAGAAGGCAAACTTAAACCAGAGGCGATTGCACTCCTCGTTCTTGCTGTTCATCATCCACTTCTGAGCTCAAAGAAATGGCCTACAACAAAGTTGTGGGCATGGTTACAAACCCGAGGGCCGCTGTCAAGTGTGATGACCAAGCTTCCATCCTTGGTTTGGACTCCACTCAGCAAAATTGTCCTCAGTCTTGCTCGACTGCCTGCCTCGGATCCAACGAAGTTCCGCAGGGCTGGAGTGGCCTTGGCAAAAGCGCTTGATCTGGGTGTTGCCTGTGACCCAGCGTCTCAAGCATCCCTACGCCAGGAGTTGACTGTCATTGTACAGCAGTGTGCCGAAGGACTTCACAGTGAAGAAGTCGAAAAGGAGTCAGAAGAAAACATTTCCATTTTCTTTGCTCCAGAGGGCATTCTGTGGAGGGAGGAGGGAACGTACGTTGCAGAAGAGAGGGAAGACAAAAATGTGAAGCGCAACAAGTATCTTAAAGATCTTTATGGTGATGATGACATCTCGCTTGACACAAGGACCAACAAGCCAGCACCAAAAGCAAAGACATCGGCACAGAAGACTCCAGGCAAAGATGCAAAAAGCAAGGCAAAAAGTACTGGCGAACCTAATGTTGGCAAGATGACTGCTAGCGACATTGAAGCAGCACGAATTGCGGAGCAGTCTGAGGTTCGTGCACGAATTCGAATATATTTGGACGAAGTTACGTACCGACTTGAGGTTTTGGCCATGCTAGCTGAATCCTCAGCCAACACTTCGATATTGGAGAATTCTATGCCGATGATCATGCACAATTTCTTGGTTCTCCTCAAGTCACCACTTACTACTCTTCAGGCACGCCAATGCCTTCGCGCACTGGTCAAGGTTGTGGCACCTGATTCGATAGTTCAAAGGAGCCATTTGCTTCCAGATGCCCTCACTGTGGTCGCAAAAGGCTGGTTTAGCTATGGTCCACAAGCTGCTGGCACACCTGGGGATACGCCTGTTTGCCAAGTGGTGCTGGATGGAATTTCAACGAGCCAGGCATTGCCAGCAGCTACCCTCTCGCTCATCCTGCCTTTAGTGCTCAGAGCGTTGGTCAACAGCTCGCAGAGTATCCAGGAGCTGTGCAAAAAATCGCTCTTGGTGCTGGAGAATCAGCTACTTTTGGGTGCAGAGGTCCCTGAGAGCATGGTGTCCCAGATCTTTGATGCGCTGGGCACTGCGCTCCTGGCATTACCTGGTCAACGCAGCGCCACGCAAGCAGCAATGCTGGCCACTGGCAGCAAGCTCATAACAACAGAGGATCAATTGACACGGCTTGCAGACATGTTTTTTGCCGATGATGATGTCGTTCGAAGCGCAGTGATTGCTGCACTTGCTGAGATACAAAAGAATGAATGCATACTTGATGGTAGTTTGGACCCATCAGCTGCGCGTACTGTGCTTCGGTTGGGTATTCTTGAACCCTCAACGGAGACCATAGCGCAAGAGGCACTTGAGGCACTCGATCTGGAGGCTGATGAGGTTCTAGTGATGGAGCTGATTGACTTTGCCCAGAAAAAGTCGAATGTTAATTCTCATGTTCAAGGTCTCATTGCCAAGGCTGTTGCCCAGGCACTGGATGAACTGAGAGAAGACCCAGCAATGGCTGACACAGCACTTGATCTGTTGACGCAATTGTTCCGAGAAGATGCTGCTTCTCGTGTAACAGTTGCCAAATGCCTTGAATGCATGTTCGCCTCCAACCTGGATGGAGAACAACAGGTCATAAAAGCTTTCCGGTTTCTGCTGCGCCAAGCACTCGGACTCACATCTTCTGAAACACCAGAGGCAGCAGCACTGCGGGATGCACTTTTGACTGCTGGAATGTCGCTTGTTGAGAAGCACGGTAAGGAGCACGCGGAAGCCCTGTTTGAACAAGTTGAGGACTTTGAGGACAGTGGTGCAGGAGCAGCTGCAGGTGAATCCGCAAGGCTCGGAGTGGCTGTATTCTTGGGTGCACTCTCGAAGCATCTTGGCCAAAACCACCCGAAGGTCCCAGAGATTCTCCCGCGCCTTCAGCAGCGTCTCCTGGAGCCAACCTCGACACCTTCAGTCCAAAATGCGATTGTCAAGGTGATGCCACCACTGATGAAGCAGAACGAAGAAAAAGCAACGGAAATATTGAATCTTTTGATGGAGACGGCATTGGGTCCCAAGACAAATCCTGTTACACGTCGTGGTGCAGCTATGGGTGTGGGAGCGACTGTCAAGGGTCTCAGCATCAAGGCAGTCTCCCAGCACGGAATCTTGAAACAAATCGAGGCTGCTGCAGAGAACAAAAAGGAGCATGCTGTCCGCGAAGGAGCTTTGCTTTGTCTTGAAGGCCTCACACTCAGCCTTGGTCGCCTTTTCGATCCCTATGTGGTCTCGTCATTGCCTCTCTTGCTTCAGGCGTTCGCTGACCCTCAGCAAAGTGTTCGCAATGCGTCGCAAAGTGCCGCCAGCACCATGATGGCTCAGTTGAGTGGTCCTGGGGTGAAGCAGGTATTAAAGCCCTTGCTCGAAGGCATCAAAGACAAGCAGTGGCGCACGAAGGTTGCAAGTATCGATCTCTTGTCATCCATGACTAACTGCCTGCCGAAGCAGCTTGCAGCTTGCTTGCCACAGGTTGTGCCAGCACTCTGCGTGGTGATCAATGATCAGCATGTAAAGGTGAAGGATGCCGCTCGAATAGCACTTGACAAAGTTGGCAACATCATCTCCAGCCCCGAACTTCGTGTTATGGCTCCAGACCTCATTGAGGCCTTGACAGACGGGGCACAGTTCGAGCATATTACAAAGCGGGTGCTTGATCAGTTGCTTGGGACATCGTTTGTGCACCACATTGATGCTCCATCGTTGTCGTTGGTGTGCCCATTGGTGCAGCAGGCATTGAAGGAAAGGTCTGCTGAGATGAAGCGCAAAGGCGCCCAAATTGTTGGCTCAATGGTGCTTTTGATCAAAGATCCCAAAGACATACAGCCTTACCTTCCGTTGTTGCTGCCACAGCTGAAGGTGACACTGGTGGATCCCATCCCAGATGTGCGAGCTACTGCGGCCAAGGCTTTTGGAACCTTGGCCAATGGACTTCCTGAAGAGATGCTGGGAGACGTTCTTCCATGGCTGTTCGGAATGCTGAGATCATCCGAATCAGCTGTAGAACGCAGTGGTGCTGCGCACGGTCTGTCCGAGGTGCTTATGGCGATGGGAACTGACAGAATCGAGATGCTGCTTCCTGATATCCTTTCGAATGCAACCAACAAAGAAGCACCTGCAGAAGTCAAGGAAGGCTATTTGGGTCTCTTTGTCTATCTTCCTGTTGCGATGGGCAATGCTTTTGAGCCCTACCTGATCGAGGTTCTGAACGCATTACTGAAAGGCGTTTCGGATGACACAGGAGCAGTACGTGACACTGCTTACAGAGCAGCACAAGTGCTCACAAAACAATTTGGGGCATCACATACAGCAATGTTGCTGTCGCCATTAGAGGAAGGTGTATTTGACACGGATTGGCGCATTCGACATGCCTCTGTTCAGCTTATGGGACAGCTGATTGAGCAGATCCTTCGGGCACATCGTATTCCGACCAACAGTGCTGAGCTTATGCAATGCGAGGTTCTACCAAAAGAGTGGCGTGAGCATATGCTTGCCTCACTCTACATAGTACGGAGTGATGAGAATGGTGTCGTCAAGCAAGCTTGTGCGCAGGTGTGGAAGGCTGTCGTACAGAACACTCCTCGGACGCTGAAGGAGCTGCTCCCTGCATTGATGAGGCGGCTCATTGCCAATCTCGCTTCAGAGAATCGGGAAAAACAGAGGGTTGCTGCGCGGTGTGTCGGAGACTTAGTGGGCAAGCTGGGTGAAAGGGTCATGCCCGAGTTGATGCCAATCTTCATGACAACGCTCTCAACAGGAGATGCTCATGTGCGTGAAGGCGTGTGCATTGGACTTGCAGAGCTCATTAATGCCACCACCAGAGACCTTATCACGGCGTATCTCAGTGACTTGATCCCTGCCATTCGCCAGGCCATTATAGACGATGTGGACACAGTACGAAATTCTGCGAGCATTGTGGTGGCGCTGCTTCACAATGCAGCAGGTCCGCGTGCAACAACAGATGTTGTAACCTGGGTTCTGGCTCAGCTGCTGGAAGATGATGTTGAGGACCATGGTCATCTGTTTCTCAATGGTCTTGAGCAGCTCATGGAGAAGCAACCGAATACGGTGCTCCAACTGGTGCTTAGTCGACTCACTTCGCCCTCGCCATCTGGTTGGAAAAAACTTCAAGTGCAAGGGCTTGCATGTCTTGCAGTAGTGCCAGATGCGCACACTATTCACCGTCATCTCTCAGAGGTTCTACCCGTGATGATCACTGTAGCGAGCGATGACGACTCTGACGAGGGGCTAAAGCAAGTTGCATTGGATGCTGCAAGTCGTGTCATGGAACGTGTAGAGCAAGCTGGACTGACACTTCTCTTCAATGAGCTGAGCACAGCTCTGCAAGATACCCAGACAGGAGCTCGACGTGCGGCTGGTGCACGCCTATTTGAGAGGTTTTTTGATCAAACAAGCCTTGATGTTGTCCCCATCTTGCCACAAGCCATTCCTGCTATCCTGGCACCAGCCCTTAATGATGAGGATAGTGAAGCTCTGGCAGCAGGTGTGAAAGCTTTGAGCATCATGGTGAAGAAAGTAAAAACAGAAGAGCTTGCACCCTATCTTTCAGATGTGCGTGATGTTGTCCTGCGAATGATAACAGACCCAACTACAAAGAAAGAAGATCCTCTCAAATTGCTGCCTGGTCTGTGCGAGTGCAATGGTTTGGAGCCACTTCACCCAATTTACCAGCAAGGCCTCATGTTTGGCTCGCCAGAGGCACGAGAACTTGCAGCAAAAGGGCTGCGAGAGCTTGTTGATCACACCACAGAGAAAGCTCTCAAGCCTTGGGTGGTGAAGATCACCGGACCACTAATTCGAGTTGTTGGCGACAAATACCCCGGTTCGGTAAAGAAAGCCATACTTGACACCCTGAAGTCGCTCTTGATCAAAGGTGGGGCAACACTCAAACCCTTCCTTCCACAGCTACAGACAACATACGTCAAATGTCTTGCTGATCCAGCCGAAGCAGTAAAGGAAAAGGCTGCTGAGTCCCTGGGTACACTTGTACGACTAGCAGCAAAATCAGAGAATCTGATCAAAGAGCTGACCACAAATGTTGCCTCACATGCAGATGCTGCTGTTCGGCATGCAATGTGCATAGCCCTGGGCGAGGTCTTGTGCAATGTGCTGCAGCCCGCGACCGACGCACTGCAAGAGAAAATATTTGACGCTCTTCTCCCTCGGGCACTTGGTGGCATGGAGGGTGAGCGTGAGCGCGAGGCTGCATCCTTTGCGCTTGCCATGGCAATTCGACGCCATGCACCACCAGAGCGTGTAACTGAACTCTTGGAAGAAGACGTTGTCCCAGCGATAGACAGTGGGGATGCTGCCAGGATGCACAGTGGTGCCAGAGTGCTCGCTGGGGTGTGTTGGTGCCAGGATCCACAGCTCCCTCCACCATCGCAAGAACTCACAGGAGTTTTACAAGGTTTCGTCGAAACGTGGTTGCCTTCATTAATTGCTGCGGAAGAGGCAGAGGTGCGCAGCTCAGCGGTGATGCTTCTTGCCGGAGCTGCTCGTCTATATGCTGCAACATCACTTCCTTGGGAACGGCTTGCAGCTGCTGCAGACAAGCTTGCAAGCATCATGGCCAGTGGTCGCATTCGTGCGGATGCCATGCCTGTGACCTTAAAAGGTGTGAGGCATTATCTGGCTGCTGCCGCTGCTTCAGGTGCTGGTGGCTCTGCTGCAGCACCACTGGCTGCAGCAGTTGCTGCACATGGGGCAAGCTCAGCATGCCAAACACCTGAAGCTGTGGACAGAGCACTTGCCGCAGCTCTTGGGGTCAATGGTGGAGGTGAAGGAGAAGTGAAGAGTGCCTTGGAAGGATTGTTGAGCAATCTCACTGACAAGGCGTCTGCAAAGGCGTTGAAAGAGTACATGGCAAAGCATATCAGAGGCATCATGCAGTACTCAAAAGATATTACGGATGTCTGGGACTTCTGAGCTTGGATAGCCAGGGTGCGGCTCCCCTGAACAACTCCTTTTGCGTGTCCTATTGGTAAGCACTTGCTAGACTATCTGTTTTGACGGCCTTTGTGCTCCTGTTGCGAGTGTACAACAGATATATTCAACATGTGTAATAACCA
>Ga0247598_1000174_pt1 | contig 7955 bp, 1 predicted proteins | sample 70RmetaT_FD_186084 | JGI IMG/M metagenome (GOLD analysis project Ga0247598, IMG submission 186084) | Metatranscriptome of seawater microbial communities from Monterey Bay, California, United States - 70R (Metagenome Metatranscriptome) | ecosystem: Environmental > Aquatic > Marine > Coastal...
GGTGGGAGTATCCTGCCAGTGCTGGATTTCAACGGATTGCCAACGGAATAGGTACAACATCGTTGCAAAAATTAAAAAAACGTAAGGGTGACACAAAACTCCAGAGTTCCTACAGAGTTAGCCGAAAGATTTGAAGGACAAGGAGCACGCAGTTCCTTCGGCAGTCGTGAAACAAGATGCAAGGGCAAGGCAAATCCTACAGCAAAGTCACGACCGAATTGCAAGGCATCTACATCTACCTACTACTTGCAATTCAAATGGATTATCGCCTGGCTTGTGCTTGTCCCGCAATACCCATTGTGGCCTTGAGAGTTGCAAGCTGCGATTGTTGCTGTTGTTGTGACCCAATCTTGGCCAGCAATGCTGCTTTGCCGACGCGGAGGTCTGCACTCACCTTCTCTAAGACTCTCTTGTCCATAGGCTCCTGAGCTGCTCCGATTGACAAGATCCCGTTTTTGGGAAGAGTGCCCATCATCCTCCCATGTTTGACCCACTGCCGAACCCGATTCTCACGGTCAGCGTCTGTCGGCGCCATGTCAACACCAACGCGAAGTCCGGCCACAGGTTTGTCAGTCGGTTTGTCTGTCATGGATATCTTGTCAGTTGGCTTTATGGATAACCCAATGTGCAGCTGCCCAGCTTTTGACTGCATCTCAGGTTGTACCACCGGGCGGCCAGGAGACAGCACTGGCAGTGCCACATTGCTACTGTGAGGCGTAGTTAGCAGGCGTCGTGTGGTTGGTGGACTTGCCTCAGGACCACTCTTGCCACTCTTCATCTTCCCGGGTCGGAGATCCAATTTTGGAAGTATCCCTTCGCCCAGTGTAGGTCGAAGGAATAATGCCTGCAGGGAGTTCCATGTCAGCTGGAATGCGACTGCCGAATCAGCTTCACCAGTGCCAGAATGCTGCATCGGGAGCAAGTTCTTGTAGTGCCGTTCTTCAAGTGCGGACAAGGCATCCAGCAGCTCTACCAACTGCACACCCGAATGGCCGTCAAGACGAAGATACTCATAAATGATACCACAGTCAAATTTAGGTGTGTCAAATTTTGACTTGCAGCACTCTATAAAGTGCTGCAAATCAAGTGTTTTCATCAGCTGTAGGCCTTGAAATGCCGTCGACACAGTCCCATACTCTCCACAAAGCTTGACACAAAGTGTCTGAATCTTTGCAACCGCATCACAAGACTTCAGAGTCCTCAGAAATGCTGCTTGTGAAACTGAGGCTTCTTGGCCAACATCAAACAAGACGAACAGTTTTGAAGCTTCCAGGTGGAGGATCCAGAGTCCTTGCAACGCCTTCATCCATGCAGAATATGTGATGTCATTCCCTTTCCCAATGTGGTCAAAGGCTCGCTGTAAATTACCGAACTCATCTATCAACCTTGTTCGCAATTGTTGCAACGAAGACACTGGGACGGAGAGTTTCAACGCTGCTTCCAAGTCCAAGCTGTTGACTTTTGGGTTTGGTCGTGCAACATTGGTGGTCCGTGAATGCTTCCAGGCCACCAGGAGGCTGAACAGCACAGTGGCTTCTTGTGTTGTTGCAAGACCAGCAGCCTGGAGCTGCCCAGCCCATTCAGCAAGTCCAATGCTACCAGCACCACCGACATCAATGAAAGCAAAAGCTTCATCTGAGCCCTGGCGGAAGCGAGAGAGCAACTTTGGCCTGAATCTACGCCATGTCATCAAAGCACTTGACCACTGCAAGTCCTGTGTCAGAGTTGTGGAATCTGGCACCTCATTGTCATCACTTGCAACTACGGCTGCATCAAATCCATGGAGTTGTCGAATGAGGGCAGCTATTCTCACCTCTTTCATTGGGTCCTGGCGTGCAAGAACTTCTATTAGGTTCGCAGCTTGACAAGTTGGAACTCCAAGTTTAACCAGTGCTTCCGATTCGAGCCTTGTCTCATATACCTTCCGTTGCACATCTGTATCTGCTTGATCAAAGCAATCAGGGCACAGAGTTCTGAGCACCCCATCTTCCCACCTTCGCGTCATGCGTCTAAGTGACAACCACAGGCCCTCAAAAGTAGCGTATGCTGTTGCTTTGTCCAGACCGAATTCGAGATCCGTCCACCTGAAGTGAGCAGAACCTCCAGGATTGAGAACTTGAACAATTCTGTGACTGCACGCATGATTCACCACAGCACCACACAGCAATTGTGCTTGTAGCTCTTTGGCTGAAATGATGTCTTGTGGCCTTGCATCCTGTGGCAAAGGGCCTGGAGGAGCTCCCTCCTTCACGGCCTCCAGTCCTGCAGATGCACTGCCGTGGTGCAAAATCAGACGGGAACGAAGCTGAAGAAGCGAAGACACAGGTGTGGCCAAGCGAAGAGCAGCATCAAGATCTGCAAATTTTGGCGGTTTGTTGCCCTCCACAGCCGTGATGAAACGGTACATACGGGCTGCATCAACCGCCGTGAAGTGCATCCTGCTTATTGCCACTGCCTGAAACTCTGCGAGTTCAAGCACTTCTGGAATCTGATCGCCTTGACGGCGGCGGCCGCTCCAGTGCTTCCAAGCCAGTTTACAAGATCTGTTCCTCGCAAGCAACAATCTTCGAAACTCATGCAGACATTGCAATCCTGCTTGTAGTTCATCAAGGGAAGCTCCACAAAAGCGCCGCCTCAGAGTCACTCCGTTCATATCGTGCTTGGCCTGCAACTCCACCCCACTCTGCCTTGAACCAGACTTGCTCTCCACAGGAGGTTCCATGCTGTCAGCAGGTTTGTTCAAGCGCGCACCAGTCACGGAGCCCACTTGCTCCAGACTGCCATGACCTCTTGGTCGTCGCGCGGATGACGACGTACTCGATCTCTTTTTCATTTTTTTTTTTCCCATGTTTCATGCTTGCTAAATCAAGCTCTGGTGCAGAATGTGTTTCTCTGTCTGCATCATTAATTTCATCACCATCCTCTGCCGAACTGCTTGGCAAAAAGCCTTTTATTGACCCTTCATCTTCTGGTGCAGAAAAGCTGCCCTGAGCGTTTGTGCCGTCCAGGTCAAAGGGTGCCTTTCCACGAATGAGGTCTGTCAAAGTTCCTGGGCCTGCCAGTGGAGCCACACGAAAAAGTGCTTCGATCGCAGAGATGCACTCAGATGAAGTGAACTTCCTTCCTTTGCTCAGGCTTCGTTCTCTTGCAAAGTTGTAAAGGTCCCAAGCATACTCAGGGTTTACACTGCATGATGCGCAAGCTTGCGACAAGCTGACAATAGTCAGAACCTTGGTTGGGTCCAGCGCCGCCAATTCTTCAATGATGTTTTTTGAGCTGCGCTTCAAACATCCACGCAGGCGCACAAGATGCTTTGCTAATTCGATCGTCATTGTAGCAAACTGTCCTTTGTTTACTCGGGTTCCCACAGCCCATTCGAATTCTTCATGTGTAATAGTCCCATCACCATTTCGATCGACAAGTTTGAAAAGGTCTCGGGCGTTGCTCGTACCAACGCCGAATCTATGGAGCCAAATGGCCCACATGTCAGCATCTATTTGGCCTTTGTCATCAAGCACAATGGTATGAAACTTGCCCACAGATGGATCCTCAAGCCTCTTCCGCTTCAGGAAACTTCTCAGATGCGGTAGCGTGTGAATTGGGCGTGCACTTCGAGCAGCCTTCACAAATGCAGCACAGGTGATCTGACCAGATCTGCGCAAATCCACTGCAGCACAGATGTCGTGGGATGCCTCATGGGTGAACCCAAAAACATCTGCCATGATGTCTGCGAAGTCATCCTTCGACAAGAACTCATATGGATCAATGTCGTTCTCAATGAAAAGCTGTAGCGCTCCATAGTATGTGCGAAACGCTTCGCTCTCTCCAAGCCTCTGCAGCATGTAGAATCCACGCTTCCTTGGCGTTCCAACAATAAAGTCCTCACGCTTGAGGAGCACTGAACGCTGATGCTTCAGACATGAGCGGTCCTTCTTGTGCGAAGCTATGGGGCTCGAATCCGGTGAAAGTCCTTGAAATTGTTGCAACCTAACTTGCCGGTTGGAATTCCATGACACCTGACATGCATTCCGAACAGCTGAAATATGCAGCATGTCCGAGAGATCCACGTCTCGGCCTTGTTCCGAGTAAGTCTTCGCCAATTTCTGCCCAACGAAGCCAAACCCGTTCAAAATAATCATGACCACGTCCTGCAGGCGGATTTTTCCAAGCAGATTTCGGTTTGCAAGCTGAAAAAGAGGCTTGGCCTGTGTTCTGGCCACACCTATGCCAATGATGACATCTCGAAACTCAGGGAAGGTCATTTTGGTCTTGAAGTACTTCTCAGGAATCTGAGGGAATGCCTCAGATACCTCTCGCCATGTCTTTGAAGCTTTCGCTCTCACCCTCTGGGCGATTGAAAGTCCATCTGCATGTTGAACACTCAGCAAGAACGCCTGACGTGATAACTTAGGTTTGCCAAGGAGGGGTGCACCATTTTGTTCCAGTATCTGATTGAACAGTAGCGCCGCACTCTTCGAAGTAGCTCCAATGCAGGTGCAAATGTCGTGGAATTCATCGAAGTTCAAGGTGTCTGCTTCTTGTTTTGCATGTTCGCGGAAAGCTCGGTCTGCCCTCCCATATGTCTTCAGAATCTTGTCACGGAAGTCTGGAAGAGCACAAGTTGGTTCACCGATCCTGAGTAGCTGGACAAAGTCCTGCCTTGTGAGTTCCCTAGTCAACACGGCATGCTTGCCAGACAGGTCACATGCATACCTAAAGATTTGCTCGGCTTCATCACTGCTAAACCCAAGGAACTGAAGCCCTTGCACCATGTTTGCGCGAGTCAGCTTCCTCACGTTGTGACTCCCTTTTGCCAACACTCGGAAGGCCTCCATATAATCGCCAAATCTATCCAAAAAGTTCCGATTCACATCTGCCATCAACTGGAGCTTTTGTCGTTTTTCGTCGATTTCCTCTCGGGAAGGCATCTTAAAGTGAATAGGAACAGGCGCTTGGTTGAAAAGTCGTGGGCCATCAGCCGACATTCCATGTGCAGCACTAAGATCGTCATCACTAGCAGCACTTCCGCTGGCTGATTCGGGCTTCTCCATACCTGCAAGGAAGTGCAATGTGTTGGCGACTTGTGGCCGATTTCCCCTGGCCCTGCTGGCTCTCTTGAGACGGCCCTTGGGGTTCGATCGCCCCTCCAGAGCATGATCAGGCACTTGAAGGCCCATTGCTTCAAGAACTTTTTTTCGATGTCGAATGCGTGGGCTGATTCCAAAATCTGCCAGGGTGTTGCCCATCTTGTTCACAGACAGCACTTCGCCAGCTCCCCATTGGCCTGGGGATTGCCTGTGACCTTTTCTTGACGCTGCAAACCTGGGAAAACACCCTCCGACAAAGGAAGTACCGTTGAAGTAAGCGTCCGATTTGCCTGGATCCTTGCGGGAGTTCCCCCAATACCGCTTGGCTCCTGCCAAGTCTTCCATGCCCCTGCCTCTGATGCCTGAAAGCCCTTGCGAACCCAGATGCAAGCCGATATTCTGGACACTCTTGCGAGCTCTGAGCTGGGAGAGTGCTTTGCCCAAGCTCTTCTCCACAGATCTTGATGACACCTCGTTGAAGATGGTCTGCGGTCTTTGCTCGTAAATTTGCAGCACCTTCTCTGCAGTCTCTTCCTGAAAGCTTTGCAAGCGAACAGCATCAGCCACAGACATCTGGAGGCATTCCGAGAGACGCCCACCTCCATGCGACCCTGGTTTTACACCGGCAAACTGTGGGTTTGTGTCTTCATCCAGCAACTCAGAGATGCCAAAAGGTGTCCGCTTGATGCCGTTTGCCTTCATGTCAAACTCGGAATGTCGTCGTGCAATGCCTTGCGGAAGTTGTTGTCCATTTAGTCCTTGTGATCCTTGTTGTCTTTGCGGGAAGCCTCCCCCCATCAGTGCATCTTCGAAATGGTCCTCTGTGACTTGCCGTAGAGGTTGCATTTGTTGTTGCTGTGGTTCACTTTCCTCACGATTCTGAATGCGGGTGTCCCAGAAGTTTGACATTTTGGTAAGGAGCCGCTCATCCTTTTGCAGCTTCCTGACCTCGTGCTCAAGACGATAAATCCTTTCGCTCTCAAGCTCTGGCATAGCGTTAACACCCGTTTCCTGGCCAACTCCTATCTTGACCAAGCGACGTTTGAGGACCTGGAACTTTTGATCTCGACGTCTTGTTAGCACCTTGTGATTCCTCTCACATTCATGTAGCAACGTTCTTATTTCATTTCCATTTCCCCCCTTTTCCGTTCGTTTGCCCTTACCACTGGCAAGACGGGCAGCTTCATCAATGCCATCTCCCAACGTAAACGTAGAAGAATGTGTGTCGGCCGACTTGGGTGCGTTGCTTGCGGTCAAAGTCCTTGTCGTACCTGTCCTCGAGAAGCCTGGCGTGTTCCAATCCATGTGGTCACCGTCTGCCTCGAGCCAGAAGTTCCCATCGGTGATGCAAAGCCTCCTGCCATCTCCTTCGTCATCACTGTCTAGCCCTTCTCTTTGCTGGAGCCCTGCCCTGTTTGCAGTCTGATGCAAGCCAAGCATCTCATCTGTCTGTTGGCCGAAAGGATCAACAAGAATCCTTCCTCCCCGCTCACTGGGTGATCTACGAAAAGCCTGCAGTGACGAGCTCTTGTGCTTTACGATAAGATGTTGATTTCCAGCTAGGCACGATCCGTTCACGCGACTAAACTCCGCAGAGTCTTCATCGAATGCCTCGTATGCCTCTGTATCATATGCGTCCTCATCTGATACGTCATCGGGTATCTGGTCTCTATCAACACAATCGTCTGGGTTCCTCGAGAAAATTTGCACTCTCTGATGCCTGCTGGGCTGCACTTGACCTCTGCCATCGACTCCTCCAGGACCTTCACTTTGGACCCGGTTTCCCGTCAACTGAGTCATCACTGGTGGTTCCTGATGTGCGTGTCTGACATGATTATCTTGAAGTCGCCGTGCAGCTCGAGCAGCTCTTGCTACCCCAGCAATGCCATGAGATTCTTGTGCTCCATGAGAGGTGTCAACAATTACAATTTCAGGAACTCCATGATACTCTGTGGTGGCGTTGGCTCCAGCAACACCAGCAGCACCTACAAAGGTGCCAGTCAGGCATTGACCCCCTGCGGTGCTGCTGGTTCCAGCAACACCAGCAGCACCTCCAGAGATGTCAGTCAGGCCTCGCTTTTCTCGTGCTCTACTGAACCCCTCAGCAGTAACTCGAGTACCAATCAGCTCGCTGTCTTCCTCCAGTCCCTCTCTCGACACACCATTCTCGCCGTACCCTGCAAAACCAGTGCGGATGGAGCCACTCGAGTTGAGACCCAGAGACCTATCGCTACCAGCTGTGTCCAGGAAGGTCATGCCAACTGGTTTGCTGTGCATGTCCTCTAGTCGGCTGGAAGAGCTCAGAGCACGTGGATCATGCAATTGGTTAGTGTCTGCGGTGGTCATGGCACTCATCTTTCTAACTGCGCCAGTAGCTGTCATCACAGACTGTCCTTTTTGTTGAGTTTGTCTTCGTCTCGGGTTCTTTTTTGGTGTGCCGGGATCTGAAGAAATATCACTAGTTGCACCTACGCTCCCTCTTCTACGTTCCAGACGGTGTTGGTCATTGAGACGAGCACTGGTACGTACCTGTCCGTGTGCAGCCTGTTCTGCCGTTCTGTCTTCATTTTCACTTTTGGATTCTGCGCATTCTTCTCCTTCATTTATTTCTCCGACGTCTCCCTCCTCGCCTTCTTCTTCTCCAAAAATAATGCCTGCTTCAGAACTGTCCAGAGCAGTTTTTAGTGCAGCCTTGGTTTTCTCCAAACCTGATATAGTGTTCTCTGTCTTGTTCACTTCGCGCTGCACTTTCATTACATCCGCATGCACCACAAGGATCTTTGTGCCTTGAGAACAGCGTGCAGTCAACGTTTCCAGGTTTTTTTTCTCTTCTGCGGCGAAGGAGGCCTCAGCGTGTTCACTTTTAAC